>Ga0182030_10012837_pt1 | contig 16731 bp, 16 predicted proteins | sample 812S3MmetaG_FD_121299 | JGI IMG/M metagenome (GOLD analysis project Ga0182030, IMG submission 121299) | Permafrost microbial communities from Stordalen Mire, Sweden - 812S3M metaG (Illumina Assembly) | ecosystem: Environmental > Terrestrial > Soil > Wetlands > Permafrost | place: Sweden...
CGCCGCCCGAGGGTTGGTGCACCATCACCCGCGCGTTGGGCAGGGCGAAGCGCTTGCCGGTTGCCCCGGCGCACAGCAGCAGCGAGCCCATCGAGGCCGCCTGCCCCACGCACATGGTCGAGACCTTCGGTCGCACGAACTGCATCGTGTCGTAGATCGACAGACCCGCCGTGACGATGCCGCCCGGCGAGTTGATGTACATGGCGATCTCTTTCTTCGGGTTGTCCGCTTCGAGAAAGAGGAGCTGGGCGACGACCAGCGAGGCCGAGGTGTCGTCGACCGGGCCGATCATGAAAATGATGCGCTCGCGAAGCAGGCGCGAAAAGATGTCGAACGAGCGCTCGCCGCGCGCGGACTGCTCGATCACCATCGGTACGAGATTGTTGGTGTAGTTGTCGACGAGGTCGCGCATGGATCTTTCTTTCCGCGTCAGAATCGCTTGAGCGGCTCCGAACCGCAACATAGGCGCCCCCGTCTCAGCCGAAAAGGGGGCGTCGCCGGCTTTCGCGCGTTAACCTTCAGAGGCGGCAGGCGCCGCCTCGGCAGGCTCCGCCGACTCGACTGGCGCCGCCGCTAAAGCAGGCTCCGCCGCTACAGCAAGCTTGGGCGCTTCGTCCTCCTCGAGCGTCAACAGCGCCTCAGGGTCGATCTTCTTGTCCTCTATCTTCGCGATCCCGAGGATATGGTCGACCGCCTTCTCTTCGTAGATCGGCGCGCGCAATTCGGCGAGCGCGTTCTGGTTGTTGCGGTAGTAATCCCAGACTTCCTTCTCCTGGCCGGGGAAGGCGCGGGCGCGCTCGATCAGCGCGCGCGACATTTCCTCGTCGGTGATCTGGACGTTGGCGCTGCGGCCGACCTCGGCGAGCACCAGCCCGAGACGCACGCGGCGCTCGGCGATGGCGAGATATTCCGCGCGGGCCGCCTCCTCGGTGGTGTTCTCGTCGGCGAATGTCCTGGCCTGCGCCTTCTGCTCGCGCTCGACCTGCGCCCAGATCTGGCCGAACTCCTGGTCGACGAGACCGCGCGGCAGCTCGAAGCTGTAGCGCTTGGCGAGTTCGTCGAGCAGCCGGCGCTTGACCTTCTCGCGCGAGACGCGGGCGTAGTCGCCTTCGAGCCGGTCGCGGATCGCCTTGTGCATCGCCTCCAGCGACTCGTAGCCGAGGCTCTTGGCGAATTCGTCGTCGATCGCCAGCGCCTCGGCCTTGGCGACCTTGTTGACCTTGGTGTCGAACACGCCGGTTTTGCCGGCGAGCGCGCTGTTGGCGTAATTATCGGGGAAGCGGGCTTCGACGACGCGCTGCTCGCCCGCCTTGGCGCCGACAAGCGCCTCCTCGAAGCCGGGGATGAAGTTCTTCGAGCCGAGAATGACGTCGATGGCCTCGGCCTTGCCGCCGTCGAACTCGACGCCGTCGATCTTGCCGACGAAATCGACCGTGAGCCGGTCGCCGGTCTCGGCGGCCTCGCCTTCCGGTCGGTCGTTGAAGGTGCGGCGGTTGTCGGCGACGCGCTGCACGAAACGCTCGACCTCCTCGTCGGTGACGTCGGCGACCGGACGCTCCAGCGCGATGTCCTCGAAGCTTCCGAGTTCGAACTGCGGCAGCACCTCCAGCTCGATCTTGAAGGCGAGGTCGCCCTTGGCCTCCAGCGCCGCCTCGATCTCGGTCTGCTCCTTGGAAAGCTCGATCCTGGGCTGCATGGCGAGGCGAAGATTGTGGCCCGCAATGATCTCCTTATTGGCGGCGTCGATCTGCTTTTGCACGAGGTCGGCCATGATCGAGCGGCCATAGACGCGCCTGAGATGCGACAGCGGCGCCTTGCCGGGACGGAAGCCGTTGAGCCGGACCTTGGTCTTGAGGTCGTTCAACTCGCTGTCGAGTTTGGAGGCGAGGTCGCTCGCGGGGATCACCACGTCATACGCCCGCCTGAGCCCTTCGCTCAGCGTTTCCGTCACCTGCATTTTCGCATCCCACCGTTCACGAAGACCTCGGCCTCACGCCAAAAGGTCAAAAAAGACAAAGCGTCCGCACGCCGCGAAATGGGCGCCGGCCGCGGCTCCTTTGGTGCGGGCGGAGGGACTCGAACCCCCACGATTGCTCGCTGGAACCTAAATCCAGTGCGTCTACCAGTTCCGCCACGCCCGCGGCTCAACCGCGTCCGGTCGCCCGGCGCGCTGCACGCATGAGCGCGGGTCTATAGACAGCTTGGCCTAGGCGCGCCAGAGAAAAAACGACTGTCTCAAATCCGGACAAGGGCGGCCAGGGGGATGCTGTAAATCCCGCCCGCGAGAGCGACATTGGCGCGCGCGGCCTCATCGGCTATCTGCGCCTGCGCGCCCGCGATCAGAAGCGCGGCGAGCACGGCGGCCAGCCCTATTAACAGAACCCAAATGCGCACGCTTAACGCTCCGTTACCGGACAACGAGACAGGCGGCTCCGCGCAAGACCGGCGCCGCTGTTCCTGTGCCAGAATGGCGCAGGCGTCATGCGGCTGACCCGTCGCGCCGCGCTCGGCGGGGGTTTCGCCGCCGCGTTGCGGCTGCAGGCGCGGGCGGCGGAAGACTACACGCTGGAGGCCACGCCGCTCGGCTACAACGGCGCCTCGCCCGGCCCGCTGTTGCGCGGCGCCGTCGGACGGCGCCTGCATGTGCGCCTCGTCAACGGACGCGCCGAGCCGACTTCGCTGTATTGGCCGGGCTTGAGCGGCGGCTTTCCCGGGCTCGGCGGCGCGACGCTCGCGCCCGGGGAGAGGCGCGATTTCGACTTCGCGCCCGCCACGCCCGGGTTCCACCTCTACGCGCCTTATGGCCCGCAGAGCGCGGCCGGGCTGTTCGGCGCTATCGTCATCGACGAGGCGGCGCCGCCGGTGGTCGACTTCGACGCGGCTGTCGTGTTTTTCGGCGCCAACTCTGCGAGTTGGCGGGTGAATGGCGGGACCGGGCCGCTGAAGCTGACGGCGCCGCCCGGCGGCCGGGTGCGGCTGCGGCTCGCCAACGCCTCGCCGGACTTCGCGCTGGCCCTGAAGGCGAGCGGCGCGACCGTCCACATCGTCGCCATCGACGGGCGACCCAGCGAGCTGTTCGAGCCGCGCGGCGGGGAGTTCCCGATCTGCCCGAGCGGCCGGTTCGAGTTGATGTTCGACCTCACTGAGGCCGTCGTCGAGCTTTCGCTCGGCGACCGTACCGCGGTGCGGATCGAGCCGCAGGGCGCGCGCGTCGCCGACAAGCCGGCCATCGCGGCGCTGCCCGCCGACGCCAGTCTGCCGCAGGAGATCGCGCTGGAGCGCGCGTTGCGGGTGAGCGTCGCGATCTCGGGCTCGGCCGACCGGGGTTACGCGATCAATGGCGTCGGCGGCGCAGGGTGGCCGGAAAAGCCGCTGTTCTCCTGCAAGCACGGGGCGCCGGTCTCGCTGACGCTGGTCAACAAGACGGACGCGGCGCAGACCCTGCGGCTGGAGGGCCATTCCGCGCGGCTGTTGCACGCGCTCGACGACGGCTGGGACCCGTATTGGCGCGACGCCATGCTAATCGCGCCGGGCAAGACGCTGCACGCCGCCTTCGTCGCCGACGCGCCCGGCAAGTGGCCGCTCGCCTCCGCTTCGCCCGGCGCGCGGGCGAAGGGGCTCAAGGCGTGGTTTCAGGTTCTCTGAGGCTTCACGAGCCGTTGGCGCTGCTGAGCGGGTCGCGATTGAGCGGATCGGCGGACGGGCGCGGCGTCCCATAGGCGCGGCCGCCTTGAAACGGCGTGCGCTCGGGTTCGGCGTACATCAGCCGGTCCTCGTGGCGCGGCTTGGGCTTGCGCTCGACGGCGAAAGCGGCCGCCGGCAGCAGGCTCATGGCGAGAAGCAAGGACAGAGCGCGGTTCCACATGATCGTCTCCTGTTCGAGAACCGGGCGGGGTCGCCTTGCGGTCTCGCGCAGTAGACTCAAGGGCCGGGCGGCTTATTCCCGCGCGCCCGCGCATAAGCGCAAGCTTTCGCGTTAAGCCGCGAAGCCTCGCTTGCGCAGCAGCGCCGCCGGGTCCGGCGCACGGCCGCGGAACTCCTGCCACAGCTCGTCCGGCGCGCGCGTCCCTCCGGCGGCGTAGACAAAGCGGCGCAACCGCTCGGCCAGCGCGGGATCGAACACGTCGCCGGTTTCGACGAAGGCCTCGAAGGCGTCGGCGTCTAGAACTTCCGACCAGAGATAGCTGTAATAGCCGGCCGAATAGCCGTCGCCGCTGAATACGTGCTGGAAATGCGGCGCGGCGTGGCGCGGGACGATCGCCGCGGGCATGCCGAGCGCCTGCAGCCCCTCCGCCTCCAGCGCGCGCGCGTCGACGCTCGCGGCTTCGCTGAGTTCGTGCGCCTTCATGTCGGTGAAGGCGGAGGCGAGGAACTCGACCGTGGCGTGTCCCTGCCCGTAGGCGCGGGCGCGGGTCATGCGGGCGACGAGATCTGGCGGGATGACGGCGCCGGTCTCGTAATGGCGGGCAAAGCGCGACAGAACCTCGGGCCGGTCGAGCCAATGCTCGTAAAGCTGCGACGGCAGTTCGACCCAATCGCGCGCGACATGCGTGCCCGAGAGGTAGGGATAGGTCACGTCCGACAGCATGCCGTGCAGCGCGTGGCCGAACTCGTGGAACAAAGTGCGCGCCTCCTCGTGGCTGAGCAGCGCCGGCTCGTCCCTGGCGCCGCGCGCGGCGTTGAGCACGTTGACGACAATCGGCGACGCGCCGCCGTCGAGCCTGTGCTGGTCGCGGAACGCCGACATCCAGGCGCCGCTGTGCTTCTCTGCCCTCGCGAAGAAATCGCCGATGAATACAGCGACATGGCGCCCCGTCGCGTCCTTGACCTCGAAGGCGCGGGCTTCCGGGTGCGGCAGATCGACGTCGGCGCGCGGCTCGAACTGCAGGCCGAACAGCCGGCCGGCGACGTCGAAGGCGGCGGCGATGACGTTGTCGAGCGGGAAATGGGCGCGGATCGCGCTCTCGTCGAAATCGTACATCGCTTGCCGGCGCTTCTCGGCGTAATAGCGCCAGTCCCAGGCTTGCAGGTCGAAATTGCCGCCTTCTTGCGCGATCATCGCCTGCAGCGCCTTGGCTTCGTCGAGCGCGGCGGCGCGGGCGGGCGCCCAGACGCGATGCAGCAGGTCGGAAGCCGCGGCGGGAGTGCGCGCCATCGTGTCGGCGAGGCGGTAGTCGGCCCAGGTCTTGTAGCCGAGCAGGGCCGCCTTTTCGGCGCGCAAAGCCAGCGTCTCGCTCATCACCGGGCCATTGTCGCGTGCGCCGGCGCCACGCGAGACGAAGGCGCGCCAGACCTGCTCGCGCAGATCGCGCCGGGCGGCGAATTGCAGGAACGGCTCTACGGAGGAGCGCGACAGGGTGACGACCCACTTGCCGGGATGGCCGCGCTCCTCGGCCGCCGCCTGCGCCGCCGCGCGCGCCGAATCCGGCAGGCCCGCCAGATCGGCCTCTTCGTCGAGCACGAGCGCGTAGGCTTTCTCGTCGCCGAGCACGTTCTGGCTGAAGGTCGCGCCGAGCGCGGCGAGGCGTTCGGCGATCTCGGCCAGGCGCTGCTTGGTTGGCGGCGGCAGCCCGGCGCCCGCGCGCTTGAACGCGAGCCAGCGCCGCTCGACGAGCCGCCGCGCCTCGTCGTCGAGGGCGCCCTTGTCGGCGTGGACGGCGTCGACGCGGGCGAACAGCGCGTCGTCGAGCGCCACGTCGGCATATTCGCGTGCGAGCCGCGGCTGGACCTCGCGCTGGATCGCCTCGATCTCGTCGCCCGATGCGGTGCCGACGAGGTGGTAGAAGGCGCGGCTGACTCGGTCGAGCGTCTGGGCCGCGCGCTCCAGGCCGAGGATGGTGTTTTCGAAGCTGGCGGGGGCGGCCTTGATCGCCTCGCGCTCGGCGCGCCACTCGGCGACGGCGGCGTCGAAGGCGGGGCGGAAGTGGTCGAGGCGGATTTGGCTGAAGGGGGGTTCGCCGAAGGTGGTGGTCCAGGGGGCTAGGAGCGGGTTGTCGGTCAAGGGGGGCTCGCGGTTGGGGACTTGCCGCAGCTTAGCACGGCGCGGGGGCGTGGCGAGGTCTTGAACAAGCTAGGTCCGAGTGCGACCCATAGCCGTCATTCCCTCCCATCCAACCGCATCACAAGAATTCTACGGTCGAGACAGGGCCGTCGATCACGAAAACTACAGCAAGCCGCTGCGTCAACTGCAATAAAAGCTTCGTTGTTCACGAGCAATTAACGAGGCGTCGCCACATCTTCGGATCATGCCAGACCTGAGAACGCTCAAATGACGACTTTGGACGAAATCAACACCGCCCTGATCGGCTTCGACACCGTTTCGATTGGCGATTTAGAACAAATGAACGCCGTCGACCGCGACGCACTCGCCTTCGGCCTCATTGGATTCTCCGAAACGAACGAAGTCGAGATCTATAACGCAACCGAAGCCCGGTTGGCCGGCCTGCGCGCGGAGCGACAGATCGGCCAGGCCTTGTTCAACACGGTGGCGCCCTGCATGAACAATTTCCTCGTCGCTCAGAGGTTCGAAGACGAGGCCGAGTTGAATGAGGTCATCGACTATGTGCTGACGCTGCGGATGCGGCCGAAAAAAGTGATGCTTCGCCTGCTGAAGCAGCCGGGAACCGCGCGCCGCTACATTTTGGTCAAGTGGTAGGGCTGGACAAAGGCTTGCGAGATGTCGAACACGCTTGATTGCGACGACATTGCTGAGGAGGACGAGCATGAGAGTTTGCTCAGCTTCTTTTATATGTGCCCGATCGGCGTCGTGCGGATGAACCTTGAGGGCGACATCGATCTCGCCAACCCGCACGCCGCACAGTATCTGCTCGCGATCACGCGCAAACCGGCGATGGACAATTTCTTCTCCGCGCTTGAAACCTGTGCGCCGGAACTGCGCCACATGGTGCGCACGTTCCGCGAGAAAAGCGGTGTGATCTGCGAGCAGCACCGCGTCTTCGTTCGCGCTTCGGGTCCGGGGGTCCGGGTCCTGGCCTGCTCGATGATCAAGGCGAGCCCTTCGATGGTGATGGCGGTCCTTCAGGATATCACCAAACAGGTCGAACAGGAGCGCCAGCTCGCCCAGAACGACGTGCTGCTCGACGCGCTTCTTGCCGGCGTCAACGACTTTTCGCTTTTCTCTGTCAAATCCTTCGGCTGCATCGAGACTTGGAACGCCGCCGGCGCTCGGCAGCTCGGTTACTCCGTCAGCGAGGTCGTCGGCAAACCCATTTCCTTGTTCTATCGCCCGAACGATCCCTCTCGCGGCAAATTGAGCGAGCAATTGGCGGCTGCCGCCCAGGAGGGGTGGCACGTGCAGGACGGTTGGTGCGAGCGGCGCGACGGCAGTCGCTTCTCCTGCCAGATAATGACCTCCGTGGGGGACGAGCACTCCCAAAGCTCGGCCAGTTTCACCGTCGTCATACGCGACGTCACCGAACGCCGCATGACGACGGACGAACTGCGCAAGCTGCTCACCACCGATCAGATGACGGGCGCGTTCAACCGCGGACGCTTCTTCGAACTCGCCAAACACCATATCCATCGGTGCGAGCAAGCCGGTCAGCCCCTGTCCGTCATCATGTTCGACGTGGATCACTTCAAGGCGATAAACGACAATTTCGGCCATGCGATCGGCGACGAGGTGCTGCGCCGCCTTGTCAACTGCTGCAAGGTCCAGTTGGGCGATGGGGGCTTCCTCGGCCGCCTTGGCGGCGAAGAGTTTGGGGTATTGCTGCCCAACGCCGATCTGGAGGGCGCGAAGGCGGTAGCCGAACGTCTGCGCGTGGCGGCGGCGGCCGACCTCGTCGCCGTTGGCGGGTCCGCCACGCTCACGACCGTGAGCCTGGGTTGCGTAGCGGCGGAGCGCCCGATGGGCGGCATCGACGATCTGCTGAAGGCCGCGGACAAAGCGCTCTATGAAGCCAAGCGTTCCGGTCGAAATCGAGTCTGCGCCGCATGATGGGATGACGCTACCATCCGGCCCCGAGCGCGAGCCGACCGTATACGAAAGGCGAACGATCGTGAGCAAGTGCGATACTCAGCCCGGATCGGTTGATCCCGACGACGCGCCGGAACTGACCGACGAATGGTTCGACGCCGCGGACCTCAAAGTCAACGGCAAGGTCGTGCGGCGTGGCCGGCCGCCGGGATCGAACAAGCAGCAGGTCGCCATCCGCCTCGACCGCGACGTGATCGACCATTTCAAGGCCCAAGGGCCGGGCTGGCAGAAGCGCATCAACGAGGCGCTGCGTCACGCGGCCAAGCTCGACCGAAAAGGCGCTGCATAGCCCGCCTACCCCGCCTCGCCGGACTGCGCCACCCAGCTTGCGAACTTGACCAGCGGCGAGCGTTCGAGCGCCGCGCAAACCGCGTCGAGTTCGCTGCGCTCGCCGGAGGTCGAGATGAGCGTCGCCACGACTTCGCTGGTCCCGACGCCGCGCGTCTCCACCTCGATCTCGCGCACGGGGTAGCTCGCGCTCTCCAGCGCTTCGACGACGAGATCGCGCACGGCGTCGACGTTCTCGTTCGACGTGACTGCCCAGAGTTCGAGTGTCGACTCGGCGCTCGCCTCGTCGACGGGGGCGCGGTTGATGGCGTTGACCAGCGGCCGCAGCAAAGTGTTGCCCGCCAGCACCGCGAGCGTGAGGATGCCCGCCTCGACGGCGAGGCCCATGCCGCTCAGCGCGCCGACCGCCGCCGAGCACCACAGCGTCGCCGCCGTGTTGAGTCCCGAAATCTGCGCGCCGTCCTTCATGATGACGCCGGCGCCGAGGAAGCCGACGCCCGAGACGACATAGGCCGCGATCTGCGTCGCGCCCGAGGCGCCGTTGACGCGCTCGCCGAGCGAGACGAAAGCCGCAGCCCCGACCGCCACCAGCACATTGGTGCGCAGGCCGGCGCTGCGCTGGCGCCATTGCCGCTCCGCCCCGATCAGGGTCGCGAGCGCGAAAGAAATCGCCACACCCGCCAGGAGGTCGAGCGAGCGCACGAGGTTGAACTGTTCGACTATCCGCATGCCGCCCCCGCGAACTGACGCCGACTTCGCAACGCCTAAACCGGCCCCACGTAGATCGCCCGGAAATCGTTGACGTTGGTCAGCGTCGGCCCCGTCATCACCAGCCCATCGGCCGCCGCGAAGGCCCCGTAGGCGTCGTTGGCGTCGAGCCGGGCGCGAGCGTCCGCCACGCGCGCCAAGAAGTCCGGCGCCGCGAAAACCCCGGCGTTGTCCTCGCTGCCGTCGATGCCGTCCGTATCCCCCGCCAGGGCGTAGACCCCCTCCGCCCCGTCGAGCGCGAGCGCCAGGCCCAGCGCGAACTCGGCGTTGCGGCCGCCCCTGCCCTGCCCTCGCACAGTGACCGTGGTCTCGCCGCCGCTCAGCAGCACGCAGGGCGGCGCGGCCGGGACGCTGTGGGCGCGGCACGACAGCGCCAGACCCGCAAACGCCTTGCCGACCTCGCGCGCCTCGCCCTCGATGGCGTCGCCGAGAATGAGCGGCGTCACGCCGGCGGCCTGCGCGGCCGAAGCCGCGGCGCGCAGGGACAGCATCGGCGCGGCGATCAGCCTGTTCTCGACGCGAGCGAAGGCGGGATCGCCGGGCTTCGGCGTCTCCGAGGCGGGGCTTTGCAGATGGGCGAGCACCCGCTCGGGCGCGGCGATGCGGTAGCGCGCGAGGATCGCGAGCGCTTGCGCCGAGGTCGTCGGGTCGGGCACGGTGGGGCCGGAGGCGATGACGGAGAGATCGTCGCCCGGCACGTCGGAGATGACGAGGCTCACCACCCGCGCCGGCGCCGCAGCCGCCGCGAGCCGCCCGCCCTTCACGGCCGACAGATGCTTGCGCACGCAGTTCATCTCGGCGATGCCGGCGCCGCTGGCGAGCAGCGCCTTGTTGATCGCGCGCTTGTCGTCGAGCGTGAGACCCGGCGCGGGCGCGGCGAGCAGCGCCGAGCCGCCGCCGGAAATGAGGCAGAGCACGAGATCGTCGGCGCTCAGGCCGCGGACGCTCGCCAGCATCCGCGCCGCCGCTTGGCTCCCCGCCGCGTCCGGCACGGGGTGGGCGGCTTCGACGACCTCGATGGCTCGCGTCGGCGCGCCGTGGCCGTAGCGGGTGACGACGAGACCCTGCAGTGGCCCGTCCCATTCCGCCTCCACCGCGGCCGCCATCGCCGCCGCCGCCTTGCCCGCGCCGACGACGAGGGTTTTCCCGCGCGGCCTTTCGGGCAGTTGGCGGCTGAGCACGCGCGCAGGAAGGGCGGCGTCGATGGCGGACTGGAACAGTCCGATCAAAAAGCTCCGGGGATCGCGCAACGAACCGCCTCCTGAGAGTGTATAGATTTCCCTGTGAAAATGTCGGGTCCCGTCATCGCGAGCGAAGCAAAGCGATCCACGTTTCCGCCGAACTGCCCTTTCGGGCGGACCTGCGATCTCGGCGGGGCTGGATTGCTTCGTCGCTTCGCTCCTCGCAATGACGGATAGCGCGTGCAAACCGATCCGCTTTAAAACCTATTAGGTCGCTTAAGGCCGCGCGGCCAGTGCGCGCAAGCCGGAGCCCGCGGACGTAGTCGCCATCGCCCGAGAGGTTGCGCGCGGCCGGGGCTTAGGCTCATATCGGGCGGACAAGAGGAAACGCCCGATGCCCTTCTCCGTCCGCCGCCGCGAAGGCGCGCTGCCGCCAGCGACCGTCAAGGCGCTCGTCGCCGACCTCAACGCGCATTTCGGCAATAAAATCGCCACGTCTCAGGCGGTGCGCGAGCAGCACGGCCATACGCTGACCTGGCTGCCCAACTCGCCGCCCGACGCGGTGCTGTTCGCCGAGAACAGCGAGGACGTCGTCGACGCCGTCAATATTTGCGCCAAGCACGACGCGCCGGTGGTGCCGTTCGGGACCGGCACGTCGCTCGAAGGCCACGTCAACGCGCTCTATGGCGGGCTCTCGATCGACGTCAGCCGCATGAACCGCGTCATCGCCGTCCACGCCGAGGACCTCGATTGCGTCGTCGAGCCCGGCGTCACGCGCAAGGCGCTCAACGCGCATCTGCGCGACAGCGGCCTGTTCTTCCCCATCGATCCCGGCGCCGACGCCTCGATAGGCGGCATGGCGGCGACGCGCGCCTCCGGCACCAACGCCGTACGCTACGGCACGATGCGCGAGAACGTGCTGTCGCTCGGGATCGTCACGGCCGAGGGCAAGTTCCTGCGCACCGCCTCGCGGGCGAAGAAGTCGTCCGCCGGCTACGACCTGACGCGGCTGTTCGTCGGCTCCGAGGGCACGCTGGGGGTCATTGTCGAGGCGACGCTGAAGCTATCCGGCATTCCGGAGTCGATCTCCGGCGGCCATTGCCCGTTTCCCGACGTTCGGTCGGCTTGCCTGACCACCATCGAGACGATCCAGTACGGCATTCCGGTCGCGCGCATCGAGCTGCTCGACCGCCTGATGGTGCAGGCGAGCAACGCCTATTCCAAGCTGACGCTGCCGGAGTCGCCGATGCTGTTCCTGGAGTTCCACGGCACGCCGGAGAGCGTCGCCGAGCAGTCGCGCCGATTCGCCGAAATCGCCGAGGCCAACGGCGGCGGCCCGTTCGCCTGGACGACCGACCCGGAAGCGCGCGCGAAGCTTTGGCAGGCGCGCCATGACGCATACTGGGCGTCGATTGGCCTGCGCCCGGGCGCGAAGGCGTTCGCGACGGATGTCTGCGTGCCGATCTCGCGGCTCGCCGACTGCGTCGAAGAGACCCAAGCCGACCTCGCCGAGAACGGCCTGATCGCCCCTATCGTCGGCCATGTCGGCGACGGCAATTTTCATGTCACGCCGCTGATCGACCTGAGTTCGGCGGAGGAGATCGAGAAGGCCGAGGCGTTCGGCAAGCGGCTCGCGCTGAGGGCCATCGCGATGGACGGAACCTGCACCGGCGAGCACGGCGTCGGGCAGAAGAAGATCCCCTATCTCGAAGCCGAGCACGGAGCGGATGCGCTCGACCTCATGCGGCGTTTGAAGGCGTCGCTCGACCCGCAGAACCTGTTCAACCCCGGCAAGATCTTCGCGATCTAGTGCGCCGTCGCGCCCTCGGGGATGACGGCGAACTCCGCGGCGGGGGCGCCCCATATTTTTTGACCGGAGCCGAACTCGATGTCGACCCTGTCGGCCTCCCCGGAGCGGTTGACGAGCACACGGTAGCAGCACAGCACCGTGCCGACCTCGTCGCCGCCCACGCCCCATTCCCTCTCGGCGAGGTGGGGATGCAGCGGGCGCAATCTCTGGCCCTTGCGAAGCATGTTCGTCCCCTTCGCTCTGCGCCATGCAAGGCGCGCATGGCGTGAGATTATTGCTGCAGCGCGAGAAAGCAAACATATTCGCAACGTGTTGCACAGATTGTTCAATGTTTCCGCGGTTTTGCCTATTGCTTAGGCGGGGCGCACAAAACTTCGGCGGCGTTGCCCCGGAAAGCTTTTGTACGGCGCGCTATGCGCCTACACTGCCGCGACGGTAGGGAGGAGTTCGGGTGGCGGAATACGAAATTGCAGAGCGCAAGGCGGCGGCGGCGGCGTGGTTCCAGCAGTTGCAGGAGACCCTGGTCGCCGCCGTGGAGCGGCTGGAGGACGAATGTCCCGGCCCGTTTTTTCCTGAGGCGGTGAGCCCCGGCCGGTTCGAGCGCAAGGACTGGCGGCGGAACAATCACGACGGCGCGGACGGCGGCGGCGGGCGCATGGCGATGCTGCGCGGCCGGGTGTTCGAGAAGATGGGCGTACACACCTCGGTGGTGCACGGGACCTTTGCGCCGGAGTTCGCCAAGCAGATTCCCGGCGCCGAAACGGACCCAAGCTTCTGGGCGGCGGGCGTGTCTGTCATCGCGCATCCCTGGAACCCCAACGTTCCGACCGCGCATATGAACACGCGCTTCGTGGTGACGTCGAAGGCGTGGTTCGGCGGCGGCGGCGACCTGACGCCGGTGCTGATGCGCCGCCGCACCCAGGACGACCCCGACTCGGTCGCCTTCCACGCCGCGTTTCGCGGCGCCTGCGAGGCTCATTCGGCGCCCTACGAGAAGTACAAGGCGTGGTGCGACGAGTATTTCTGGCTCAAGCATCGCGACGAGCCGCGCGGGATCGGCGGCATCTTCTACGATTATCTCGACAGCGGCGACTGGGACGCTGACTTTGCGTTCACCCGGACGGTCGGCGAGCAATTCGTGCGCGTCTACTCAGATATCGTCGCCGCGAACTATGCGACGCCTTGGACTGAGGCCGATCGGGAGGAGCAGCAGGTGCGGCGCGGCCGCTATGTCGAGTACAATCTGCTGTACGACCGCGGCACGATCTTCGGGCTGAAGACCGGCGGCAACGTCGAGTCTATCCTGTCGTCGATGCCGCCGACGGTGCGGTGGCCTTGAGGGCGCGCCGCGATTTTGATCGGGCTACGGAGGCGGCAAGCGGGCTTGGATGCTGGCTTGTTGCATCTCGACCCGCGTTACGCGGGTCACAACGTCGGAAATGACGGCGCTGGCTACGGCGCTGGCCGCGACGTTTGCGGCGGCTTGGGCTGTCGTGATCAACTGGCATTGCTCGGTCTCGAACTTGATCATCTTCGTTTCCAGCGCCCGCAACCGCGAGTCTATGGCCTCGAGGCTCTCTTTCATCTTGTCCTGAAATGCGAGCACATCTTCGACCTTTCTGGCGATCGTCCACAGACGCGCCGGAATGTCGAATACGGACATTCCCTAAGCCGCAGGCTGCCGGATGCGCTCCAAAAGATCGTCCATCTCCTTGCGCTGTTTCGAAATGCGATTGTCAATTCTGGACAGGATCGCGTCGATATCTTGCAGCATCGAGGCTTCCGCGTTCTCGGCGTCCGCTACGCGCGGGCGATCTACCCCCGACGCGACTTCGATGGCGAGACCTGCGGTGGTAGCGGCGGAATGCGCTTCGGCAGCCCGCCGGGCTTGAGACTTGCGTGACAGCGCCATGTAACCCACCCATAGCTTCGATACCGATATTGTATGAGACTCCCCCATTCCGCAAGTTGGGAACCTTCATCGCGCCCCCTTCTCCGCCCCATAGAGCGCCCGGTAGCGCTTGAGCCTCGGCGCGTGCAGCGCCGCCCTCGCCGGGTCCGGCGTGAACCGGCGCTGAGTCGCCGGCCGGGCGCAGACCGCCCGCTCTTCGCCCGCCCCCGCCGCCAGCATCGCCAGCCGCGCCGCGCCGAGCGCCGCGCCCGCCTCGGCCCCGGCGGCGAGGTCGATCTCCAGCCCCGTGACGTCGGCGATCATCTGCCCCCAAAAACCCGAGCGGGCGCCGCCGCCGACCAGCAGCGGCGTCACCGGCGCGGCGTCGGCCTCGCGCAGCACGTCGACCCCATCGGCGAAGGAGAACGCGACGCCCTCCATCGTCGCGAACAGGACCGCGTCGGCGCCGTGGCTCGCCGTCAGCCCCGCCAACATGCCGGTCGCTTCCGGGTCGTTGTGCGGCGTGCGTTCGCCGCTCAGGTAGGGCAGGAATATGGGCGCCGTCTTCACTGCCTGCGCGTCGCGGGCGAAGGCTTCGGCGGCGTCGGCGCAAGCCGCGATGCTGTCGCCGCGCCCGGTCAGTTCGGCCGCCCAGGTCAGCGACGCCGCCGCCGACAGCATCACCGACATGCCGTGCCAACGCCCCGGCAAGGCGTGGCAGAAGGCGTGCAACGTGCGCTGCGGCAGGCTCACGTATTTGTCGGTGACGGAGAACACGACGCCCGAGGTGCCGAGCGAGACGAAGCCCTCCCCGGCCGCGACCGCGCCGACCCCGATCGCCGAGGCCGCGTTGTCGCCCGCCCCGCCCGCGACCGGGATTTTGGCGCCGGCGAGGCCCCAGGCGGCGGCGACTTCGGGCGAGAGATAGGCGGAGACCTCGGAGCCCTCGACCAGCGCGGGCATATGCGACAGCGTCAGCCCGGAGGCGGCGAGCAGAACCTCGTCCCAACGCCGGCCGGCGATGTCGAGCCACAGCGTGCCTGCGGCGTCGGACATGTCCGAGACCGCCTCGCCGGTCAGCTTCAGCCGCACATAGTCCTTGGGCAGCAGGATGCGCTTCGTCGCCGCGAAGGCGGCGGGTTCGTGACGGGCGAGCCACATCGCCTTGGGCGCGGTGAAGCCGGGCATCGCGAGATTGCCAGCGCGGGCGAGGAAGTCGGGAACGAGGCGGGTCAGCTCCTCGCACTCAGCGAAGGAGCGGCCGTCGTTCCAGAGAATCGCCGGGCGCAGCGGCTTGTCGTCGGCGCCGAGGAAGGTCGCGCCGTGCATCTGGCCGGAAAGGCCGACGCCGGCGAGTCGCGCGAACGCCTCGGGAGCGTGGCGGCGCAGGGTCTGCACGGCCGCCTCGACGCCCTCGACCCAGTCGTCGGGGTTCTGCTCGCTCCACAGCGGCTGCGGGCGCGAGACGTCGAGCGCGGCGCTGGCTTCCGCGAGCGTGCGCTGGTCGGCGTCGATCAGCAGCGCCTTGACCGACGACGTGCCGATGTCGAGCCCGAGAAACGTTTCCTGCCCCATGACCTTGCCCCGTTTGGATACCGGCCAAGCATACGTCAGCCGGCGTCGCTTCGCGAGGGGCGCCGTTTGTGCTAAAAGGCCGCGATGAACATTGCGATGCGCAAGACCATGACGCTCGCCGAGTTCCTCGCCTGGGAGGACCGGCAGGAGGTTAAGCACGAGTTCGACGGGATGCGCGTGATCGCCATGTCGGGCGGGTCGGCGGCGCATGCGGCGATCCAACGCAATCTCGCCGTTGCATTGCACACGCGATTGCGCGGCAAGCCTTGTGACTTCTACGGCAGCGATCTCAAATTTCTTACCGCCGAGGGCACGGTCCGCTATCCCGACGGTATGGTGGTTTGTGTGCCCGTCGAGACGAAGGCGAAGTGGGTCGAGAACCCGACCGTGGTGTTCGAGGTCCTAAGTCCCAGCACGACCAAGACCGACCGCTTCGAGAAAGCGCGCGAGTACGAGGCGACGCCTTCGGTGCAGCGCTACGTCATGCTGGAGCAGGACGCGCCGCACGCCGTCGTCTACCGGCGCGACGGCGACCGGTGGACGCACGACATCCTGCTCGCCGACGCCGTGCTCGCGCTGCCCGAGATCGGCGTCGAGTTCGCGCTCGCCGAGCTTTACGAGGGGCTGGCGTTCGAGACGCCCGAGGACGGCGAGACCGCCTGAAGGCTTGCCCGCCGCCGCCGACGCGCCTATCTCGGCGCGACTTAACCGCCGAGGCGCCCCCGTCCATGCTTAACGCTTTGCTCCAAGAAGGCCGCCCGCTGCTCGCCGACGGGGCGACCGGCACCAACCTGTTCGACGCCGGGCTCGCCTCCGGCGAGACGCCGGAGCTTTGGAACGACAGCGAACCCGGCAAGATCCGCGCGCTGCATCAGGCGTTCGTCGACGCCGGCTCCGACATCATCCTGACCAACTCGTTCGGCGGCAACCGCCGCCGGCTCATGCTGCACAAGCTGGAGGGCCGCGTGCGCGAGCTGAACCGGGTCGCGGCGGAGATCGCGCGCGATGTCGCCGATGAGGCCGGGCGGCGCATCGTCGTGGCGGGTTCGGTCGGGCCGACCGGCGACCTGCTGGCGCCGCTGGGGCCGCTGACCGAGGACGAGGCTTGCGAGGTCTTCGCCGAGCAGATCGAGGGCCTTAAGGAGGGCGGCGCCGACGTGGTGTGGATCGAGACCATGTCCGCGCCGGAAGAGATCCGCGCCGCAGCCCGCGCCGCCGC
>Ga0182030_10012838_pt1 | contig 16731 bp, 9 predicted proteins | sample 812S3MmetaG_FD_121299 | JGI IMG/M metagenome (GOLD analysis project Ga0182030, IMG submission 121299) | Permafrost microbial communities from Stordalen Mire, Sweden - 812S3M metaG (Illumina Assembly) | ecosystem: Environmental > Terrestrial > Soil > Wetlands > Permafrost | place: Sweden...
AATATGTCGGCTCCTTCCCGTGGGTCAACGGTACCCTGTGAATTTGGCTGGTCTAGCATGTCTAGGTAAGAATCCCGCATGGCGAGTCCGAAAGTATCGGCGGTAGTTAAGTGTATTTCAACATCCCTGTTGGCTACTTTCTGTATCGGCGAATTATCGTAAACCGTAAGGCGATAGTAAGCAAGGTTAGCGCCGGAAGAAGTCTCTATAGTGGGCGTTGCTGATGTATAGTCATCAAGAGTAGTAGTGTTGCCGCCATAAGCCTCCCACTTGAATATATAAGGGGGTGTGCCGTTCTCTAATATCACAGACAGTTTAGGCTTTACTGAGTCAGAGGCATGGCCGGGAGCGCAAATATCATTCAGCTCTACGCCGACTATAAAAAAGGTTTGGGTAGATGGATCATTACAGTTTAAGGCTTCTGACATACTAACGGCATTTCCTGCGTTTAATGCGCCCGCACCGAGTCGGCCTGTCCATCGCGTGGGGCCTGCGAGGTAGGCATTGTCCGGTACGCTGTAAATATCACGGGAGCTTTCCTTTAACAGATACTCTAACTGATAAGGGCTCAGGCAGGTATTCTCAGCGACCATAAGCCCAAGTGTGCCCGCTACCAGCGGGCTGGCAAACGAAGTACCCCATCCCCTGTCGTGCGAATAATAGCGGTCATTATTGCCTACGGGGTAAGAAGAGTCGTACTGTAGTCCGCCCACCCTCACACCAGGTGCGCAAATATCCACCCGTGAGTTATGGTGATAGGAGCCAGCAGAATCGCCCGTAGTTATATTATGCTCATCGCACCCTCCGCCGATGCCAGTGCCATTCACCCAGGAACAATTTTCTCCCATTACCCCTGTCACAGAAATATTGTGGTCTAAGGACGCTGGATATAAGTAAAATGTGTTCCCGTTAGTTGTCGTTAAATTTCTATTCCCCGCAGCAAAACAGGCAATGGTGCCGTTTTCGTATATTTCATTATACACTCCCTGCTGGGCAAAATAACTGGAAAGTTGCAAGGTTGCTGTACCGGTATTATCATACACCCAGCTTCCGTTTAAAATTCTCCTGCCTCGGGTACCTGACAAATAAAGCATTTCGGTTTCGCTCATGTTCGCTGATAAGTCCAGCATACAGTTAAAGCCTATTGCAGGGTAGCCGGTGTCATTATCTGTGCCCCCGGCAATAAGTCCTGCTACAAGAGTGCCGTGTTCCGGTTCCAGTTGAGACCAATTAGGGAAGTCATTGTCTTCCAGCACCGCTACCTTGCTGTTAAGATCAGGATTGCCATCCCAAATACTATCTTTTAAGAAAAATCCATCGTCTGTTACGCCAATCACTACGCTTGGGTCGCCATGGGTTATAGCCCAGGCGTCTGGTGCATATATATAATCAAGGTACCAGTCATAGTTCTCCCAGATACAACTGGAACAAGGGTGTACAATGCTGCTGTAATCATTAGGATAATAACCGATCAAAATTGGTGGACCTTCTATTGCTACGCCGGGGAAAATATCAGGGTACGCCTGGTTTAGATCTGAGCCTACCTTTGTGGAATTAGCAACGGCTCCATACACCATTTGTGAGGAGGGCAGCCGGGAACCGGGAAATGCCTGTTGGAATTTTGTGAAGGTATAGTTCGCTATAATATTATTAATACCCTGTGTGGTAAAAATGGGTGTTACCGTACCATCACTATTTTGCTGCACGCTTTGCAGCACAGTTGCATCAGGAATGGTTAAATAAATGGTAGTGTCTTGCGCTCTGGCCTTGCCGCACAGCAGGGCAAGAAGGAGCAGTGTGATGATCTTTTTCATTTTTCATTTTGGCTTTTAATGATGATTAAAATAATTATTGAATGATCTTTGATAATGTTATTAACAGTATGTGATTTGCTGCGTACAGGCTCTTTGAAAATGACAATGCTGCTCGCTCATACGCAACTTCACCTCTCCTTAGGAGAGGATGGGAGAGGCCTTCTCGCCCATTCGCAACACACCCGATTGGGCAAAAGGAACCACATCCTGCGCCATTAGGCGTAAGAAGCAGACCCATCAGATGTGCCACACCGCCACGGTGCGGCACATCCTACTTATTTTGAATGATTATTTTTTGCACATCCGGCGGATGGTCGTCAGAAGAAATTTTAAAGAAATAAACACCGTTTGCGATGTTGCCAGTAAAGATCTCATGGTTGGGTAAGTCGGTATTTACAGGTATTTGATTGCCGAGTATATCGCTTGCAGTTATTGAAATGATATGAGTAATAGTGCCTTTGATATTCAATGTCCCTGTTGTAGGATTAGGACATAAAAAATGATCATCTATATTAACAATGTTCGGTACACTAACGGTATTATCTAAATAACGCGCCAAAGTAGGATCATGTCCAACTCCCATTCGGCTACTATTATAAGACCACCCTGCCAATATAATTTTGCCATCAGGCTGTCCTGTTACAGTTAAGGAACGATCGTTGCTATCCTGTATAGCGGTTGTGATCCTTCCGTTATTACCAAATGCACTATCTATGCCGCCATTATTATTTATACGCGATAAAGCAAAATTTTCGTTAATTGTTACAATAGCATATCCGGCAACAACAAATTTTCCACCGGGTTCCAGGTATAATGCTGTAGCATTATCATCATTGCCGTTAAAATCAACATTTGTTACTCCTGTATCGCCAAACGACCTGTCCAGCGTACCATCAGTATCATATCGTATAAGAGTAAAATCACTACTGCCCGTTCCAAATGTCCCTGAGCCAGCCAGCACTATTTTATTGTCTGGTTGCAATTGCATAGCGGTACAATAGTTAAAACCACCAGTGCCTGCATTACTGCTGGCCACGCCTGTATGATTAAATGAAGTATCTAATGTGCCATCAGAAAGGCAGCGTATAGCCATAAAGGCAACGGGGGCTTCTTCGCATCCTATTACGATCCTGCTATCGGACATAATAGCTACTGAATTTGCAGCTCCTGCGTGAGAAGAAATAATGACCAATCCATTAGTACCAAAAGAACTATCAGGCTCTCCGTCCGTTAACAAACGAGCCATACAGACATAATTACCATTTGTCTGCCCTGCTATTACAATTTTACCGTTGGGTTGCAACGCAAGCGCGTAGCCAATATCATTACCTGCAGTAAATCTAACACTAACCATACCGCTGCTGCCAAAAGTATTGTCTAATGACCCATCTGTATTAAGTCTAATTATAAGAAAATCGTCATCCAAGGTAACGCTTGCCGCTCCTCCGGCAATTACAATTTTCCCATCAGGCTGGAATGCTAAAGCGCTTGCACCGCTATATGTAGGGCCACCCTTAAAAATACCATCAACACCAAAAGTGCTATCAAGTGTTCCATCTTCATTATACTTGGCAACTATTACATATTCATCAGCAGTCCCTACAGCTATTATTTTGTTATCAGGTTGCATAGCTACAGCAGAAAATCCGCCAGAGGAGTATACGGTAGCCATAGGAGGAGGGGTAATAACAATTCCACCACTGCCAAATGAAGGGTCTAAAAACGAGGACTGGGCAAGAGCAGTACCCGTGATGAAAATAGAAAAAAGAAGAGTAAAATATTTTTTCATAAATTATGCTTTAGCAAAAATGAAAAAATGTGTGCTATTGTAACTTAAAAAATCACCTAAAAAATAATGGTTGCATTAATTGGCGCAACAATTAAACGACTATAAAAAGCGGCGATAAATAACATTTGGAAAGAGTAAAGGTAATAAGTAAATTTATTAATACTATTATTTTGCGATTATATTTTACGCAAAAACTGTTGTATTTTACCGCGTATATTACGCTTCTTAATGTGTTTGAAAATCGAAAATATTTTTTATTAGAAACAAAAATTATGTAATTAGATAGTGTTGTAATCGGGATCGATAATGCATAATAATTGATGTGTGTTTGTCAATATTGACATGGTCAAGTGAAATAATCTTCCCTGCTTAATTTACTCGCACTGAAACTCGCACTAAAGTTGCTTTCGAACTGCTTCCTGCACTAAGTTTATCCTAAGGCATCAAAAAGATAGTTTTTGTCTTAAAAAACAGCTTCTTTGCTTGTCTGCAAAGCATTTGAGCAATGTCAATATTGACAATTTTGCAGCAAAAAGATAAGTTCCGTAGCCTTCTCATAATCAGGTGGTCCCAGGTTCAAGTCCTGGTGGGCCCACAAGACATAAACTATTAATAATCAAGCAGTTACATTCAGTTGTAACTGCTTTTTTCATGCCCTAAATAAACTACTTGCAGTGAAACTTGCAATAAACTTTGCTTCAAACTCGCGCTGTTACTGGCTTTCGGACGATCCAACTATGTGATTTGCTCTTGGATGGACTTGATGATGGGACGTAATTGGTGCGCAAACCAACTGTAGCTATAGGCCCAGAGGTAAAGCGTGAGCCAGAAATGCTATAGTCGTGCTAAAGCCCTCAAAATATTTCCCGGTTCCATTTTTCCCTGCTAAAATGCGTCATCGTTAATCCTAAAAACATAAATTATGCAAACAGCAAATGAAAAATTGATCGGGTATCTAAGAGAGAACCCCAACGCCGCGAAGGCAAGCATCGGTGAAGCCCTGCAACTTAAGGGTATCCAGTTACACAATTTTCTACGGAAGCAAGTAACAGACGGGGTTGTCACGTCTAACATGAAAGTCAATTTTTATTTAAGAAAGCCCAAAGAAGATATAGTATCTGCCATTTTCGCATCAATCTGCTGGGATAGAAAACGATTAATAGTTTTCCCGAAGGAAAGCATACACCGAAAAAACTGGGATTTTGACGATGGTATGCCAAAGTCAACGGAGAAAAATAAGCGTCTTGAAAAAAAGTTAATCAAAGCAAAACTACATTATCTGGATACTCATGATGAGTTGATAAAAATTCACGGCAAGAGTATTCCACCGAAAATATTTAAGAGTGCTATTGATAAAATAAACAATCCTGACCCTATAATGAAAGTAGTTGAGCCAATATTAATAGCCGACTTTTTTCAGACCCTAATTGACGATAGCAAATCAGGGCTCCGAAGAACAAGCGATGACATGGATTATAATGCGAATAGCGTAAAGCCGTACAAATCGGCTATGGAGCACTTTAAAAAGTTTTCAAAACGTAAGAAGCATTATTTAACTGATATAAACCAGACCCTTATTAATGACTTCGCAAACTATTTAAACGGGTTTCTTGCACTTAACACCAGTGCCAAATACTTGACCGTTTTTAAAACACTCATTTCTTATGCGACTGAAAAGAAACTCATAAGTATTAATGTCTCCCTTGAAAATAAAGTCGTAGTAAGAAAGGCGAAGGCTGACGATATTTATTTGACCGAAGATGAAATTCAAGCCATAATGGATATTAAACATTTCCCGACTAAAACCTTTGAGGTTGTAAGGGACTTGTTTGTTATAGGCTGTAATACTGGTTTGAGATTTGAGGATTATTCAATACTGAAAGCAGCAAGTGTTAAAGGTGGGTATTTAACTATTGACCCTAAAAAGTTAGAAAATAAATATTACATCACTACAAAGTTGGTTATACCAGTATTCCCCATGTTTGAAGAGATTTTGAAAAAGTACCCCAACGGCTTTCCAAAATCGCCATGTAATCAGGTATTCAATAAAACGTTGAAAAAAATTGCTAAACAAATACCCTCACTAAATCAGGATTATGAAAAGAAAATAATTCGCTGCCATAAGGTTGAAAGAAAGCCGCTTAAAAAATGGCAGATGGTGGTTAGCCATACTTGTCGGAGAAGTTTTGTTACTAATATGTATTTGATGGGTGTTCCTGTACTAACAATAATGGCAATCTCTGGTCACAGAACGGAAGAGAACTTCATGAAGTATGTAAAAGCCGATAACCAGAGACATGCGGAGATAATGAAAAAGGTAGTTGACGAGAACGCAAAACGGAAGGCAGAACTATTGAAAAAGAAGTCAGACAAGGGCAAAAAGAAATAAAATGGCGAGGGTATTTATAACATGGAGGCTTCGGCTCCCTTTTTTGTGCCTGAAACTGGTTGTTTTATTCTAATCTATGAACTTCTAAAAAAGTGCCACCTTTTTTGCCACCTTTGACTTGATAAAAATGCGAAACCCGCTACTAGAGCGGGTTTCGGTTGATTGGTTGTGGGAGCACACGCACTATAAATTTTCATATACAAATCGCCAAAAACAAACACAAATCAATACCGTAAAGGTTTTCAGAAATATGATGGCATTCATTTATATTGATAGGCATTGATTGTAATACACAAAAAGTGCCGACTATTTGCCGACTGTGCGTAGAAAAAATTATCCAAAGCGTGCCAAGCCTATTCTTCTTCTTCATAATGACTTGGGTTAATTTATATTAAACTGACTCTTTGTGTCGTTAAATTTCAATACAGAAATTACTCTACTGTTACCTTCTTCGAATATTTCTGATGCGTAGTAATTGCAGACAAGAAATATAACCAACTTGCCTCATTAAATTTTATATCGGATGCATTGTTAGGACTAAAGGAAATACAAATGGAATTCCCATTATTGCCGAGTAGCTAGGGAAAAGGGTGTTTTTCCCGTATGCGGGTATTGCATTTTGACCCAATTTTACGCTGTTTAATAATTGACATAGATAACAACTCCATACACAAAAGTTATTGCGTGGTAATTGTTAAATAATTGAGAAATATTGAATAAAATTGGAAGATGTGAATTGTTATTTTAAGATTTATATACCTCTTTCACTTTCTCTGTATCATATTTCTCACTTAAAAATTTCTTAAAAATGAAAAAAAACAATTTAGTTCTGCATGCCCTGCTCAGCGTTATTTTATTGCTTCCTTATGGTTTGAGGGCACAAACCCAGGATGCTGCCAAGTACCATACCAACGCCTCCGGCCTGCCTACTGGACAGGCAGGTTTTTACGAAAACAGGGGGCAAATTAAGGATCAAAACAATAAACCTAATGCTGCGGTGAAATTCCTGCTTTCCAGCCCAGGGTTTAATGTGCAGCTAAGGCAAACGGGTTTTAGCTACGACACCTATACCGACTCTGCTATTGAGACATCCGCGGCGGACCCGCAATTTGCACTGCGCAAATAGTCTGAAACCTCCTTAACTGGAGTTTGAAGCACATAGATTAAAGTACGAGCGCAATTTTACCCATCACAAGTTTGTGCAGTTTGAAGATGCTATATTCTTTTACGAGCAGCGACTTCAGCGTTTTGAGCATGACCATACCGTGCATGAACTGCGGGTGGAAAATATATATTTCCATTTTCCACGTATGGCAGATACATTGATAATTCCTCCAATGTTTTAACAAAATCACTCGGAATAAGCACTATGCGCAACATCTCCTTTTACTACACGTTGGACGTCGCCTATAAGCTAGGTATTGATTATCGTTTAGTAACAAGGGAACGTGAGGCAGGGAAAAATGTAGATGCTTATTACTCTGATAAAGAAACATCGATATACTTGAGTTGGTCTCTGGAAGGTAAGTATTACAAGGAGCTTGTGGGAGCAAGGAGGATAAAGCCGTGTGATTGGGACTTCAAAGCAAAACTGCCAAACAGAAAGCGTCACTATGAACTACATGTGTTCTTGCAGAGCTTAAAAAGCAGGATTGATAAAGAATTTCTGAGATTGTGGGGCGAAATGCCTCCTACGCCAGCCAGCATCCGAGAGATGGTGCATGGAATTATTAATGGCCCGTTTGAAAGCGCTGGCGAAAAGACGGGATTGTTTTGGCGAAAATTTGATGAGTTCCATGAAGAAAAAAGGCAGCTTACCAAACCAAGTACAGTAGCCAAGTACAATACAGTCCGCAAGACCCTCCAGAAATTCGAGAAAGCATATTACCCTATTACATTTGAGGTCATGACCTCAAAATGGTACAGAGACTTTCTCATATACAGCATCGGACTTGGTAGACTCACGAATACTATCTCGAAGGATATTTCTCAGTTAAAGGCCTATATGAACTGGGCTTACGAAATGAAGTATCATCGCTTTCTGGAGTTTAAAAAGTTCAAAGCAGAATCTGAAACGTCGGAACCTATATTCCTTACAATTGAAGAACTGGGTCTCATAGAAAAGTACGTATGCAAGAGCACAAGCCTTTCAATTGCCAAGGACGTTCTGCTGATCGGGTCTTACACCGGACAGAGAATCAGCGACATCTTAGGATTTAGAAAGAAGCATTTAAAAGAATTTGCGGATGGATCAGTAGAGTGGGAGCTTTATCAACAAAAGGGCCGTAAGTCTAGGGCTATTCATATATTTCTGATAGACAAGGCCAGAAAAATAATTGATAAATATTTGGAAGACAAAGGCGACAATGACTTTATCTTCCCAAGAATCTCTCCCATCGTAATCAACAGGAAGCTTAAGAAGCTTGGAGAACTTGCGGGAGTCAACGCCCCAACTACGAAGGTTAGTTATAGCGGCAAGAACAGGAACGAGGTAACGCTTCCGAAGTATGCCTGGCTCACAACGCATACAGGTCGTCGAACTTTTATCACGGCACTATGTACCAATAGCATGCCTATCCATGAAATCCGTTCGATGTCAGGCCATGCATCAAATAAAGAAATTTCACCCTATCAGGGTGTGCTGAAGGACAGTGTTAGAAAAGGTTTGATGAGAGCTTTTGAACCGGAACTAGAAGTTCAAAACAACTTCTTTGGTTAGTAGGGTGGAATGCGCTCACCGAAACATGGAGCATGGTGGTAAGAGATAAAGTGAAAATCCACGCCAACGTAGAGTTTGTGAAAAGCTAAGGAGGCTTCCGGACGCAGTAAATACCACCTGTAAAAAGGCTGCCGGATTTATTTCCGACAGCCTTAGAATCAAAAAACTACGTACTTATTCCACTATTAATTTAGTCACAAAGAATTGCCCGCCTGCTGTCACCTTCACGAAATACATACCACTGGGTGCATTTCCTAAACTGAATTGTAAAGCCTGGCCGGTGTTGTCAGTAACTGCTCTCGTTTCCATTACGCGGCCGGTCATATCACTGACCTTTATTTCCGCTTCTAAAAACTCAACAGGTATTTCTATATTGAACACGCCCTTTGTGGGATTAGGGTAAACCCTGATAACATCGGTGTTGGTAACGGTTCCGCTTGTTCCAAGATCACCGGGATCATCTCTGTGGGCAGCCTGGGTAACGGTATAGGTAAAGGTTTCTTTACAGCCATTCTTATCAGTTACCGTTAGCGTATAGGTACCTGCCGCCAGGCCGGATATGCTGCCTGAGGTGGAAGTATAACCGCCCGGCCCGCTCCATGAATAAGTATATGGTGGAGTACCACCGGATATAGAAGTCAGTGCGATGGAGCCAGTGAAGGAGAAAAGAGGGTGTGCATGATACACCGTAGCTATAACGTAAATTGCTGCCGGTTGTGTCACTGTTATAGAAGCAGACCCGGAACAGCCTTTGGCATCTGTAACCGTATAAAAGTAAGACCCTGCGCCGATACCAATCATTGTGCCGGTGCCTGTGTAAGGAGCCGTTCCGCCTGTTGCCCCCACTGTTATTGACGTAAACCCGCGATTGCAAAGAATAGTACCGGAGGTCACACTAACGATTGGCAAAGGATTAACGGTTACTGTTACGGTTGCTGTATTGCTGCAACCAAAAACATTTCTTCCCGTTACAGTATAGGTAGTAGTAACTGAAGGGCTGGCGATAACAGATGAACCTGTTGATGGGGCTGTAGCCGGAGACCATGTATAAGCAACTATGGAACTGCCACTGGCTGTAAGGTGTGTGGAAGATCCCTTACATACAGCTACACCAGGACTAACGATAACGATTGGCAATGGATGAATAGTTACCGTTACAGTAGCTGTATTGCTGCAACCGAAAGCGTTTGTTCCTGTTACCGTGTAGGTAGTAGTAACTGAAGGGGTGGCTGTAACAGGTGAACCAGCAGATGGGACCGTAGCCGGAGACCAGGTATAAGTTAGTGCCCCGTGAGCTGCAAGGTGTGCAGGTATGCCCTTACATATAGAGAAACCCGGACCTGCGGTAACGGTGGGCAAAGGATTAACCGTTACTGTTATGGTAGCTTTATTGCCGCAACCAAAAGAACTTATTCCGGTTACCGTATAGGTAGTGGTAACTGCGGGGCTGGCTGTAACACTTGTACCCGTTGACGCAGATAATGTTGCGGCCGGAGACCAGGTGTAATGAGATCCCCCGGTAGCTGTAAGAGTTGTGGGTGAGCCCTTGCATATAGCAACGCCAGGCCCGGCGCTGATGGATGGATTAACGGTTACCGTTACCGTAGCAGTATTGGTGCAACCAAAAAGATTTGTTGCGGTTACCGTATAGGTAGTGGTAACGACAGGGAAGGCTGTAACAGGAGTACCCACAGATGGCAACAATGTTGCAACAGGAGACCAGCTATAAGATGATCCGGCGCCCGTGGCCATAAGGTGTGTGACTGAACCAATACATATAACTGCAACCGGATAGGTGGTGGCGGTAACTGTTGGCAATGGATTAACGGTTACCGTTACCGTAGCTGTATTGCTGCAACCAAAAGAGCTGGTTCCGGTTACGGTATAGGTAGTAGTAACCGTAGGGCTGGCAGTAACAGGTGAACCCGTTGACGCGGATAATGTTGCAGACGGGGACCAGGTATAAGTAACTGCGCCACTGGCCGATAATGTTGTAGATGAACCATTGCATATAGCCACACCTGGACTGGCGGTAACCATTGGCAATGGATTAACGGTTATTGTTATCGTAGCTGTATTGCTGCAACCAAAAGAGCTGGTTCCGGTTACTGTATAGGTAGTAGTTACTGTTGGGCTGGCAATAACGCTTGCGCCTGTTGCAGCGGATAATCCTGCCGATGGCGACCAGTTATAGGTAGCTGCGCCACTGGCCGTTACTGTTGTGGAGGAACCATTACATATAGCCATACCCGGACCGGCGCTAACAGTGGGCAGTGGATTTACGGTCACAGTCACGCTTCCTGTCATAGCATTCGAACAGCCGGTGGTTACATTTGTTCCAACTACTGTATAAATACCTGGAACACATTGTGCGCCAAAATCAATCGGGAAACCCCCACAGGCTACCGGTGCCCCTACAGGAATCGCCCCGACATATAACTGGTAAACAACCCCTATCTGGCAGCAACTTAAAAATATATGCGGACATGACAGGCCTGCACAATAACTGCCTCCACCAGTTAGGGTACAAGCAGTTGGCAATGGATTCACCGTTAACGTTACAGTGGCACTATTGCTACAACCTAAAGAATTGGTCCCGGTTACTGTGTAGGTAGTAGTAGCTGTAGGACTGGCTGTAACACTTGCCCCTGTACCAGAGGATAATCCTGTTGATGGCGACCAGGTATAAGTAACTGCGCCACTGACTGTCAGTGTTGCGGAGGATCCGTTACACATTGCCACACCCGGACTGGCGCTAACGGTAGGTAATGGATTAACGGTGATAGTAATCGTAGAAATGCACCCTAAAGGTGAGACATGGGTAATGACAACAACACCTCCTGATATACCTGTTACGATACCGGAACAAGTATCTGCTACTGCAATAGTAGCGTTGCTGCTGCTCCAGTTGCAACCGGGGCAACCGTTTAATGTAGTGGTTGCACCTGCACAAATAACCGTATTTCCCGTTATCATGCAGGGAGATGAAGCGGAAACCACTGCGCTGTCGCTCATAGTATCCGTACACCCTGTAATAGCATTGGTGGCAATTACCGTATAGACGCAAGAGGCGCATTCCCGGCCAAAACTGAGCATGGCGCCTGTACCTGCAAGTGGCGATCCGACATTTGAACTGCCGCACATTAATTGGTAATTAATACCAACCTGTGAATTATTCAAACTAACAAACGGGCAGGAGGAACTGTCGCAATAGCTGCCGCCACCGGTTACTGTATATTTGATGGGTAATGGATAAACGGATACTGTGTCGTATCCGTTCATTGTGCTGCTGCAACCGGTAATAGGGCTGGTGGCGGTCACGGTATAAATACAGGGGGTACATTGCGGGCCAAAACTAATAGGGCCGCCTGTACCGGTAACGGATATGCCCCCGGTATCTGCAATGCAATGTAATTGATAATTGACCCCGACGGACGAACAGCCTAAACTAATAACCGGGCACGACTGGCCTGAGCAATAACTGCCGCCACCGGTTAACGCACATACAGGTGGAGCCGGCTCCACAGTTACAATTGCTGTGGCAGAGCAGCCGCCAGGCATTGTATAAGTTATAACGGTTGTACATTGCCCAGGTCCGCCTGTAACAATGCCAGCCGGATTGACAGAAGCGCATGCAGGGCTACTACTGCCCCATGTGCCGCCGCCCGGAGCATCGGTAAGTGTTGTTGTTGCTCCCGCGCAAACTGTTAGCGTTCCTGTGATGGGTGAAGGTGTAGGATTTACCGTTACCGTTGTGGTAGTAAAGCAGCCATCGGGCAGGGTGTAAGTGATTATTGCTGCGCAGGGTGCAGAGAAACCCGTAACCACTCCGGCGGGATTGATTATAGCGCATGTTGAAGTAGTCCTCCATGAGCCAGTCGGAGTGGGATCTGCAAGGACTGTTGCGTTTCCCTGGCAAACTGCCAGGTTCCCTATAATAGGCGCAGGCGCAGGATTTACGGTTACTGTTGAAGTGGTATAACAGCCTGATGGTAACGTATAGGTTATTACCGCAGTGCAGGGCGTGGATACTCCGACCGCAGTTACAACGCCGGTTACAGCACTAACAGTAGCACAGGTACTGCTGCTGCTCCATGTGCCGCCCGAAGGGGAACCAACCAGGGTTGATACTGATCCGTTGCAAATAGAAAGCGAACCTGAAATTGCAGGTGAAACACAGCATGGACAGGAGATTAAAGTAGTACTCAGCATAGTATCTATACTGACCGTATAGATCACACCTCCGTATGAGGCATTTGTATAACATTCAAATGAGGTAATCCCTGTACAGGAGTTAATGGTAAGGTCTCCTCCATTTGAATTTGCGAGCGTACCGACAGGCCCCATCAGCCATCCGTTATACAGGTAGCAAGCTGATGATGTGGGTATTCCCAAACACGTCATAGAATCAGATGTAACGTTGCAATTAGTCAGCGTGTCCGGAATGCCATTAATACTTATGGCCAGGTATTCGCCCGCGCCTAATGGCCCACCATTTAGTTCCCTGGCCTTTATTTTAATCTGGTAAACAGCCTGGTTAATGGTATAAGTACAACTGCTGGGACTGCTGCAACTCCCGATCCAATATTGGTCTGGAACAGGAGAAAGACATCCGCCCGTGTAATTGGTGAGGCTGCAACCAGAGGTTCCCGGGGTAACCGTTACTATATAGGAGCCATAAGTAAGCGTACCACCGAGAGTATAATCAAGTACAAGCTGCGATTTTGCACTTATGGCATGCAGCACCAGTAATACAAGAAGTAACATTACTTTTTTCATAGCTTGTCTGTTATTAGTGACTACATTATTTAAAGCGCATTCTCGCTGGCCGCCCTGCGCTGCACAGTCTGCCAATGAGGGCAGGTATCGTGAGCGGGGGGAATCTCTAAAAAAACTGTATTTCATAACGTTGTTTTTTGTTTTTCGCCTACTCTAAGCCCTTTTCAGCAACCGGGTGCATAATCTTTCTTGTATAAGGATTTTCTGCCTGTTCCTTTTATACCTTTTCCGGAAAGTATAGGTGATCGTGAACGACGAATTTTTATTCCTGATCACAAATGCAAAGGTGGAACAGATGCTATCCCTGTAAAAGAGTTGAACGACTGAATTTGCAATCTAAAAACGACGGTATTTTGAGTGCCGTCGTTTAACGGTATCCCACCGTTAAACGACGGTGTTCCCGTTTTTTTGAAAAATCGTAAAATGCAGTATGGGCAATAGGTTGGAGGTAATAGACCTTATTTTCGGGAAATTATTATTAATAAATGCTATTAGAAATGTACCCCAATGTATAATTTAGCATAAAATCATTCCTAATATTTAAAATCAAAAAAATGAAAAAGATGAAATTTTTACCCGCATTAACGTTTTTGCTACTCATAACCAATGTAGTGACACTCTTCTTTTTGATTAGCGGAAGCAGCGGCAATGCGAGTGGGACATACAAGCGCTCATGTTGTGTCGGAAACTGTTATTCTGCAAATTGCGATACGTCTGTAAGATTTCCTTTTGCCTTGGCAGATAGTATGGTTCGTAATTATAGAATTAATCATTGGAAGTACATAAATGCAAACTGTCCGCAATTTAATAACCCTAAAACTAATGGTATTTCTCAAGATAGTTCTGATGCATTAAATGATGCGAGAACTGCATGGGAAAGCCTTGATACTTTGAAGAAATTTATTCATACTATTGAAACGCTAACCTGTTCAAATAACCCTAATTCAAACCCTTATCCGCAATTAGGAATAAGATTTTATTATGCAGAATACCCTATGGATACTAATTATTTGAAAAAAAATAATGTCCCAACTCAATATGCAGGGTTTCATACATTATTGATGATACCTACTTATAATAATGGCACGTATGATCTTGATTTTGACCCATCAATCGCCATATCTGGTTTTTCATTTAATATTGATACATCAACCATAACAGCGTTAATTCCTTCTGTCTCGGCTGCTAATCATATGGGTTTGGCTCCGCCACCACCTTTGTGTGATATTTATTGGACAGAAGGGCCGTCGTTTATGCAATTTGTTGATATACTAGATGGGTTTTCTACGGCTAGTGTAATGCCTAAAGGTGCAGGTTGCCCTCCAACTGGGCATTAATTTGTGAATAGAATTTTATGAATGTAACATTAGAAATATCTTATTGTTTTGAGGCGATGCCAGTTATTGCTGGTCTTTTTTATTGGGGAAAAGTTAAAAACAATTACTTCAAATGGTTTGTGATATACTTGCTTTATATTGTTGTTGCAGATTTTGCAGGGGCATTAATTAGAATGGCAAATATGCTCAACTTCTGGTATTATGATTATTTTGTCATTCCTGTTGAATTTCTTTTTTTATTTTGGTTATTTCATAAAACATTTCACTTCAAAGAAAATAAAAGATTGCCAGTAATATGTGCAGGAGTATATATTATTAGTTTCCTGGTTGATGGTTTCTATTTTTCAAAGCACCAGTTTCCCTTCTATTCCTTTTCCTATAGTATTGGCAACCTTTTATTATTGATCTTAATCCTCGTGTTTTTTATTCAACTAATTAATAGTGACGCTATATTGACCTACCGACGGAATATGATGTTCTGGATTTGTACTGGTTTACTTATTTATTATTTGGGTAGCCTTCCTTATTATGGGTTAAAAAACACATTTTCGCATGACTATCCAAAAATGGATATGATATATGATAAGGTGGCTTTGGTATTGGATTGCCTGATGTATCTTATGTTTACATTCAGTTTTATATGGGGGAAACCGAATTTAAAATCTTCGCAATTATAGTTAACCTGATACTATTTGTTTTTATCGGGGGGATCATTGTGTTCTTTTTGAAATACCATAAGCGGAAGCTCATCAGTGAAAAAGAAAAAGCTATGCTCAACGAACAACATGCACACGACCTGCTTCATTCTAAATTAGAGATACAGCAGCAGACCATGCAGGATATAGGCCGTGAAATACACGACAATGTGGGGCAACTGCTCACTGTAGCTTCTATTTCCGCTTACCAGATGGCTTATGATAATGTATGCCCGTCTCAAAACCAGCGGGTGACCAGTATCGGTAAAATTATAGACCAGTCGCTTTCTGAACTCAGGAACCTGTCAAGGAACCTAACCCATGAAAAGGCAGAAATGGCTGAATTAATAGAGCTGCTGCAACATGAAGCTTTGCGCATCAATGAGCTGAACATTTGCCGCGTAGCCTGCAACTATAACGAACTGAATTTTACCATTACAAACGTCATTAAAAATTTTATACTCCGCATCATCCAGGAGTTTATTCAGAATAGCCTGAAACATGCAGCATGTAAAAATATAGCGCTGGATTTTAATTATGATGCATCCGGCTTGTCCATCCACCTGCATGATGATGGCAACGGGTTTGATGTACAAGCCGCTAATGAGGGCAAAGAGCCGGGCATAGGCCTGGCGAATATGAAAAAAAGAGCAGACCTGATAGGCGCCGGCTTTTCATTCAACAGTGTTTTGAATGAAGGCACATCGATGGATATTTTTATTCCTTCAACGAGGTTAAATTTTTCTTAGTATGGAGTACACCATAGCCATAGTTGATGACCACAATATGGTTTCAAAAGCATTAGCGGGCGTCATCAACAATTTCCCTCATTATTCCGTGCTGTATGAAGCGGAGCATGGCAAGGCGCTAATGGAGAAATTTAACCAGCCCAAAAATATCCCTGACATTGTCCTCCTCGATATTGCTATGCCTGTGATGGATGGTTTTGAGACTGCGCAATGGTTAAAGAAAAATCATCCGAAGGTATTGATCATGGCCCTTTCCATGCAAAACGATGATATTTCTCTGATCAGGATGATCAAATCCGGGGCCAAAGGATATTTATTAAAAAATAATCATCCGGAGCAGCTTAAAATGGCCTTAGATGAATTGACCACCAAAGGCCACTATTTTCCTGAATGGGCTGCAAGTAAGATATTTATGAACATGGGTGAAGAAAAAACAAGTACGGCAATAAACATCACCTTC
>Ga0182030_10012839_pt1 | contig 16730 bp, 10 predicted proteins | sample 812S3MmetaG_FD_121299 | JGI IMG/M metagenome (GOLD analysis project Ga0182030, IMG submission 121299) | Permafrost microbial communities from Stordalen Mire, Sweden - 812S3M metaG (Illumina Assembly) | ecosystem: Environmental > Terrestrial > Soil > Wetlands > Permafrost | place: Sweden...
AATGATGGTGGCCAGGGACGGAGTTGAACCGCCGACGCCAGCCTTTTCAGGGCTGCGCTCTACCACCTGAGCTACCTGGCCACTGCTATACCATCTCGCACATCGACCGACTGCGGAATTAACCGCCGCTCTTGCGTAGTGCTTGCGCTTTCACTGGGCGGGATGCCGCGAAACAAAACAGCCGACGCGCTGAGACCGTGCGGAACTTCTGAATTATAACAACGTTATGCCCCACCTCAAAATCACGGCGGCGATTTTTTCGCGGCGTTGTCGCTGGTCTGCGTTATTTCTCGCGTCCACCTCATGACGCGAGCGGACTGTTCGGCGCGCCGTTTACCATGGTCAACACGCACCGATTGGCCCCGAACCAGTACGCGATCTCGCGATAATCATGTACGTCAAACACGGCCAGGTCGGCGTCTTTGCCCGCTTCGATGCTGCCCTTCCGGTCGGCTAAGCGCAGCGCCCAGGCGCCGTTGATCGTCGCCGCCGCGATCGCTTCCTCCGGTGACATCTTCATGTGCGTGCACGCCAGCGACATCGCCATCGGCATGCTCAGCGTTGGCGATGAGCCCGGGTTATAATCCGTGGCTAGCGCTATGGCCACGCCCGAAGCAACCAACCGGCGCGCATCCGGATACCTCGCTAAGCCGAGAAAGTAATTTGCCCCCGGCACGAAAGTTGCCACCGTGTCACTCTGCGCGAGCGCGGGCAAGTCCGCATGGTTCACGTAGTCCATGTGGTCGAGAGATGCGGGCCGGTATTGCAAAATCGGCCCCAGACGGGTTTCGGTGAGTTGTCCCATATGGGCACGGACGGCGAGCTTGTGTTTTTCCGCCGCCGCAAAAATCTGCGCGGTTTCTTCGGCGCTGAAAGCGCCGCGATCGCAGAACACATCCACGAACTGAGCCAATTTGCGCTTCGCGACTGCCCGGATCATGGCAGTGCAGATCAGGTCGACATATTCCTGCGAGCGTCCGCGATACTCCGGCGGAACCGTATGCGCGCCCAGGAAAGTAGGAACCACGGTCCCCGCCCACTCCCGCGCCGCCGCACGTATGGCTTCGAGCGACTTCAGTTCAGATTCAAAATCCAAACCGTAGCCCGACTTCGCCTCGACAGTCGTGGTTCCGTGGCGCAGTAAATCCGCCAGCACCGCGGAAACTTTTTGCGTCAGCGCGGTCTTGCTGGCCTTCCGCACACCCTCGATGCTGGAGCGAATGCCTCCACCGGCCTCGGCAATCTCTTCATAGTTGGAGCCGGCGATGCGCTTCTCAAAATCGACCAGCCGCGGCTGCATGAATGCCGGGTGGGTATGGGAATCGACAAAGCCGGGCAGGACAACGCGTCCGCCGCAGTCAATCTCGACGACCTTCTTGCGGTTTTTCTTAAGCCAAGGATCGCGCAGAGCGTCTCCCGTGGTGCCGACCGAAACAATCTTCCCGCCGAGGCACAGCACAGCTGCGTCTGCGATGACTCCGAGTTCGGAAAGGGAAGCGCCGCGTCGCGGGCCATTCGCCGCTGCACGCAGAGTCAGAAGCTGGCCGATGTTTACCAGCAGCAGTGTCGATGTCCTACGCATTCGTGCGCCCGAGAAAGAACCATCCTAAGGATCTCCCTGGCTCCGTGTCTCCGTGGTGTGTGCTCATGGTCGCGCCATCGGAATGCGAATCCCCGCCTTCGCGGCAAATTCGTTCGCTTCCTCATACCCCGCGTCCACGTGGCGAATCACGCCCATGCCGGGATCAGTCGTCAGCACGCGCTCGATGCGCGTGGCCATCGCATCGGTGCCGTCGGCTACGGTGACCTGACCGGCGTGCAGTGAATAGCCAATACCCACGCCGCCGCCGTTGTGAATCGAAACCCACGACGCTCCCGCCGCCGTATTCACCAGCGCATTCAGCAGCGGCCAGTCGGCCACCGCGTCCGAGCCATCTTTCATGCTCTCGGTTTCGCGGAATGGAGATGCCACCGAGCCGCAGTCGAGGTGATCGCGTCCAATCACGATCGGAGCTTTGATCGTGCCCTTTTTCACCAGATCGTTAATCGCCAGCCCGAACCGCGCGCGTTCGCCGTATCCCAGCCAACAGATGCGCGCCGGCAGTCCCTGAAACTTGATGCGCTTGCGGGCCAGTTCAATCCAGCGGCGCAGGCTGCGATTCTCCGGGAAAAGTTCAAGCACCAGATCGTCGGTGACGGCGATATCCGAAGCTTCGCCCGAAAGCGCCGCCCAGCGAAACGGTCCGCGTCCTTCGCAGAACAGCGGACGAATATAAGCCGGCACAAATCCGGGAAAGTCGTAAGCATTCTTCACCCCGCGCTGAAACGCGAACGTCCGAATATTGTTGCCGTAATCGAACGTCACCGCGCCCATTTTCTGGAGCCGCAGCATGCCCTCGACGTGCTTCGCCATGGCATCAAGCGACCGCTCCTGATATGTCTGAGGATCGCGCTGGCGCAGTTCCAGAGCCGCTTCCAGCGTCATGCCGTTCGGCACATATCCGTTGAGCGGATCGTGCGCCGAGGTCTGATCGGTGAGGATATCGGGCACCACGCCGCGTTCGGCGAGTTCCGGAATAATGTCCGCGCAATTGCCCACCAGCCCGACCGAGACATTTTCTTTCTTGCGGACGGCATTTTTCAGAATGCGCAGCGCCTCATCCAGCGTGGTCACGAGGAAATCGCAGTAGCCCGTCTTGAGCCGTTTCTTGATGCGCTCCGGATCGACATCAATCCCCAGAAACGCCGCACCCGTCATGGTGGCCGCCAACGGCTGCGCGCCGCCCATGCCGCCCATGCCCCCGGAAACGATCAGCTTCCCGCTCAGATCGCCGCCAAAATGCTTGTCGCCCGCCGCGTTGAACGTCTCGTACGTGCCCTGCACGATTCCCTGCGAGCCAATGTAGATCCACGAACCGGCGGTCATCTGTCCATACATCATCAGTCCGGCGCGCTCCAGTTCGTTGAACTTCTCCCAGTTGGAAAAATGCCCAACCAGATTCGAGTTCGCGATGAGCACACGCGGAGCGTATTCGTGCGTTTTGAACACGCCTACTGGCTTGCCCGATTGCACCAGCAGCGTCTCGTCATTTTCCAGCGCTTGTAACGCCCGGACGATGGCGTGATAGCAATCCCAATTGCGAGCGGCTTTTCCTGTTCCTCCATAGACGACAAGGTCTTGAGGCCGCTCGGCAACGTCCTCGTCGAGATTGTTCATGAGCATGCGCATGGCTGCTTCCTGCTGCCAACCCTTGCAGGAGAGCGTAGTGCCGCGCAGGGCGCGAATGCGAGTGTATGAAGTTGTTTGAGTTTCGGTATCAACGGGCATGGGGATATGGTAGTTGGTCGGGTACGGAATCATCAATCGGAGTAAGGACGGTAAGGCGCGATTTCAGTCGTGTCACCAGAACCCGCCATACAAGCGGCTTTAAGCCGCTGTGGCAACGCCGCGCCAAACATGCTTTCTTCGCCACCCGACGGGAGCGCCTGGCGAATGGGCAGCCCTCGCTTACGCTTGCTGCCGAACGTCGGGTCCCGATGTTCAGTACTACGGGGAAGTGATGGAATTGCTACGTTCGAGCATGATTAGTTCGCGGGATCGAGAAGATGAGAACTCGTGCGCAGCATGGGGAATTGCACCGAATGCAACACATCTTCGAACGTTTCCGTGTATCGATCGTAAACTTCTTTTGGCGCAAAGGTCGTGACGCGGTAGTAATCATCCCCGTCGCTGAAGATCTCCATCGCCGAGAAGTAGGCAATTCCATTCTCGGTCCAGCTTACTTTCCAGCGCGTGCCGGCTAGCCCGTCCCGCGTCACTTTTTCTTCACTAAGACGCCGGAAGTCCGTTCTTTTTACGAGAAAATTGTCGAGCATCTTCAGATAGAGTTCCAGCGATCCCTCGAAGTGCTCCCGTGTCAACATAAACATAGCCAGCGAGCCAGACTTGCCAAACATGGCATTCCGCGGGTGGCTGAATGATCCCGGTTCTACCTTGACCAACTTCCAAGCGTCGGGGAGGAAAATGCGCAGGCCCATGGCCGGGTCATCGTATACGTGCGGATCGCGCGTCGTGCTCGTGGATGGCGTGGCGCTTGCCATCGCCATCTCGTTGCGGGTTACATTTACAGCCTCTTCAGGAGTCAGGAAGGCGAAACGGCACTGCGCTTCGTCGGAATGACAGGTCAATGTTCCTCGGAGCGGTACCTCAACGCCCGCGGATTGCGGGAGGGAAATGGGAAGCCTCACGGCTTGCAGCGAAGCGGCGAATTTGGCGAGAGTTTTGTCTCCGTTCAACTGGTGAAATTCCACCGGCTTTCCCGCTGCCGAGAGGCGCACGGCGAAGTCCGCGGAAGCGCTCAGTGCACCTTCATTAGCGACCAACACGAGGTTTTTCCCGCTCAGGTCGGCGCGCCCCTGGGCAACCATGCTCGCGGTGTTCTTGCCCGCTAGTTGTTCCAGCCGTTTCTTAACATCGGCGAGATCGTCCAAGTCGATTCGAGCCCGGGACGGCCGCTCTGCGGAAGCGACCGCTATGGCATAAACTTTGGCTGCGTCTTCCGAGCGACCTGATTTCTCGTCGATCTGACCAAGGTGATCCCCGGTTGTGGCGTCTGCGCGAATTGACCAGGCCGCTTCCAGGTAGGACCGGGCTTTGGCGTTGTCGCCGCGCAAGAAATAGATCCAGCCGCGCGTGTCCCAATAACTCGCCATCCAGAAAACATAGTTCAGTTGCTCCGGAGTCAGGTGATCAAGCGAGACATTCTGAAGGCGGGTGTTTTCGATGGTCAGGCACGCCTCCGACCACTTTTCCGCGATTCCGAGTTCGATGTTGCGCTGGGCTAACGCGTAGGCAGCGCTGTTGAAAATGTTTGGCGCGGAAGACAGGCTGGTCGCCTGCTCTAGCTCGGACATGCCTTTGGCCCGGTTGCCGAGGTCAAGATCGCACTCCCCTTCGGCCAGCAATGTCTCGGCGTGGTTGGGAGTGAGGGAAAGCGCTTTCTGGAGTTCGGGGATAGCTTCAGTGCACCGATGCTGATCGCGCAACATCATGCCGAGGTTGCGATGGGCATAGTGATCGTCAGGATTCACGACCATTTGCTTGCGGAACTGCGCTCCAGCTTCTTCGTATTTTCGCGCTCGCCAGTAAACGCGGCCGAGGTTGTTATAAGCGTTCCTGGTGGTTGGATCTTTCTGAATTGATGTTTGCAGCGCTTCGGTGGCAGCGTCCAGTTGGTCCATTGCCAGCAATGCCCGCCCCAGTTCGTTCCACGCGTTCGAGTTCTCTGGGTTGATCGAAATGGTTTTGCGAAACAGATTAACCGCGGTCGCGTAGTCGCCACGGTTGTATGCCTCAGCGGCATCGGAGTAGATATTCCGGAAGTCGTCGACAGCGTTTTGTCGCTGTTGCAGGTGCTCGTCTGGAGAGGTTGGCGGTGGAGTGGCGCTCAGCCGGAAATTGACAGCCACAGTCAAGTCCACATCGACCGGATCGCCCTGATAGGTTCCGGGATCGAACTTCCATTGGCTCACGGCATCGATCGCAGCTTGATCGATTTCCTTGTCGATTCCATTCACCACGTGCACGCCGCTTACAGATCCGTTCTTACTCACTGTTAGTCCCAGAGTAACGGTTCCTTCCTTCCGGTGCTGCCGGGCTTTCTCGGGATAAGAAGGATTGATTTTGCTCAATGGCCGGGGAGCTGTTGCACACGGGCCTTCCGATGCACCATTCTTGTCACTGCACACGTGCATGGCCGCAACTGCGTCTACGGAGATCGTGTCTTGGGAATAAAGCGCGCTAATCGAGAGCAGCAGGAATGCAAGACAAAGTCGACGCATGATCATGATGTGACCGGCCAAATTGTAACTCACTGGGATCAATTTACAAGCGTGTTTGACTCGGCGTTTGGGGACCAGGGCGACTGGTCCACTCAAGTCCTCCGTTTCTGGTGCTTGAAGAAGCCAAACGGCACGGAGCGGTTGAAATTCGCCGGCGCGACGGCGCAGTTTTCCGAATTCTGCCCGCGCGAAGATCCAAGGCATCGCCGCTGGATGTGAAGGGCGTCAAGGTGAAGATGTCCACTGCGGATTTGGTTGCGATGGTGCGCGAGGGGCGGGAGCGGGGATAGAGAGCATGATGAAGTCCCGACCGGTTAAAACTTGGGTGGCACCCGGCGCGAGAAAGAAACACAATTGCGCGATCACCAAATCACAAATTGCGTTTCATTCCCACTCAATGGTCCCCGGAGGCTTGGAAGTAATGTCATACACCACACGGTTCACCCCGCGCACTTCATTCACGATCCGATTGGAAATCGTCTTCAGCACCTCATACGGCAGCGGAACCCAGTCGGCGGTCATGCCGTCCTCGGAATGCACGGCGCGGACGGCGCAGGTGTAGGCGTAGGTGCGCTGATCGCCCATCACCCCGACTGACATCACCGGCAAGAGCACAGCGAACGACTGCCAGATTTTCTGATACAACCCAGCCTTTTTAATCTCGCCCACCACAATCTCATCGCATTCGCGAAGTAAGTCGGCTCGTTCTTTAGTTACTTCACCTAAGATGCGAACGGCCAGTCCCGGGCCGGGGAAGGGCTGGCGCTGCAGAATGTCTTCGGGCATGCCGAGATCGCGGCCGATTCTGCGGACTTCATCTTTGAACAGGTCCTTCAGAGGCTCGATGAGCTTGAGCTTCATCTTCTCGGGCAATCCGCCAACGTTGTGGTGCGACTTGATGACCTCCGACGGGCCGCGGACGGAGCGCGATTCGATCACATCGGGATAGAGCGTCCCCTGAACCAGCCACTCGACTTCGCCTTCGTCCTTGTTTTGCAGGATACGATGCGCTTCGTCGTCGAAAACTTCGATGAACTCGTTGCCGATGATCTTTCTTTTCTTCTCCGGATCGGTCACGCCCGCAAGCTTCTTCATGAAGCGATCGGTGGCATCGACCGCGACCAGACGCAGTCCGAGATTGTCGCGCATGTTCTGTTGCACTTTTTCGAATTCGTTCTTGCGCAGGACTCCATTGTTGACGAACACGCATGTCAGCCGCGATTTTCCGGACCCTTGGGCTCCGCTCAGGGCAGGCGCGTCGCGCATGGCGCGATCCACCAGCACGGCGGCTACCGAAGAATCAACGCCGCCCGAAAGCGCGCAAATCGCCCGTCCGTTGCCGACTTGCTGGCGTACCTGCGCCACGGTCGCGTCAATAAAATGCTGCGGCGTCCAGGAAGGCTTGGCGCCGCAAATGTTGAGAGCGAAGTTACGCAGGATTTCCGAGCCGAGAGGCGTGTGGTGTACCTCGGGATGGAATTGCACCGCCCACATCTTGCGCGCCGCGTTTTCGATGGCCGCAAGGGCGTTGGGAGTCTTCGCCGTCAGCCGGAATCCCGCCGGCAGTTCTTCCGCCGAGTCGCCGTGCGACATCCAGACGGAAAGCTGTTGGGGCAGTCCCTGAAAAAGCTGCGAGTCGGAATGCTGGATTTCGACCTGCGCGTGGCCGTACTCGCGTTTCGCCGCCGGGCGCACTTTTCCGCCCAGCGCATACACCATGAACTGGAGTCCGTAGCAGATGCCCAGCACCGGGACGCCGAGATCGAAGACGCTCTTATCGGCCAGCGGCGCGTCTTTGTCGTACACCGACGAAGGCCCGCCCGACAGGATGATCCCGACCGGAGAATAGCTGCGAATCTCCTCCAGGCTGGCGTTGAAGGGAAGGACGACCGAGAAAATCTTCTGTTCGCGGATGCGGCGGGCGATCAACTGCGAATACTGCGCGCCGAAGTCGAGGACTACGATCGATTGGGTTTCCACGGATGAGTTTCTCAGATTGAGGGCGCGGTTGCAAACAAAAGCCAATGCCTTCACCATGGGGAACAGAGATGGACACGAGGGGCAACTTCAGGTTTACGCTGTGTTCGTCTGTGTGACTCCGTGGTTAGCAGCGCACTTTACCGCACGACGATGTTGACCAGTTTTTTCGGCACGACGATGACTTTCACTATCTGCTTGGCGGCAATCGCCGCCTTCACTTTTTCATCAGCGAGCCCTGCCTGCTTGATTTCGTCCTCGCTCGCCGCTGCCGGTACCACCACCAGCCCGCGCAATTTCCCGTTGACCTGCACCGGAATTTCGATTTCATCCTCGGCGGCCAGAGCCGGATCGTGTTTCGGCCACGACGCTTTCAGCAGGTTGCCCGTCTCGCCCGCCATCTCCCACAATTCGTGAGCCAGATAAGGCGCCATGGGAGCCAGGAGTAAGGCGATGTTGCGCTGCACGTCCAAGATCAACGATGGGGGAACTCGTCCCCCGGCGATAGCTTCTTCTGCGCTATAGATTTCGTTGACCAGTTCCATGATGGCGGCGATGCAGGTGTTGAAGTGCCAGCGCCCCTGGAAATCGTGGCTGACGCGTTTAATGGTCTGATGCAGCTTCCGCTGAAGGGACCGAGCTTCGGATGACAATTCAGTGGGCGGAACGTTGTCCGCTTGCGGCGAATTCCGCACCTGGCGATTGCGCAAGTAGAACCGATATAGCCTGCCTAAAAATCTTTGGATCCCCTCGATTCCCGATTCCTGCCAATCGAGATCGCGATCGGGAGGCGCGGCAAACAAGCTGTACAGGCGGGTAGCGTCAGCTCCGTAGCGCGCCACCATGTCATCGGGCGATACCACGTTCCCCAGATTCTTTGACATCTTGGCGCCGTCTTTAATCACCATTCCTTGCGTGAACAAACGCGTCACCGGCTCGTCGTTCTTTACCAGCCCCATATCACGCATGAACTTGGTCCAGAAGCGCGAATAGATCAGGTGGAGAATGGCGTGTTCCACGCCGCCGATATATTGATCGATGGGAAACCAGTAGGCGATGGTCGCGGTGTCGAAAGGCGCGCCCGAATTGTGCGCATCGGCGTAGCGGTAGAAATACCAGGAGGAATCGACGAACGTATCCATGGTGTCGGTTTCGCGTCGCGCGGGGCCGCCGCACTTCGGGCAAGTGGTGTTCAGAAATGACGGCACACTTGCCAGCGGCGATCCGCCGGCCAGCGTAATCGGCACATTGTCGGGCAAGAGCACTGGCAGATCTTTTTCCGCCAAGGGCACGACGCCGTCTTTCTCGCAATACACCATGGGAATCGGCGTGCCCCAATAGCGCTGCCGCGAGATGCCCCAGTCTTTAATGCGGAACGTGACTGTAGCTTTGCCAAAATTCTTTTCCTCTGCCATCGCCGACATGCGGGCAATGGCTTCTTCGCAGCCGAGTCCGCTGAACTCGCCCGAGTTCACCAGAATGCCGTCGGTCGGGGTAAAGGGAAGCGGCGGCGCGGTCATGGTTTCTTCCGGATCGGTGCTGGCCGGCAAAATCACCAGCCGGATTTCCAGCTTGTACTTTTGCGCAAATTCATAGTCGCGCTCGTCGTGCGCGGGCACGCTCATGATTGCGCCGGTGCCATAGTCCATCAGAATGTAATTCGCGACCCACACCGGCACCGCCTCGCCGTTGTATGGATTCTTGGCGTAGCGCCCGGTGAATACGCCATGCTTCTCGATATTGCCGATATCGCCCGCTTCCTTGGCGCGGCGCTGCTCCGCGATCAACTGTTCCACCTGGGCCCGCAGTTCGGCGTTGCGGGCGATCAGGTCCGTGACGATAGGATGCTCGGGTGCCAACTGCACCGAGGTCGCGCCATAAATCGTATCCACCCGCGTGGTGAAAACGGTAATCGTCGATCCCGCCGGACCCACGGTTCCACCCAAATCGAAATCCACCAGCGTGCCTTCGCTGCGCCCGATCCAGTTCTGTTGCATGATGCGAACTTTTTCCGGCCAGCCCTGCAGTTTTTCCAGATCGCGCAGCAATTCGTCGGCGTACTTCGTGATGCGCAAAAACCATTGTTCCAGTTCGCGCTGCTCAACAGGAGTGTCCTCATGCCGCCAGCACATTCCACCCACAACCTGCTCGTTCGCCAGCACCGTGGCGCATTTCGGACACCAGTTGACCTTGCTGTTCTTGCGATACGCCAATCCCGACTGGTAGAGCTTCAAAAAGAACCACTGATTCCAGCGATAGTAATCGGGCAGGCAGGTGGTAACCTCGCGCGACCAGTCATAAGCGAAGCCGAGGCGCTTCATTTGAACCTTCATAGCCGCAATGTTCGAGAGCGTCCACTCCTTTGGCGGAGTGTTGTTCTTGATCGCAGCATTTTCAGCCGGCAAGCCGAAGGAATCCCAGCCCATGGGATGAAGCACGTTGTAGCCGTTCATCCACATGTAGCGAGCCAGCGCATCGCCGATCGAGTAATTGCGGACGTGACCCATGTGCAGGGCGCCGGAAGGGTAGGGAAGCATCTCCAGCACGTAGTATTTCGGCTTGGTGGAGTGGGCTTCGGCGGCGTAGAGCGACGGATCGTTCTGCCAGCGCTCGGTCCATTTCTGCTCGATGCGTTGCGCGTCGTAACGCTCTTCGCCAGGTTCAAGATTACGTTCGAGGCGGGCGGAAGGGATCGCTTTGTCTTCGGGTGACATATCGGGCGACATAGATGAGGTTCGGGGCTGCAAGGATGAAACGCCTATTTTACAACGTGAACAAATGCAACTGCGTAGTTGCGGGCCCGTGGAGCAGTTCTCCCCTCTTCGAGGAACGGCCATACGGCTTGGCGGCCAGGTTCGTGGAGCGTTCGGGTTCTGCGGGAATCCCGCGCTGCCTCGTTTGCCCAACGTCGCAGGGACCGCTAGACTGATAGGTCTCAGAGGATCCCTATGCTAGTCGTTATGAAAGCGCAGGCCACGGAAGACCAGGTTCGCGCTGTTTGCCAGAAGATCGAAGCGCTTGGATACCGGGCGCACTCCATGCCCGGCGCGCAGCGCACAGCCATCGGCATCACCGGCAATAAGGGTGAGGTCGAGTCGGGAACGCTCGAGGAAATGGCCGGAGTGCAGGAAGTGATCCGCGTCTCCAAGCCTTATAAGTTAGTCAGCCGTGACACCAAGCCTGACAACACAGTCATCAAGTTTCCCAATTCGCCCGCGACGATCGGGGGGGCCGAATTGGCGATTATTGCGGGGCCGTGTGGCATTGAGACGCGCGATCAGGCGTTCAGAATCGCGGAGCGCGTGGCTCGCGCCGGAGCTCAGTTTTTTCGCGGCGGCGCTTACAAACCGCGCACCTCTCCCTATTCATTCCAGGGACTGGGTGAAGAGGGGCTGAAGATCATGGCAGAAATTCGCGAACGCTTCGGCCTGATCATCGTGACCGAAGCGGTCGATTACGAATCGCTCGAACTGGTTGAAAAGTACGCCGATGTCATCCAGATCGGGGCTCGCAATATGCAGAATTTTTCTCTGCTCAAGCGCGCCGGACGGGCCCGCAAGCCGGTGCTGCTGAAGCGCGGTATTTCGGCCACGCTGGAAGAATTTTTGATGGCCGCCGAATACATCATGAGCGAGGGCAACTACAACATTGTCCTGTGCGAGCGCGGAGTGCGTACTTTCGCCGACCACACGCGCAATACGCTTGACCTCAGTATTGTTCCGGCGGTGCAGCGCCTGAGCCACCTCCCGATCATTGTCGATCCCAGCCACGGCACCGGCAAACGCAACAAGGTTACGCCGCTGTCACGCGCTGCGATCGCCGTAGGAGCCGATGGCCTGATGGTAGAAGTTCACCACGATCCCGACCGGGCGTTGTCGGATGGCATGCAGTCGCTGTTCCCCGATCAGTTCGACGCGTTGATGGCGGAGGTCCGGCAGATTGCGGCGGTCTTAGGGCGGACGGTTCCAACGCGTGAAACTGCTGTGGTTGCAGGGTAATCAAATGGCGCAGCGATCAATGCCGGTCTCAATGTTACGGCTGATAGGTTTTGCGCCTTTCTTGATCCCGGTCGCATTTGCCAGCGCACAGTCGACCCCGCCATCAGCCCCGGATTCCCAGGCCTCGGAGCGGCGTCAACCGGATTCGCCGAATCGCGCCGCAACCACGCAAGTCGAAGTGCTCAGCGACACCAGAGGGGTTAATTTCGGTCCTTACATCAGGGCCGTCATATCCGCGATCCGCAAGAACTGGTACGGCCGGATTCCCGCCAAGGTTCTGCCGCCAGCCCGGCAAAAGGGCAAGGTCGCGATCGAGTTCGCGATTGCGCAATCTGGAAAACTTGACGACATAGCGATCGACACGGCTTCTGTAGACCGGGAGTTGGACCAAGCCGCGTGGGACAGTATCTCCAATTCGAATCCGCTTCCTCCTTTGCCGGCCGAATTTCCTGCCAAGTCCATAAAATTGCGGATTTATTTTTATTACAATCCCAGCCCGGATGAGGCATTTCCCGGGGGACGCGCTGACGCCTCAAGAATGCCATCAGGGCCGAGACCGCGCGTCCTCGAGTTGGCGAAAAGAAGATAGTAGCCCTGAGACGAAGACAAATTATCTCTGATAATCTCATGCCTTAGCGACTCCAACTCGTCCTTTAGAAAATGAGAAAATTCCTGCTACTTGCCGTCCTCGTCCCGCTTGTCCTGGCCGCCGGATGGTACTACTTCCATGAGCGCACCCTTCCTGGCTACGGCCCGCTCTACCGGGAATTTGCGTATATAAGCAATGGCAAGAGCAACACGGTTACAGTCGTCGATGTGCGGAGTTTTCTTCCCGTGCGCACGCTGCAGGTGGGCAGCGACCCCACGGGAGTTGCGGCCAATCCCAAGCGGAATGAAGTGTATGTCGTCAATTCCGGATCCTCGAATGTCAGCGTAATCGACGCCGAGCAGAACAAAGTCGTAGCAACAATTGGCGTTTATGGTCGTCCCTTCTTTGTCGATGTCTCCCCAGATGGCCGCCGCGCTTATGTGGCGAACTCGGGGTCGGACAATGTTTCCGTGCTGGATCTCGACCGGCGCACGGTGGTGGCGACGCTTCATGTGGGCCGCATGCCGGGCCTGGCGCGGGTTTCGCCCGACGGGTCGACGGTGGTTGTCTCCAATCGCGCCGACAACTCGGCTTCGATCATCGACACTTCGCGCCTCACCGTCCGCGCCGCCATCAACATCTGCATTCATCCCGAAGACATTGCCATCCTGCCGGATTCCAGCAAAGCGTTTGTTTCCTGTTCGGGATCGGGGCAGGTGGCCAGCATCGATTTGAAGAACGACAAGCTACTGGCGCTGCTCGATGTCGGGAAATCTCCGGTGAGCCTGGCGCTGAAGCCGGATGGCGGAGAGTTGGCGGCCTTCAACTTCGAGGCCGGCAGCATTTCTATCATCGAGACAACGGGCAACGAAGTTTCGGGCAGCTATCTGATCGGAGACCAGCCTTCTCGCGGCGTCGTGTCGCGGGATAACTCTCGTTTGTATGTGTCGAACTTTGGATCGAATAACATCGCGGTCTACGACATCGACTTCGGCAAGGTGGTGGCTTATCTCCCGGTTGGAACCCATCCCGACGCGCTCGCACTCTCGCAGAACCAGAACTATCTACTGGTGCTCGACAGCGGATCGGGAGACCTGGCAGTCATCCAGAAACGCACGCCCAAGAAGAAATTTGAGCCTTCCGAATACTCGCTGCTGACCATTATTCCCGTCGGCATGGAACCCAATCAGATTGTGGTGAAGTCGTTCCTGGCGACGAAAATCCTGGAAGGGCGCTGACCTATCTTCGGCGATCTTCAAGACTCCTGCGCACAGAACGCGCAAGGCTGGGGCACCCGGATGGATGTTTTGTTGTGCTAGCATTTCCGCATGCGAATCCGCTTATCGACTGTTCAGTTCCTGTTCGTTCTGGTTAGCGCACTGGCTTGTGCCGCTCAAACGCCCGCGCCGCAAAGTTTGTTTCCCATTCAGGAAGGCTTCGTCGACAGTCATGGCGCTTTGATCTACTACCAGTCGATGGGGCATGGCGCGCCGTTGATGATTGTCCATGGGGGTCCCGGAGCTTCGCACGATTACTTCCTGCCCTACCTGCTTCCGTTGATGCGCACGAGCCGCCTCATATTCATTGACGAGCGCGGTTCGGGCAAGTCGGCGAAGATCGAGGACCCTTCGCAATACAACGTCGCCAACATGGTGGAGGATATTGAAGCCGTTCGGCAGGCGCTTGACCTTGGCAAGATCAGCCTTCTCGGCCATTCCTTTGGGGGCGTGTTGGTGCAGGCGTACGCTTTCAAGTATCAGAAGAACCTCTCTCACCTGATTCTCGGCAGCACGTTCTCCAGCACGAAGGAACTCAACCAGGCGCTCGCCAAGATGAAAGCGGAGATGGATCCCAAGGAACGCGATCGGGTGGATGCGCTTGAAGCGGCAGGTTTGTATGGCAAGGGAGAGATCTGGGAGCACGGCCGCTATCCTGAGGAATACGCCAAGCTGGCCTGGGGGAAAGGCTATTTCCCGTATGTTTATCAGAACCACCCCGACCCGAATTACGATCCGCTCAGTTCTAACACCGGCACGGCATGGGACGTCTACCGCGAGATGTGGGGCTCGGATGGAGAGTTCATCGTCGACGGCAATCTGAAGGAAGTGGAATACGTTGGGCAACTCTCGCAGATCAAAGTGCCAACGCTGATTCTTGTGGGTGAGCACGACGAGAGTGATCCCAAGATGTCGCGGGAGATGCACGACAAGATTGCCGGATCACAACTGATCATCCTGCCAAAGAGCGGCCACATGACGTTCGTGGATCAGCCCGAGCTGTTTCTGAAGGCGGTCCGCGATTTTGTGACGCAATGAGCGCGGGCCTTGGCTAGCTCTTTTTTTCGGTCACGGCTTAGAACGCGGTTGCTTCCTGCTCCGGTTTCCGTGTCGAGATTCACAAATTCAATCGAGCGACTGCCGCGCAGTCCCACCCTTCAATCGGAATGAAGGGTGGGGACGCGGGGTTAGGTTGTGGCCGGCGGATTCGACTTTTATTTCGGCATCACTTCATGGGCCAGCTTACTCGCAACCACTTCGCGTATCTCATTGCGTTTCTTGCCCGCTTCGATCATGGCCTCTCGCGATCCATAATGTTTGGCGAGGATGGTCGCGGCCCGCGTGTCGAGTTGATCGATGCCAGCCCAATTCGGAACCATCGTGCCGACCGCGACATCCCAGTCGTGGGGGCCGTCAGTGGTCGCGTTGGTCCAGACTTTGTAATCGCTGAGCAAACCTTCCTTCTTTAACGCCTCATAGGAAGGCTTCAGGTTTTCTCGAAAATCTCTCCAGAACGCTTCCCCTTGACCGGGCTTGATGCTGTAGTAAGTGACGCGCCAAACTGGTCCGAGATCATAGTTTGGGTTCTGCGCATAAATAGGGAGCGCGGTTAGCAGGGTTGCGACAAATAGAGTGGTCCAAAGAACTTTTCTCATCTTGCCTCCTGTTGGCTTTCTTTGAAGTTAAGGGTTTCGCCCACGATATAGACGCCGCAGAGTATCACCCCCGGGAAGCGCATTACAAATCCTTGGCCTGGCCTGCACTCGGTCTTGGAACCTGTGTGGCCACCAGGGACAGAGTTTAAGAGAGCGGAGCTGGAGAGAAACACGTTATGCGGTCGCGGGACTCGCCTTGCGAAAATGTTCGAGAATGGCTTCGGCTTGCGACCTGGTGACGACCGCCGAAAGAGCAGCCGCGTCGGCTTGCTTTACCGCTTGCAGGCTGCCGAAATGCTCGAGCAGTCGGCGGGTAGTGGATTCGCCCACGCCGGGAATTTCTCGCAGCTCCGTGGCCCGGTCTCTGATCTGGCGGCGCTTGCGATGGAAGGTGACGGCAAAGCGATGCGCTTCATCTCGGATCTGCTGCACCAGATGCAACACGGGAGAATGATGATCGAGAACGACCGGTTCATTTTCCTGTCCGTACACATAGATGATTTCTTCACGCTTGGCGATGGCGGCCAGCGGCTGGTTGATGATTTCGAGGGCTTCCAGGGCTTGCGCCGCGGCATGGAGCTGTCCCAGCCCACCGTCAATCAGCACCAGGCTCGGCAGGGGCTTCTTTTCTTCGCATAGTCGCTGGTAGCGGCGGGTGACCACTTCGCGCATGGACGCGAAATCGTCGACGCCTTCGACGGTCTTGATGATGAACTTGCGATAGTCGGACTTCTTCATCGTGCCGTCTTCCCACACCACCATCGATGCCACGGTCTCCGCCCCTTGAATGTGGCTGATGTCGAAGCACTCGATACGCCGGGGCAGTTCGGGAAGGCCAAGCGCATCTTGCAGGGCTTCTTGAATGGCGCGGGCGTTGGGCTTCAGAATACGGAAACGCTGATCATAGGACTGCTTGGCGTTGGTGCCGGCCAGATCGATGAGTTCGCGTTTGTCTCCGCGCAAAGGGACGGTGAGATGCACGCGCGTGGCGCGTGCGCCTTCGTCCGCGAGTTGCTCGCTCAGCGCTTCTTCCAATTCTTCACGATCTTCGAAGTCGACGGGCAAATAGATATTGCGGGGAACATAGGGTTGGCCGAGGTAGAGTTGCTTGACCAGGGCGGAGAAAAATTCCGCAGGAAGGAACGAGGCGGTAGCGGTCGTGTTCATCGGTGGCGGCGTCACTGTCGAGCTTTGCTCGCCGGGGTGGACGAGGCCGTTCGCCCCCGCGTGGTCGGAGGTGAACTCGGGGAGATCCTCCCAGAAAAATTCCCGGCGGTCTAGTACTTTCCCGCCGCGCATGTGGAACAGGTTGACCGCCAGCATCTGATTTTCGCAGTGGAAGCCGAACACGTCGGCGTCGTCGCCTTCGGCGGAGGCGATACGTTGTTTCTCC
>Ga0182030_10012840_pt1 | contig 16727 bp, 14 predicted proteins | sample 812S3MmetaG_FD_121299 | JGI IMG/M metagenome (GOLD analysis project Ga0182030, IMG submission 121299) | Permafrost microbial communities from Stordalen Mire, Sweden - 812S3M metaG (Illumina Assembly) | ecosystem: Environmental > Terrestrial > Soil > Wetlands > Permafrost | place: Sweden...
CGTCTTGGGGGAGCCTCGGTGATCATGCCGGCGCTGAACCTGGACGAACTGATAGCCACCCTGACCGCCGAACGCATTTCGATGATGGTGACGGTTCCCGCGATCTACTCGTTATTGCTGCGGGACAAGGATTTTGCGGAAACGGATGTTTCGGGTGTGCGATGGGTCGGCTACGGCGGCGCACCCATCGCCCCGTCTTTGGTGCGGTCGGTGAAGGAAGCGTTTCCGCACGCCACGGTGTTCAACGGCTACGGCATGACCGAGTCCGCCTCGTTGATGACCGTGCTGCCGGACTCCGACGCGGTCGACCATGCCGACTCGGTGGGCTACGCCGTCCCGTCGGTGGATCTCGGCGTGATCCCCAGCGGCGACGATCCAGCCGTCGGCGAGCTGGTGGTGCGGGGAGCGAATGTGACTGCCGGATACTGGAACCGGCCGCAAGCGTCTGCGGCCACCATTGTGGACGGCTGGTTGCACACCGGCGACGTGGTTCGCGTTGACGCCGCGGGCCGGGTGCACATCATCGACCGGCTCAAGGACATCATCAATCGCGGCGGGGAAAATGTCTCCAGCGTCGAGGTGGAAGCCGTGCTGCTGACGGCGCCCAATGTCGCGGATGCCTGCGTGCTCGCCGTGCCCGACGACGTGATGGGAGAAAAGGTCGGAGCCGTACTGTTCGGCGGCCCAGCGCACATCGACGTGACGGCCGTACTCGAACACTGCCGCGGCGAACTTGCCGACTTCAAGATTCCGCAGTACGTCACGGTCGTAGCAGAAGCGCTGCCGCGCAACGCCGGTGGTAAGCTGCTCAAGGCCAAGTTTCGCGAACACGTGCAGTGGGGCGACCCGCTCCGATGACCGCGACCCTGCTGATCGCCAACCGCGCAGAGATCGCACTTCGGATCATCCGCACCGCGACCGAGCTCGGAATGAAGACGGTCGCGGTGTACGCCGAAGACGACGCCGACAGCCCGCACGTGCACGCCGCGGACGAGGCGATCGGGCTGCCCGGCGCCGGCCCGGAGGCCTATCTGGACCAGCCCGCGATGCTGGCGGCAGCCAAGAACGCCGGCGCCGAGCTGATTCACCCCGGATACGGATTCCTTTCCGAGAACGCCGAATTCGCCCGCGCCTGTGCTGCGGCCGGGTACACGTTCGTTGGGCCCGACGCCGACGCACTCGAGCTGGTCGGCAATAAGTCCGCTGCCCGCGCGGCGGCGACGGCCGCAGGCGTGCCGGTGCTGCCCGCGACCGAAGGCCCGAGCAGCGTGGCCGACATCCACGCCTTTTTCGCCGAACACCACGGCGCCATCATGATCAAGGCGCTTGCCGGTGGCGGCGGCCGCGGAATGCGAAGGGTGGACAGGGCCGACCAGATCGACATCGCTTATCGCCAGTGCGCCGGCGAGGCGCAACTGGGCTTCGGCGATGCGGCAGTGTTCGCCGAGGCGGTTCTCGACGATGCGCGGCACATTGAAGTACAGGTCATCGCCGCGCCGGCCGGCCCCAGAACGCATGCGCTGGCCCTCGGTGACCGGGACTGCAGTGTGCAGCGGCGCTATCAGAAGATCGTCGAAATCGCGCCAGCGCAGGGTATTTCAGACATGCTGCGCCACGAGCTACATCAGGCCGCGGCTCGGCTGTGCGCGCGGGTCGGCCTGCGCGGGCTGGCCACCGTCGAGTTTCTGGTTGTCGATGACAAGTACGTCTTTCTGGAGGTCAACCCGCGAATCCAAGTCGAACACACCGTCACCGAGGAAGTCACCGGAGTCGATCTGGTGGCCGCCCAGCTCGCCGTCGCGGGTGGCGCGTCCTATTACCAGCTGGGGCTACCTGCCGGAATCGCCTCCGACGGTGCCGAAGTCATCGGCGAGCCCGCTGCCAGGCGGGGCATCGCGATTCAGGCCAGGGTCAACACTGAAACTTTTGCCGCTGACGGATCACTAGTGCCCGCGGTGGGTACCTTGACAGTGTTCTCGCCGCCGGGCGGTCCGGGCGTTCGGGTGGACACCTACGGTAGGCCGGGTTTGGTGGTGGGCGCCCGATATGACTCGCTGCTGGCCAAGGTCATCACGCATGTGCATCAGCCTTCGTTCCCGGCGGCGTTGCGCAAGACGCGAACCGCCCTGGCTGAATTCAGCATCGAGGGTGTGCGCACCAACATCGGCTTACTGCGAGAGTTGCTGTCCGACAGCATGTTCGAATCGGGTTGGGTCACGATCGGTTTTCTCGACGAGAAACTTCCGGAGTTGGCTGGCGCCGCGCTGGTTCACCAGCACGACACGCGGGTTGCGGCGGTCGAGCTGTACCCGGGTGAGGAGGCGCTGCGTGCCCAGTTGGCCGGGACGGTGGTCGAGGTTGCCCCAGCAGGCGTCGAGTTCGGTGCAGGCAGCCAACTGGTCGTGCTGGAGGCGATGAAGATGGAGCATGTGCTCGTCGCGCCGGCCGCGCTGCGCACAGTCCGAAACCTGGTGACCGCCGGCCAGGTCGTCGGAACCGGGGATCCGCTATTGGTCTTCACCCGCACCGGTATCGGGGCTGACAGCGAGTCCACCACTGCCGCAGTCGAACTCGATAGTTCGCGCGCAGACCTCGACGAAGTGGCCCACCGCCATCTGCTTACTCGGGACGAGGGCCGAGCCGCCGCGGTCGCCAAGCGGCACAACAAAGGTCGTCGCACTGCCCGGGAGAACATCGCTGATTTGGTCGATGCCGGCAGCTTCGTCGAATACGGCGCGCTGGCCGTTGCCGCGCAACGCAGTCGCCGCTCCGAAGAGGATTTGATCGCCAACACCCCGGCCGACGGACTGGTCGCGGGCCTGGCAACCATCGGCGCGGACCGGTTCGGGCGGGCGGCTGCCCAGGCGGTGGTGGTGTCCTACGACTACACGGTGCTGGCCGGGACACAGGGGATGCGCAACCACGCCAAGACGGACCGCGTCTTCGAGGTGGCCGCCCGAAAACAGCTGCCGATAGTCCTGTTTGGCGAGGGCGGCGGGGGACGCCCCGGAGACACCGATGTCGGCGGGGCGGCCGGATTGGACGTGCCGACCTTCCGGGTGCTGGCCGGTTTGAGTGGCCGGGTCCCGCTGGTGTCGATCGTGTCCGGCCGCTGTTTCGCCGGCAACGCAGCGCTGGCCGGGGTGTGCGACGTGATCATCGCCACCCCGGACGCCAACATCGGGATGGGCGGCCCGGCGATGATCGAGGGCGGCGGACTCGGGGTCTACCCGCCGGAAGCGATCGGACCTATCGATGTGCAGCGACACAACGGGGTGGTGAGCCTGGTCGCCCGCGACGAAGCGCACGCGGTGGCACTGGCCAAGCAGTATCTGTCCTACTTCCAAGGCCGCACCGACAATTGGGAGGCGCCGGACCCGCGACTGGCCCGGCATGTGGTGCCGCAGAACCGGCTACGTGCCTACGACGTGCACCGCGCCATCGAGTCGATCGTCGATGTCGGCTCCATCCTGGAGCTGCGTCCCGACTACGGGGTGGGCATCGTCACCGCACTCGTCCGGGTCGAAGGCGTCCCGTATGGATTGCTGGCCAACAGCAGTCACCATCTCGGTGGCGCGATCGACGCGGAAGCCGCCGACAAGGCCGGCGACTTCCTGGCCCTGTGCGAATCGTTTCGATTGCCGGTGATCTCGCTCTGCGACACCCCGGGATTCATGGTCGGGCCAGAAGCCGAAAAAGAGGCCGCCGTGCGCCGGTTCGGCCGGATGTTCGTGCTGGGGGCGCGGCTTACCGTGCCGCTGGGAATGATTATCTTGCGCAAGGCTTATGGGCTGGGCGCAATGGCCATGGCCGGTGGTTCTTTTCACGCGCCGCAGTTCACCGTCGCGTGGCCTACCGGCGAGATCGGCGGAATGGGGCTGGAAGGCGCTGTGCGGCTTGGCTTTAGCAAGGAACTGGCTGCAGCCGCGGATGGGAGCGAACGCCAAGAACTATTCGATCGCCTGGTGGCCGCGGCCTATGAGCACGGCAAGGCCCTTCGTGCCGCCACTACCTTCGAGCTGGACGACGTAATCGACCCCTCAGGCTCCCGGTCCTGGATTACCAGGTTGCCGAGAGCCTAAGGGGCCGTATTGAAATGGGTTATCAGGCGTGGCCGGAACCGCAGCCGACGCCCGGCAGACAGCCGGTGCCGCCAGGAATGCCGCCCGGCCCGTTGAACTGGCCGCCGGAGCCGCAGCCGACGCCGGGGAGGCAACCTTGCCCACCCGGACCGCCGCCCGGCCCGTTGAACTGGCCGCCGGAGCCGCAGTTGCCATTGGCGTCGCAGCCGCCGCCGCCCGGGTCATCCTTGAAGACGACGTGCGTGGCCGGGCCCGTCGATGCTGGTCCAGCGATCGAGAAGTCCGCTGCAGCCGCTGGTGCGGCAGCGATCGCAGCGGCAACAGCCCCGGCAACAACTAGTGGTTTCATGAGGGTCAATTTCGCTAACATTCGTCTCGCGTACCACGCAGACACGCGTACAAAACATCGTGAGCAAAATTGGATGCAACTATCCGCCGCAGGCGGAACCCGGCCTGCCATCACCGAAGAAGGCGTATCGATATGACCTCACTGGATCTGACCGGCCGGACCGCGATCGTCACCGGGGCCTCGCGTGGCATCGGGTTAGCGATCTCGCAGCAGCTGGCGGGCGCCGGGGCCAATGTGGTGCTCACCGCCCGGAAGCAGGAGGCTGCCGACGAAGCTGCGGCGCAGGTCGGTGACAAGGCGCTAGGCGTCGGCGCTCATGCGGTCGACGAGGACGCCGCGCGGCGTTGCGTGGACCTGGCATTGGAGCGGTTCGGCAGCGTCGACATCCTGGTGAACAACGCCGGAACCAACCCTGCGTACGGCCCGCTGATCGAGCAGGATCATGCCCGCTTCAGCAAGATCTTCGACGTCAACCTGTGGGCTCCCCTGCTGTGGACCTCACTGGTGGTCAAGTCGTGGATGGGGGAGCACGGCGGCTCGATAGTCAACACTGCCTCCATCGGTGGCATGCATCAATCCCCGGCGATGGGTATGTACAACGCCACCAAGGCGGCGCTGATCCACGTCACGAAGCAATTGGCGCTGGAACTTTCACCGCGAGTCCGGGTCAATGCGATCTGCCCCGGCGTGGTGCGCACCAAGCTTGCCGAGGCGCTGTGGAAGGACCACGAAGATCCGCTGGCGTCGACGATCGCGCTCGGGCGCATCGGTGAGCCAATCGATGTAGCACACGCGGTGGCCTTCCTGGTTTCCGATGCGGCGAGCTGGATCACCGGCGAGACGATGGTGATCGACGGCGGTCTGTTGCTCGGCCCGGCGCAGGGCTTTCAGGCACATTCGGGCGGCACGCCATGAGTAAGGATGACTTCACCGCCGGCCTGGATGCGCGAGTGCAGGCGCTGCTCGACGAACACGACCCGGCGACCACTGACCCGCGGGAATTCCTTGGCGCGCAATATGATGCAGGGCTGGCCTGGGTACACCTGCCTGCGGGCTTCGGCGGCCTGGATCTGCCGCGGAACGCGCAGCGGATCGTCAACGCCACGCTGGCCGCCGCCGGCGCCCCGGTGGGCGGCACCGTCAAGAACTTCATCGGCATGGGGATGGCGGCACCGACCATCGCGGCCGTTGGCACCGATGAGCAGAAGCGAAAGTTCCTGCGCCCCTTGTTCACCGGCGAGCAGGTTTACTGCCAGTTGTTCAGCGAGCCGGGCGCAGGCTCGGATCTGGCCGGGGTGGCGACCCGTGCGGTGCGCGACGGTGACGAGTGGATCGTCAACGGGCAGAAGGTGTGGACGTCGATGGCGCATCACGCGCAGATGGCCATTCTGGTCGCTCGTACCGACCCGTCGGTGCCCAAACACGCCGGCTTGACCTACTTTCTTTGCGACCTGACGCAATCTGGCGTCGACGTCCGGCCGCTGCGCCAGATCACCGGCGAGGCGGAGTTCAACGAGGTGTTCCTCACCGATGTCCGGGTGCCCGACGCGAATCGGCTCGGCCCGGAGGGCGGGGGATGGCGAGTCGCGACGACCACGCTTAACAACGAACGCGTCGCGATCGGTTCGCTTGCCAGCGCTCCGCGGGAGGGTGGAATCATCGGAAAGGTCACCCAGGCCTGGCGCGACGAGCCGAGACTGCGCAACGCCGCGATGCACGACGAGCTGATGCGGCTGTGGGTCGACGCGGAAGTGCTTCGGCTGGCCGGTGAGCGGGTCCGGCAGCAGGCCAGCGCGGGCCAGCCCGGTCCGGAGGGCGCCGGCATGAAGGTGGCATTCTCCACGCTGGCGCAAGCCATTTCGGGTTTCGACCTCGAATTGCACGCCGAGTCGGGGCTGCACTACGACGACTGGACCATGCGGAGAACCGAAGTCGTGGATCTGGTCGGGCGCGGACCCGGGTACCGGTACCTGCGGGCGCGCGGAAACTCGATCGAGGGCGGCACCTCGGAGATCTTGCGCAACACCATCTCCGAGCGCATCCTCGGCCTGCCCGGCGAACACCGCGTCGACAAGGACGTCGCCTGGAAGGATCTGGATCGATGAGCATCGGCGACCTCCTGTACTCCGACACCGAGGATGCCCTGCGGGACAGCGTTCGTCACCTGTTCACCGACCGTTGCCCACCGGAGTTGGTAGCCCGGGCCTATGACCCTGCACCACAAGACTGTTCGGACGTCTGGCGAACACTGTCCGCCGAATTGGGCGTCGCGGGGCTGCTGGTACCCGAATCACTCGGGGGCGCCGGCGCGGGTGCGCGCGAGGCCGCCGTCGTGATGGAGGAGATCGGCCGCGCGGTGGCACCGGTGCCGTTTTTGTCCAGCGCGGTGCTGGCCACCGTCGCACTCCTGGGGGCAGGCGACACCGAGACCGTGACGGCGCTGGCCGAAGGCGAATCCACCGCGGCGTTGGTGGTACCGCTGTCCACCGCCCCGGGCGACCTGATCGCGGGGGTGAACATCGACGCCGACGGCCTGACCGGGGCAGTCAGCAGCGTCGCGGGAGCCAGCGAGGCCGACGTGCTGGTGGTGCCGGTCGCGGGCCCAGACGGACTGGAGATACATACCGTCACCCGCGCCGCCTCGGGGGTGCAGATCACCCCGCTGCTGGCGCTGGATATGACCAGACCCCTTGCGAATGTTCGGTTTTCGGCCGCATCGTCAACCCCGGTCGGAGCGGCAGGTGGGGCCGTGGCCGCCGCACTGGAGACGGGTGCGGCGCTGCTGGCATCCGAGCAATTGGGGTTGGCGCAGTGGTGTTTTGAGACCACGCTGGCCTATGCCAAGCAGCGCAAGCAGTTCGGTCGCGCGATCGGCTCCTACCAGGCGGTCAAGCACCGGCTGGCGGATCTGTGGTTCGAGGTCGGTTCGGCGACGGCGGCCGCCCGCTACGCCGCCGACAGCTGCGCTCGTCACGACGAAGATGCGGGCATCGCCGCGGCCGTCGCGCAGGCCTACTGCAGTGGCATCGCCGTGCACGCCGCCGAGGAGTGCGTGCAGCTGCACGGCGGCATCGGAATGACGTGGGAGTATCCGGCGCACCTGTACCTCAAGCGCGCCAAGAGCGATCAGTTGGCGCTTGGCACCGCTTACCGTCATCGCGCCCGGCTGGCCGAATTGGTGGATCTGCCGGTTTCGTAATCTTTTCGGGCAGGACTGGGGATACAGGAGTAGCGGTATGCGTGTGTTGTTGTCGACATACGATTCCCGCGGGGGCGTCGAACCCCTGTTGGGGCTCGCCGTACAGCTGCAGGCGCTCGGGGTCGAGGCGGTGCTGTGCGCGCCGCCTGATGAGGAATTCGCGCAGCGGGCGGCCGATTTCGGTGTGCCACTGGTGCCGTTCGGCGAGTCGGTCCGCGCGATGAACTCCGCGATGACGAAGTGGTCCGAGGAAGACTTCAACCGGCATCTGCTCGGTTTGATCGACGACCAGTTCGACACCGTCGCCGACGCGGCCCAGGGATGTGATGCGCTGCTCTCGGCGGGCCTGGTGTGGACCGCCGCCGGCGCCCGCTCGGTCGCCGATAACCTGGGCATCCACTACGTCTACGCGAGCTATCACCCCAGCCACCTGCCGTCGCCGCACCATCAGCCCCCGGAGTATGCGGGCCGCGGACTCCGATCGAGCCAGGACGACAACCGGGTGCTGTGGAACCTGAACTCCCAAAGCACGAACGCGGGGTTTGGTCCCACGCTCAACGGCCACCGGGCCGAGCTCGGCATGCCGCTGATCGGCAATGTCCGCGACTACGCCTACACCGACCGCCCGTGGCTGGCGTCGGATCCGGTCCTGGGCCCGTGGCCCCAGCCGGCGGACTTTGACGTCGTCCAGACCGGCGCCTGGCTGCTGCACGACGAACGCCCACTGCCGGCCGACCTGGAGGCCTTCCTGGACGCCGGCACCCCACCGGTGTACGTCGGCTTCGGCAGCATGACCCTGCTGGGCGCCAAGGACATCGGCCGCACGGCCATCGAGGCGGCCCGCGCGCAGGGCCGGCGTGTCGTGCTCGCCCGCGGCTGGGCCAACCTAGACCTGATCGATGACCGGGACGACTGCTTCGTCCTCGGCGAGGTCAATCAGCAAGCGCTGTTCGGTCGGGTGACCGCGGTGGTGCACCACGGCGGTGCGGGCACCACTACGACGGTCGCCCGGGCCGGCGCGCCGCAGCTGGTGATCCCCCAGGGCGCCGACCAGGTGTACTGGGCCCGCCGGGTGACGGAACTTGGCATCGGCGTCGCGTGCGACGGTCCGGTCCCGCCACAGCAATCCGTGTCCACCGCACTGCAGGCCATCCTGACCCCCGCGACCGAGGCATGCGCGCGCGACGTGGCCCGCGCGATGCGCGCCGATGGTGCGATGGTGGCCGCGAAGCTATTGCTGGAGCTCGTCAGCGGTTAGCGCGGTAGCGCCGCGCCGAAGACCTCCGTCATCGCTTCCCAATGCCGCTCGGCGGCGGCCTCGTCGTAGGGCGCGTTGTCCGGGACCGCGAAACCGTGGTCGGCCTGGTACCACTCGATGGTGTGCTGCACACCGCCCTGGGTCAGCGCTTTGTCAAGCTGCTCAGCGTGCTCGGTGGTGAAGGATGCGTCGTTTTCTGCCCCACCGATGTACACCGTGGCGCGCATCCGGTCGGCCAGCAGATGCGGGCTGTCGTCGCCGTCGGTCACCAGGCCGCCGCCGTGGAACGACGCCGCGGCCGCGACCCGCTCCGGAAGACGGCCGGCCACCGTGACCGAAATCCGTCCTCCCATGCAGTAGCCGCACACGCCGAAACGTTCGCCGACCACCTCCGGGCGAGCAACCAGATAGTCGAAGAATGCGGCGGCGTCGCTGGTGACCTTGTCCTGCGTCAAGCCGCCGATCATGGAAAACAATCGCTTCCGTTCCTGCTCGTCGCCGAACACGCTGGCCATGTCGAACGGGGCCCAGTCGCCGCTGCGGTAATACACGTCGGGCAGCAGCACGACGTAGCCCTTGGCAGCCAGCTTGGCCGCCATTTGCTCGAAGGTGTCGCGCACCCCGCCGGCATCGGGGAACATGATCACGCCGGGCCAGGGGGCTTGGCTTTCCCGGCCGTCGGGGGTGAACAGGTGAACAGTGCAGGTGCCATCTTCAGTGGTGACGGTGTCGACGACGTTCGGCATGACCTCCGTTGTACTCCTAGCGCATCAACGTAAATTCATCGGCGCCGACCCGCCGCGCCCGGCTTCGCCGCGCTCGCGATCCCGCTAAGCTGACCGCGTGCCGATCGCGACGCCCTACGAGGACTTGCTGCGTCTAGTGCTCGAGACGGGTACCGCCAAATCCGATCGCACCGGCACCGGAACCCGCAGCCTGTTCGGCCAGCAGATCCGCTACGACCTGTCGGCCGGCTTCCCGTTGCTCACCACCAAGAAGGTGCATCTCAAATCGGTGGTCTACGAGTTGCTGTGGTTCTTGCGTGGCGACTCCAACGTCGGCTGGCTGCAGCAGCACGGAGTCACCATCTGGGACGAATGGGCAAGTGAAACAGGAGATCTCGGGCCGATATACGGCGTGCAGTGGCGGTCCTGGCCGACGCCTTCCGGCGAGCACGTCGACCAGATCAGCGCCGCGCTGGAGTTGCTGCGGACCGATCCGAATTCTCGGCGCATCATCGTGTCGGCCTGGAACGTCGGGGAGATCCCGCAGATGGCGTTGCCGCCGTGTCACGCGTTCTTCCAGTTCTACGTGGCCGACGGGCGACTGAGCTGCCAGCTCTATCAGCGCAGCGCCGATCTGTTTCTCGGGGTGCCGTTCAACATCGCCAGCTACGCGCTGCTCACCCAGATGATGGCCGCCCAGGCCGGTCTTTCGGTCGGTGATTTCGTCTGGACGGGCGGCGATTGCCACATCTACGACAACCACGTCGAGCAGGTGCGCACCCAACTCGGTCGCGATCCACGGCCCTACCCGGAACTCTTTCTGGCTCAACGTGATTCGATCTTCGACTACACCTACGACGATGTCGTGGTGAAGAACTACGATCCGCATCCGGCGATCAAAGCGCGCGTCGCTGTATGAGGGTGGGCCTGGTCTGGGCTCAGTCGACGTCCGGCGTGATCGGCCGCGGCGGCGACGTCCCGTGGCGGGTTCCCGAAGATTTGGCCCGCTTCAAGCAGGTGACCATGGGGCACACCGTGGTGATGGGCCGTCGGACCTGGGATTCGCTGCCCGCCGCGGTGCGGCCGCTGCCGGGTCGCAGAAATGTCGTGCTGTCCCGACAGCCTGACTTCACCGCTGACGGGGCCGAGGTGGTGGATTCACTCGAGGCGGCTCTGACCATCTCCGGGACCGAACCCGAAACGTGGGTGATCGGCGGGGCGCAGATCTATCTGCTGGGGCTGCCGCGCGCCACCCGATGTGAGGTCACCGAAGTCGACATCGACCTGCCCCGCGATGACGACGACGCGGTGGCCCCGCTGCTCGACGAGAGCTGGCTGGGCGAGACGGGGGACTGGCTGGTCAGCCGCTCGGGGCTGCGCTACCGGTTTCACACCTACTGTCGGCCCTGAACGCCTCTAGCTGCGGCAGCGACAGCGCCTGACATACTCGACGCGGGGGTCGATTGCACGGGTCTAGGTGTTCTAGGAGGGGAAATTGGCAGTGATACCCGAACCCGCGAAGACGTTTTCTCGCAAGTTCATGGGCTACGACCCGGCAGCGGTTGATGCCTCTGTCGAGGCGTTGACGACCAAGCAGCAGCTGCTGCTCGCCGACGTCGAAAGCCTGCGGGCCAAGTTGCAGCAATGCGGCGACGAGTCGTCGGCGCTGCGCAAGGAGGTCGCGGTCCTCACGGACACCTCGCCGTCGCCACATGCGATGCAGCAGCGGATGGCCAAGATGCTGCGGCGCGCGGTCGACGAGGTTTCCGAGATGCAGACCGAGGCGCGGGCAGAGGCAGCGGCGCTGATCACCGCGGCCGAGGCCGAGATCGAGGCCGAGCAGCGAAAGCACAAAGAGCTGCTGGCAGACCTGGCCGCGCAGCAAAAAGCCATGGAAGCCGAGTACGCGGAGACCAAGGAGAAGCTCGAGGCCGACCTGGCCAGCCTGCGTGCTGACGCTCAGCAGGCGCGTGAGCAGCTACTCGCCGAGGCAAAGCAGCGAGCCGATCGGGATCGTGCGGAGGCCAGGCAGGCGGTGGACGAGGCGAGCCGGCAACGAATCAAAATCCTCGAGCAACTGATGGGCGTGTACCGCGACCTGGAATCGGTTCCGGCCGCCCTGGACTCGGCATACCAAGATCAAGACAACCCGGTGAAGGAGACGGTCGACGCGGGGTGACCTCGCGTCATCGCCGAAGGCTGTCGTAGCGGGCCGGTATTCTCGGCGCGTGGCGATCGGAACCCGCAGGCTGAGCGTCGCGCAGGCCCGGCGGATAGCCGTTGCGGCCCAAGGATTTAGTGAGCCGCCGCCCGCCGGCAACATCACCCGCGCACATTTGAAGCGGTTGATCTCGCGAATCCAAGTGCTGCAACTGGATTCGGTTTCGGTGGCGGTGCGCGCCCACTACGCGCCGGTTTTCAGCAGGCTCGGCCCCTACGACCGCGACGTGCTGGACCGCGCGGTGTGGGGTCCGCGCTCGACGCGGCTGCTCGCCGAGTATTGGGCGCACGAAGCCGCACTGATGGCCGTCGACGACTGGCCACTGATGCGCTGGCGGATGCGCGAGTATCGGCATGGCCGCTGGGGCAAACACATCGTCAAGGCCAATCCGCGGCTGGTCGAGGACGTCGTGGCCGCCGTCGCCGAACTCGGACCGAGCACCGCCGGACAGATCGAAGCGCATCTGGCCGCTGAACCGCGTCGGAAAAAGGGAACCTGGTGGACCCGCAGCGACACCAAATGGGTCGCCGAGGCGTTATTCGCCTCCGGGGCGCTCACCACTGCCACCCGGGTGGGTTTCGCCCGTCACTACGACCTGGTGGAGCGGGTGCTGCCGCCCAGCGTGCTGGCCCGCGAGGTCGACGACGACGAGGCGGTGCGTGAGCTGACGCTGCGGGCTGCCACCGCGCTGGGTGTGGGCACCGAGGCCGACATCCGCGACTATTTCCGGCTGTCGGCCCAACAGGTCAAGCCCGCCGTCGCCGAGTTGGTGGCCGCCGGCCAGATCGAGCCGGTCAACGTCGACGGCTGGTCGGCGCCCGCGTATCTGCGGGCCGGGCGGACGGTTCCTCGGCTGGACACCGGCACCGCGCTGTTGTGTCCGTTCGACCCGTTGATTTTCTTTCGGCCCCGGGTGGAGCGGCTGTTCCGTTTCATTTACCGCATCGAGATTTACACCCCGGCCGCCAAACGGCAGTACGGCTACTACGTGTGGCCGTTGCTGCTGGACGGCCACCTGGTCGCCCGAGTCGACCTCAAGGCCGATCGAGCCGCCAACACCCTGCGGGTGGTGGGAGCATTCGGTGAACCGGACGTCCCGCGGGCCCAGGCCGCCGCGGCGCTGACCGGCGAACTGGCGTCGATGGCGACATGGCTTGGCCTGGGCGGCTTTTCGGTGTCCGGCCGGGGTGATCTGGCCGGCGAGCTGCGCGCGGCCGCCAAGCGGGTGAGCTGAAGGATGAAAGAGCTCGAAGACACGCTGTGGAAAGCGGCCAACAAGCTACGCGGGTCGCTGTCGGCCGGCGAGTACAAGGACGTCGTCCTCGGGCTGGTATTTCTCAAGTACGTCGCCGACGCCGACGGCGCGGCCTTCGTGGTGCCACCGGCGGCGCGATGGGATTCCTTGGCGGACAACGCAACAGGTGATGTCGGGCGGCTCGTCGACGAGGCGATGGACGCGCTGATGGCCGCCAACCCGGCGCTGGCCGAAACGCTGCCCCGGCTGTATCACCGCGTCGAGCAGCGCCGGCTGGGCGAGTTGGTGGGTCTGTTCGACAGCGTGCGATTCGGCGGGCAGGGCAAGCATCGTGCGCGAGATCTGATGGGGGAGGTCTACGAGTATTTCCTCGGCAATTTCGCCCGCTCGGAAGGGCGGCGCGGCGGTGAATTCTTCACTCCGCCCAGCGTGGTGCGGGTGATCGTCGAGGTCCTCGAACCGTCGAGTGGCCGGGTGTATGACCCGTGCTGCGGCTCGGGCGGGATGTTCGTGCAGACCGAGAATTTCATCACCGAGCACGACGGCAGCCCCACGGACGTCTCGATCTACGGGCAGGAGAGCGTCGAGCAGACCTGGCGGATGGCGAAGATGAACCTCGCCATCCACGGGATCGACGGCACGGGCTTAGGCGCGGCCTGCGGCGACACGTTCGTCGACGACCAGCATGCCGGCGTGCAGATGGATTACGTGATGGCCAATCCGCCTTTCAACATCAAAGATTGGGCGCGCGACGAGCACGACCCCCGCTGGCGCTTCGGGGTTCCGCCCGCCGGCAACGCGAACTACGCCTGGATCCAGCACATCCTGTCCAAGCTGGCCCCCGGCGGTAAGGCCGGCGTGGTGATGGCCAACGGTTCGATGTCGTCAAACACCGTCGGGGAAAACGAGATTCGTGCGCGCATCGTCGACGCGGACCTGGTGTCGTGCATGGTCGCACTGCCCGCGCAGCTCTTCCGCAGCACTGGCATCCCGGTGTGTCTGTGGTTTTTCACCAAGGACAAGACCCCCGATCGCGCGGGCCAGGTGCTGTTCATCGACGCCCGCGGGCTGGGCCATTTGGTCGACCGGGCCGAGCGTGTCCTGGCCGACGAGGAGATCGTCCGGATTGGCGACACCTATCACGCCTGGTGCGGGTCAACATCGGCGGCCGCGAAAGACATTGCCTACCAGGATATTCCCGGATTCTGCAGATCGGTGCCGCTGGACGAGATCAGGGCTGCCGGCTACCCGCTGACACCGGGACGGTATGTCGGTGCTGCGGAGGCTCGACAGGACCGGGAACCGGCCGAGGCGAGAGTCGCGCGCCTGACCAAAGACCTGCTGTCAGCGCTCGACGAATCCGCGCGGTTGGAGACGCTGGTGCGCGAGCAGATAGAGCGGCTGCGATGAAAGCCAGACTGGGCGAGCACCTCGACTTCAGCAACGGCAGCGGTTCGCCGGTGCGAACATCGGAGGGCGATATTCCGGTATACGGCGCCAACGGGCCGATCGGCTATGCGACCCAACCCAATGCCCGCGGCCCGCTGATCGTGATTGGCCGCGTCGGATCGTATTGCGGCAGTGTGCATTACTGCGATTCCGACGTCTGGGTCACCGACAACGCCTTCGTGTGTCGGGCCAAAAATCCGCGCGAGACCCGATACTGGTATTACGCGCTGCAAACCTGCGGGCTCAACGACCACCGGGCCGGGTCGGGGCAGCCCCTGCTCAATCGGGCAATTCTTCGCGACGTTCCGGTACGGACCGCCGCCGCGGCCGAACGCGAGCGGATCGCCGGACTGCTCGGCGCCCTCGACGACAAGATCGCCGCCAACCGACGCGTGATCGAGGCCGCCGAGAGTTTGATGGTCGCCACCGCCGAACCGATCGACGATTACGTGCCGTTGTCCACGCTCGCGAGCCGCTCAACGGTGTCACTGAATGCCGGCGAATTCGACGACGTGATAGCCCATTTCAGCCTCCCGGCCTTCGATGACCACGCGCGGCCCCAGCTCGTCGCGGCCGGATCTGTCCGCAGCGCCAAGTTTGTGCTGCCCGGGCCGTGCGTCTTGGTCGCCAAGCTGAATCCCAGGATTCCGCGGATCTGGAATGTGGTGAGTCTGCCGTCCGAAATGGCGTTGGCCAGCACCGAGTTCGTCGTGTTGCGGCCGCAAGATATCGACACCTCGGCGCTGTGGTCGGCGGTACGACAACCCCACGTCTTGGATACCCTGGCGCAGCAGGTCGCGGGGACGTCGGGCAGTCACCAGCGGATCCAACCGCGCGACCTGCTCGATGTCCGGGTGCGCGACGTGCGCCGATTGTCGGACGGGGCGGTTAAAACGATCAGCGGCCTGGGTGTGCTGTGTCACACGCGCCGCACCGAATCCGCTCGGCTGGCGGCTTTGCGTGACGCCGTGCTGCCGCGGCTGATATCGGGTGAGCTCGCGGTGCGGCCACCACGTTAAGGTGAGCGCCGTGGCCGAGACGGCGCCGCTACGCGTGCAACTGATCGCCAAGACCGAGTTCTTGGCGCCGCCAGACGTGCCCTGGACCACCGACTCCGACGGCGGGCCGGCGCTGGTCGAATTCGCCGGTCGGGCCTGCTACCAGAGCTGGTCGAAACCCAATGCCCGGACGGCGACCAACGACGGCTACATCAAGCACATCATCGACGTCGGGCACTTCTCGGTGCTCGAGCACGCGAGTGTGTCCTTCTACATCACCGGCGTCTCGCGGTCCTTGACTCACGAGCTGATCCGGCACCGGCACTTCTCCTACTCGCAGCTCTCGCAGCGCTACGTGCCGGAGGGCGAATCGCGGGTCGTCGTACCGCCCGGAATGGACGACGACCCCGAGCTGCAGCAGATTCTCGCGGCGGCCGCCGACGCCAGCCGCGCCACCTATACCGAGCTGCTGGCCAAGCTGGAAGCCAAGTTCGCTGATCAACCCAATGCGGTGCTGCGCCGCAAGCAGGCGCGACAGGCCGCTCGCGCGGTGCTGCCCAATGCCACCGAAACCCGCATCGTGGTGACCGGCAACTATCGGGCGTGGCGGCACTTCATCGCGATGCGGGCCAGCGAGCACGCCGACGTGGAAATCCGGCGGCTGGCCATCGAATGTCTGCGTCAGCTCGTCGACGTCGCGCCCGCGGTCTTCGCCGACTTCGAGATCGCCACCCTGGCCGACGGCACCGAGGTCGCAACCAGCCCGCTCGCGACAGAAGCCTGACACGCGGCCCGGGCGGCCAGTGTGCGTTTAGGGATTCGGGTGTGCGTCCAGGGCGCGGATTTCGCCCCAATCTCAACCGTGGGCGCACACGCAAAGCCCTCAATGCACAATCGCGCGCCGCGACGCTCGCGCGCGGCTGGCTCCCCGGACACTGCAGGGCCGGTGGATGCTTAAAAGGTTGCTACCGCCAGGTAGCCTGAACACCGTGAGTTCCGTGGGATTCGACGCCCCCGCACGCTTGGGAACCCTGCTGACCGCGATGGTGACTCCGTTCGCCGCCGACAGCTCCCTGGACACCGCTGCGGCGGCGCAATTGGCGCAGCACCTGGTCGATGCCGGATGCGATGGCCTGGTGGTCTCGGGAACCACCGGCGAGTCGCCGACCACTACGGACGCCGAAAAGCTCA
>Ga0182030_10012841_pt1 | contig 16727 bp, 15 predicted proteins | sample 812S3MmetaG_FD_121299 | JGI IMG/M metagenome (GOLD analysis project Ga0182030, IMG submission 121299) | Permafrost microbial communities from Stordalen Mire, Sweden - 812S3M metaG (Illumina Assembly) | ecosystem: Environmental > Terrestrial > Soil > Wetlands > Permafrost | place: Sweden...
CCATACACGGCCTCTCCGGGGCGCCGGAGCACTCGATTTACGCGGGCACGAAGGGCGCGATCATCGCCTATACGCGCGCACTGGGCGTCGAACTGGCTCACAAGGGGATCCGCGTGAACGCCATCGCGCCGGGCTGGGTGAATGTTGAGGGTTATTACCAGGCCGTTCCTGGATTCAATGAGAAGGAAGCGGCGAAGGCGGCCATGGACAAGGTGCCCCGGGGGCCGCGCCGGCAGAAAATCCGACATCGCCAAGCTCGCCGTCTTCCTCTGCTCCGAGGACGCCGACTTCATAGTCGGCCAGACGATCGTCTCCGACGGGGGCACCTCTTCACTCATGTCGCTGATCTCCGATTTCAGAAATCCATCCACCGCGAGATGGGGGACCGGCTATGTGCCGGGCATCTGAGGATTTTGGGGTGAAATTCTGAAACTGCACCGTCAAATCTTCCAATGCGAGGTGCCTGCCAAAAGCGTCGCCCTCTGGTGGCTTGGCCAGAGCAGCTTCATTCTCAAGAGCCCGGGCGGCAAGGTGTTGGCGATGGATCCATACCTTTCCAATGCCTGCAAGGCGGTTGGCGCGAAATCGGGAATCGACATGGATCGGATGATTCCGGCTCCGCTGGCGCCGCGTGAGCTAGTCGGCATCGATGCCTATCTGCTGACCCATGGGCACGAGGATCATCTGGACCCCGATACGCTTAAGCCGTACCGCGAGGCCGGCGGCCACGGGCCGTTCGTCGCGCCGCCGGAAACGGCTGAAAAGCTCCAGAGGCTCGGCGTGCCGGAGGCTGAGATAAGAATGATTTGGCCGAACAAGGCGTGCGAGTTTGGCGATATCAGCGTTCGCGGCACGTTCGCGATCCCGTTTGGCGCCGACGACATGACGCACCTGGGTTACATTGTGAAGGTCGAACATGGCCCGACTGTGTATTTCACCGGGGACACCCGGTATCACGAAGTGCTCGCCAGGTGCGTCGTCGCGCACAGGCCCGACGTTCTGGTGACGGTCATCAATCCGTTCGGCAACCTCGATCCGGAGCAGGCTGCCCGGTTGGCCAAGGACATCGACGCCAAGGTCGCCATCCCATGCCACTATGATATGTTCCCGGACAACAGCCTGCCGCCGCGCCTGCTGCGCACCAACATGATTGCGTTGGGAATCGGCGATCGCTACCGTGAGCTCAAGCACGGCAAGCGGTATGTTTATCCGGAAAAGTAGCGATAGGCGATGATGCTCGGCGCGAGAAGCGTCGCGCGGATCCGTGCCAGTCTTGGCCCATCCTCCATAGTGGTGCCAACCCCGCGCGCTTGGCGAGGTTCGGCGATGGCTCGCGCCGGGACCGGAGCTGTTCATTTCGGATATTCGCATTCTCCCCGGCCGGGGAATTGCGCAGGGGCCGGAAGTCAGTCAGATTAATGCCCCACTATGACTTCCATCGCCGATTCCCTGCGCGCCCGCTATGGGGATGCGCGGCCAACCCAGCCCGACTTCGCGAACGACACCTGCGCCGCCCTCTTGAACCACCGCTCGGTCCGCGCGTTCCTGCCCGCCGCACTGGACGCCGGCGTGTTGGAGATGCTGATTTCAGCCGCCCAGTCCGCCTCGACGTCCTCCCATCTCCAGGCATGGAGCGTGGTCGCCGTGCAGGAGCCGGCGCGCAAGGCGCGGCTGGCCGAGTTGGCGGGCAATCAGCAGCATGTTCGGGAGGCACCGCTCTTCCTCGTATGGCTGGCCGATCTCGCGCGACTGCGACGTATCGCCCGCAGCTTCAATGAGCCGGCGGCGGCCCTCGACTACCTCGAAAGCTTCCTGCTCGGCGCGATCGACGCCAGCCTCGCCGCCCAGAACGCCGTGATTGCGGCCGAGTCGCTGGGCCTCGGAACGGTTTATATTGGGGGAATCCGCAACCGGCCGGAAGAAGTGGCGGCGGAGATCGGGCTGCCGCCGGAGGTCTTCGCTCTCTTCGGCCTTTGCATCGGCAGGCCGGATCCAGGCCGGCCTGCCGCGATAAAGCCCAGGCTCCCGCAGAGGGTCGTGCTGCACCGCGAACGCTACAGCGTGGAAGGCGAGGCTGAAGCGCTGGCTGCGTACGACCGCCTGATGGAGGATTTCGACCGCTCGCAGCACCTTCCCCTGCGGGCCTGGACGCGCCAGGCGGCGGCGCGCGTCAGGGGACCCGAGTCAATGAACGGGCGCGACCTCCTCAAGGCAACGCTTGCCAGATTGGGTTTCAAGTTGGGCTGACCTCCTCGTGGCGCCCATCGGAAGTGGCGATGCATTTGCGAAGGGCTGCGCACAGAGCTTTAATACCCATTCTCTGAAACCGCCTTTGGCTTTGCGCTCATCCACTTCCAACATCGCGTTGAACAAACCAGGGACACAATGTGTGTTCGTTCTGGGATAGTTGCCTCTGTAGGAGAGGATGCTCATCGAGGGCGCGAAGACACAAGGTGCGGATTTGAGGCCCGCATTCCGCAATCGGCCAAGAAAGATGGAGGCTTGAGAATCAGTGCCCGGCTCCCAGAAACGCCCCAGGCGCATGCCTATGCAGAGCCCCCCTTAGCCGGGATTCGTTCACGTATGGGTCAGGTGGGCGCCATGCTGGTATCCAACCGTCTCTTCGTCTGTTGCCGGGACCGCAGTCCCTGCCCTTTGCTGCCCTTCCGCAAACCCACCTTGGCACCTGCTATGATCGCCCTTTTCCGCTGTCCTCCATCCAAGGCGTCGCGCTCCCACTTGGCCATGGGAGAGCATTGGCGATACAGCAACAGGAAATGTTTCTCTTCGCCGTCCAACCCACCCAGCCAATCAATAATAGCCGCGGGCTCCATTTTTCGCACGTTGTGCAACGGGCAACTTGGCGGATTGGATTCTGTATAGGGGCATTCCAAGGCCAGGACCACGAGCTGTTCGCGCAGGCGGTCCAGGTCGCGCTCGATCGGCGTCCTTCCGAGTGGCGGGGCATCCACTGAACGAATTTTGTGCTGAGAGAATGCACCAACCAACACAAACGTCGGCTCGCGCCGTGGATCAGGTGACGGACCACCGCGGTCCGCCAGGCCCTTTCCAGGGACTGAATGCCCCTGCCGGCGGCGGATGCATCCTCCGACGAATACACCGCACCCGGATGGGGAAGCATGGCGCCGAGCACGGCGGCCCGAAGGGCCGTGCGCAAGCGCAGGGGTAAAATGGGATGTGGATGATCGGATTCATCTGCCTCGCACGGCAGGGCCGTACGGAGGCGCCCAATAGCATGCTTCACGGAGTTCGGCTATCGCTTGGGGGCGGGCTTCTCCCAAGCCCTTTTGGGGCAGCGGGGTAGTGAGAGCGATCAACTGGCCTCTTTTTCGGCCCACAAATGATTCTTTGCGTAGCTGGCTTGCCGCTGCCAGCGTGTAGCCAATTATCTGTAACGATATGAGCGAAAAAATGCAGGCATTGGTCAACTTTGCATCAGAGCCCCACAGTGTGGAGCTGAGGGACGTCCCCATCCCGGAAATAGGGGAGGAGGATGTGCTGCTCAGTGTGCAGGCGGTGGGGATCTGCGGCAGCGATCTTCACCAGTACATGGGCAAACAGAGCTGGAAGGTGAATTACCCCGTGGTTCTGGGCCATGAGTTCTCGGGCGTCGTGACAAAGCGCGGGCGGAAGGTCCGAAAATTCGCGGAAGGGGACCGGGTGGTCAGCGAAACCGCGGCCGTGATCGACACCACCTCGCCGTTTTCCCGGCAGGGCCTCTACAACCTGGATCCGAACAGGCTCGGATTCGGCTACGGCGTCAACGGCGCAATGACGCGCTTCGTGAAGGTGCCCGAGCGCTGCTTGCACGCCATTCCGGCATCCCTTGCATTCGACAAAGCCGCGCTCACGGAACCCTGCTGCGTCGCTTACAACGCCGTCTGTGTCCACAGCCGCATAAGGCCCGGCGACACGGTAGCCGTGATCGGGCCGGGGACGATCGGACTTCTGTGTGCCCTTATGGCCAGGCTCTCGGGCGCCGGACACCTGGCGGTGATCGGTGTGCCGGCAGACGCGGGCCGGCTGGAGATCGCGAGGAAACTGGGCGCCGACACGATCCTCGGCGCCCAAGGCGAAAATGTTCACGAATGGGTTAAGGCCTTCGGCGATGGCTACGGCTTTGACGTGGTCGTCGACGCGGCCGGCGTCTCAGCCACCCTCAAGCTGGCGCTCGAGATCGTGCGCCCGGCCGGGCAAGTCTCAAAGGTCGGATGGGGACCGCAGCCGTTGAATTTCTCGCTCGACCTCCTTGTGGCGAAGGCGGTGACGCTGCAGGGCAGCTTCTCCCACAATTGGCCGATTTGGGAGAAGGTCATCTCCCTCCTGGCCTCGGGCCGGCTGAACGTGGACCCGGTCCTCAACCGCGTTGCCCCGCTGGCGCAATGGCACGAGCTGTTTGAGGAAATGCACTCCGGGCGGATCGTGAAGGGAGTGCTCCACCCGTCGTGAACGAGCCCTTCGGCGTCAGCCAGTTCACGACGTGGACCCAGACCTTTGAAGAGGATCTGCGCCTATATAAGGATCTGGGAATAAGGTATATAGAAGTCTGCGAGGCCAAGGTCAAGGCGGCGCGGCCGCAGCCGCAGATCGAGAGCCTGCTGGCTTCCGGACTCGTTGTTTCCAGCGTCCAGCCCCGCTATCATTCGCCCTTCCCCAATTCGCTTCGGTCGAAGCCGGCGGAGCCCGCCCCACGGATGAAGCTCCTGCGGGAAAGCATCCGGCTCTTCGGCCGCCATTTTCCCGGCACGACCCTGGTGGTGAACACCGGCCTTGCCCCGAAGGGAGACCTGTCATCGGCGTACCGGGTCGCCTGCGGCGAGTTCAAGCGGATCGCTCGATTTGCAGCGGACCATGGCGTGCGCATAGCCCTGGAGCCGTTGAACCCGGTATACATGAATACCGATACTTTCATTTGCTCCCTTGCGCACGCCGAGAGGCTGATCGACGCCGTGGACCATCCCTCCTTCGGCCTCGCGGCGGACCTCTGGCATTTCTGGGAGGATCCCGAGGCGCATTCCCGACTTCGGAAGTTCGCCGGCCGGATCTTCTGCGTGCATGTCAGCGACTGGAGGACTCCGCGGGCCTTCGCCGACCGCCTTCTGCCAGGGGCGGGAGAGATCCCGGTCGCGAAGCTTTTGAAGACCATCCGGAGCACGGGCTACGACGGGGTTTATTCCCTGGAGATCTTTTCCGACCTGGGCCTCGGTGACTCACTTTGGGCCCATCCGCGGCGCACGGTGCTCGAGGGCCAGAAGGCATTTTCAAAAATATGGAGGCAAATATGCGACTGAAATCAAAGGTCATCCTCGTCACGGGATCCACAACGGGAATAGGCGAAGGCATGGTGCGCCTGTTCGCGCGCGAGGGCGCCTTCGTCGTCGTGCACGGCACGCGCGAGGCGGCGGCGCGCAAGGTTGTGGACGATATCATCGGAGCCAAGGGCCGAGCCATCTACATCATTGGGTCGCTGGCCGATCCGGCTGCACCCGCAAAGATCATCCAGGAGGTGATCGCGAGATGCGGGCGGATAGATGGCCTGGTCAACAATGCAGCGATCATGACCCGGGGCACGCTTGAGAAGACCGACCTCGAGATGTTCGATCGGACAATCGCCGTGAATCTGAGGGCTCCGTTCCTGCTGATCCGGGAGGCGCTCCCCCATTTTCGCAAGCAGGGGGGCGGCCGGGTTCTCAACATCGGCTCCGTCAACGCCTACGCCGGCGAGCGCAACCAGCTCGCCTATTCCGTCAGCAAGGGGGGCCTCATGACGCTGACCCGAAACATCGCGGATGCCTACGGCGTCGAGGGAATCCGCGTCAATCAGTTCAATGTGGGATGGACCCTTACCCCCAACGAGTTCGAATTGAAGAAGAAGGAGGGCCTGGGGGACGACTGGCCGTCCCACCCGTCGCTTGAGTTCGCCCCCTCGGGCCGCCTTCTGTATCCTGAGGACATTGCCTGGGCCGCGGTCTACTTCCTGTCGGACGAGGCGCCGCTGATCAACGGAACTGTGATGGAGCTGGAGCAATTCCCCATGATCGGCAGGATGCAGGAAAGGAGGCCGAATTGAAACCGAAGCTGGCGGCGTTCCCGAAGTGCTTCATGGACGAACTGTGCGTGAGCCGCACGATGAAGCTGAGCGAATGGATCGCGCTCGGCGCGACGCTGGGCGTGGACGGCTTGGAGTTCTACTCGGGCTTCATCCAGGATGAGCCGGGCTTTCTAGCGTCGGCCAAGGCCGATCTCGAGCGCTGCGGGCTCGCCATGCCCATGCTCTGCTGCTCTCCCGATTTCACCCAGCCCGATCCGGTTCTCCTGCAGCGTGAGATAGACCGGGAAAAGCGAATGATCGCCATTGCGGCATTCTTCGGAGGCCGCTTTTGCCGGGTGCTTTCCGGGCAGCGCCGGCCGGGCCTGTCCCGCTCCCAGGGCGTGGCCCAGGTGGTGCGCGTGATCCGCGACCTTCTGCCGGTCGCGGAAAGTCACGGGGTCGTGCTGGTCCTGGAAAATCACTACAAGGACAACTACTGGCAGTATCCGGAATTTGCGCAGAAGAGCGACGTGTTCATTGAGATTGTCAGCCAGATCAACTCGCCGTGGTTCGGGGTGAATTACGATCCGTCGAACGCCCTCCTCGCCGGCGAGGATCCCATTGTGCTGCTCGAACAAATCAAGTCCCGCGTGGCCTGCATGCACGCGAGCGACCGCTACCTGGCGCACGGGACGCTGGAGGACCTGCGCAAGGAGGAGGACTCAGCGGGCTACGCCCGCCGCCTTTCGCACGGCGTCATCGGCCGGGGCCAGAACGATTACGACAAGATCTTTTCCATCCTGAACTCCGTGGGTTTCAAATCCTGGATTTCCATCGAAGACGGAATGAACGGCATGGAGGATCTCCGGGAATCCGTCCGATTCCTGCGCGCAAAGATCGGCCAGCATTTTTCCGATTAGGCCCCGCGGCGAAGCCCGGATGTGCGCCGCGTTCGCCGCTGAGCGCCGGCGCCTCGCCGGCACATTCTCTGGGTGCGGATTCGCCGGACGCCGGCCTTGAGCGGACCTGATGGCGGCGAGACATTGCTGGATTCCTGAGCAACGTTCTCAATCGAAACGCCCCGGGGTTCCGCAGCCTTTGCCCGCCCGAGATGCATTTAGTACAGTTCCAGCCGGAACCCATAAGCTGAGATAATATATAGGACAGAAGCGTTAAGTGCTTCCTGGTGGCGGGTATACCACCTAAAGGGCTCCGGCAGCTTTTGCTTCATGTGTGTGGCGGCGGAATAATGGGTTCCTCCCCCCGGCGCGGAGTATGGGTTCTGGTTGAGGCAGAGACGATCATCGCATAACAACTCATACTAGGGGGATTATTAGCTGGTTCAAAAAAAGAACCACAATCTTCGTATCGCATTTGAACGTTTCCGTGATCTTTATCCCGGCCGGAAGCCAAGCAGTTTAGGATTGGTCAGTTTCATTACCTCACCCTGGATTTCGGCTGAAACGGGCCGAATGCCGAAGATTACCCTACAACAACCGAACAAGCTATGAGACTTCATGATTTGCGTTTGGGCGGAATTCTCCGCCGGCAAAATCGATGGATAGACCGCGCCGTTATCGGCGCTTTTGCATCAATCAGCCTGTCACTTGCGGCCCAAACCTCGGCGCCCGCAACACAGACAACGACCACGACAACAACGGCCACTCCGACAACGGAGCAGGTGGCGACCCCCGCGCCCTCGCAGGCCCGGAACGAGAATCCTGTCGTCCTGGATCCGTTCGTGGAGACCGAAAGTTCCAACGTCGGCTACGGGGCAGGCACCACATCGGCCACGGCGCGCGTCGTTCAGAGCTACGTCGACGTGCCGCAGACGGTCAATGTCATCACAAGTGAATTTCTGGAAGACTACAGCTCCCAGGACGTCCGCCAGGCCCTGGAATATGTCCCCAACATCGATTTCGGCCTTAATGACAATCCGTATTCGATGCACCTTCGGGCGGCGAATGTGACATCGACCTATATCGACGGCGTCACGATACCCGGCCAGTACAACTCCATGCCGTTTGACTTCTTCGACCGGATCGAAATCGTGAAAGGGCCGAGCTCCATCGCATTCGGCCTCGGCCAGCCGGGCGGATTGGTCAACTACGTGAGCAAGACCCCCCAGGGGATCGACTCCACCTCCGCCAGCTTCGGCGTAGGCAACGACGGCAACTACCTGTTCCGTTTCGACATGCAAAGGGTCGACAAAGATCACCCCAAGCTCAGCTACAGGGCCGTGGCATTCTGGGACGAAGGCGGTTATCAATACCCCAACCTGTATCACAACGGCGCGGGCGGGCAGGTTTCGGTGAACTACGCCATGAACCCGACGACAAACATAGGCCTCATCGTCGCCTATTCGAGTACTACCTATCCCGCCCAGCAATACGAGAACTCCATCTTTGCCCAGGAGACACTATATCAGATCCTTCAATTGCTGGAGGTCGGGAATCCGGTCTTCACCTCCCAGCCCGGCACAAAATTATCCAATGGTTCGATTTACGGCGTCTCGGGCCCCCTTCCTCCTGCGGGATCACAAGGGATGGTCGGCATATTTGGAACCGGAAGGCTGCTCGGCACGAACACGAATCTGAATCCCCCCGGCTATGACGGCAATACCAACGAAGATTTGCGCGCCGAGCTCCTCATCACCAAAAGTCTGGCCGACGGTCATATCCATCTTCGAAACCAGCTCGCCCTCGATTTTGACACGAACTATGTCTACGAGGAGACGCCGAATGCCGTCTATTCCATTCCCGGCCCCAACAACACCGGATGGACTCCGGCAGAACTGCCCGGCGGCAACTGGGTATTTGATCAGGCGCAGGCGGGCCCGGGCGCGCCGCTCAACCCCAACATGAACCAAACCTTCCTCACGGAGCAGCGCACCTACAACCGGGACAATGCGAGCTCCCGCTATGACGAGATCGATGCCCTCGCCACCTACAACTTCTTCACAATCGATTGGCAGGCCCTTGTCGGCGCGGATTTCTACGACACAGAGCAGTATGGCTACGGGTATCTCATTCCGAACACGAATGCGGCCGGGGCGCAGATTGCGATTAACATGTTTCAGCCCAACAACACGCCGCTGTACCTTTCTCCCAACGGATGGGTTTCGACGGGCGACAGTTCGAGCCATTCATGGGGCGACGGCTTCTTTGCCCAAGTGGATGCGCTTCCCTTCAATGGCATGTTTGACCTGATGGCGGGTTGGCGCATCGATTATTTCGACACCGAGACGATAAATTACGGTTCTCCGACGACTGTGTACCACCCGGGTTGGGTCAACACAAAGGGAGCCCCGCGGTTCTCTATCACCTACAAGCCGTTTAAATGGCTTTCACTCTATGAACTGTACACGAAGCACGCCGACCCGACGCTGTCGACTAACAAGTACTTCATCTCTTCCGGAACGGAGGATAATCCACCGCTGTCGACCGAATATCCTCTTACGACACTGGAATTCTACCAGCCGGGCGGGTACACGGTAGAGTCGGGAATGAAGGCATCCCTCTTCGACGGCAAACTCTACGCCAGCCTGGCGGTCTTTCATGAGATCGTCACCGGCGATCTTAGCCCGCTTGTCATAGCGAGGGCGACCAATCCCGACGGCACAAACACGCAAATTGCCGAGCAGGTTATTACGGGGTTCAACGCCCACGGCGTCGAGGCGGAAGTATTCGGGCAGATAACCCCGAGGTTCACGTTCACCGCCAACTGGGGCTTCACCCGGGGCTTTTATCCCGGGCAGCTAAATAACTTGGCCCAGGAAACCGGCAAGGGCAACCTCTTCATACCGAACTATGTGGACCCGCCTGAGACAATCAGCGGCCATTTCAAGTACGACTTTGGAAACCTGCATGGAAGTGGCTTCTACGCCACATTCGGCACGGAGTTCTGGAGTCCCTATTATATTTGGCAAAGCACGTCGTTTGATTGGTATTATTCGACCTGGCAGCACCAGCTAGACGGAGGAGTCGGCTATCGTTGGAAGTGGGGAAAGTATGAGAACAGCCTCTTCTTCGAGATGAACAACATCGAGGACAATCAGATCGTAATTGGCACGGTCACTCCCTGGACGGAGGAGCCTCTGCGGACCTGGTTCGTCACGTACAAAGTCAAGTTTTGATGTCCGCTTGATTTGGGCGGAGGCTGCGCCGGCCCCGGTTAACCGGGGCCGGGCGCCTGCTGAATCCTTCTAGGTTTGCAAAATCTCTGCCGATGGCCCTGAATGGGTCCATCGGCATTCTTATCGGGACGCCTTTCAATTCTTTCTAACAGGAAGCAACAGACCATGAAGATCGATCTCTCGAACAAGGTGGCTCTAGTCACCGGTGCAGCCATGAGCATCGGCCGTAAAACGGCGGAGGTGCTCGCGGCCAACGGCGCTCAGGTTGTGATCGCCGACATCGACGAGGCCGGAGCTCGCAAGACCTCCTCGGAGATTCCCGGGTCCAGCGCACTCCGTATGGACGTTTCGTCCGAGGCCGAGGTCGCGAAGGGCATCGATTGGATCCATTCGAAATTCGGGCGCATCGACATTCTGGTGAACAACGCCGGGGTCAACACGGGCAAGCATCGTGTTACCTTCGACGAGTTTCCCGTGGAGGAGTGGGACCGGATCATTTCGGTGGATCTGCGCGGTCTTTTCCTGGTGAGCCGGGCGGGGGCGGCGGTGATGCTGCGCCACGGTGGCGGCCGGATCGTCAACATCGCCTCCGTACTGGGCGTGGTGCCGGCCCGCCTGCAGTGCGCCTACACCGCAGCCAAGGCCGGCGTCGTCCACCTGACCCGGACGATGGCGATCGAGCTGAGTTCCCGCGGGGTGCTGACCAACGCGGTCGCCCCGGGCTCGGTGCTGACAGCCGGCACGGAGGCGCTTTTCTATTCAAAAGACGCGATCCAGGCGGAACGGGCGAAGAGCCTCCTGGCCCATATACCGATGGGCCGGCCCGCGCACCTCGAGGAGATCGCAAACGCCGTCCTCTTCCTGGTGGCCCCGGAGAGCGGCTATATCACCGGCCAGACGCTGTGCGTCGACGGAGGCTGGACGGCGGGGGGCTTTTTCCGCGACTTCTGAGCCTGTCCGCCGCGTCGCGGCGCAGAGTTCCCGAGGCTCCGAATCTATCCTTATGTCCTACAAAGTCATCGTTACCGATTATAGTTTCTCCGACCTAAGTGTTGAGAAGGAGGCGCTGGCCTCGCTCGACGTAAAGCTGGAAGGAGTGCAATGCAAAACCGTGGAGCAGGTGGCCGCGGCGGTGGTGGACGCAGACGTCGTCATCACCCAGTTCGCTCCCGTGAAGGGAGCGGCGATCGCCGCAATGAATAAGGCCCGGGCCATCATCCGCTACGGCATCGGGGTCGACAATGTGGATCTGGCGGCGGCTGCGGCCCGCAAGATCCCCGTGTGCAATGTGCCCGACTACTGCATCGACGAGGTGGCTGACCATACCCTGGCGTTCGTCCTCGCCCTGACCCGGAACATCGTGATCAACGCCAATGTCATTCGCAACGGCGAGTGGAAGTCGGCCGTCCCGGCCTCGGCCTTCCACAGCCTGCGCAGCATGACCGTGGGCGTCGTCGGCTTCGGCCGGATCGGGCGCGCCGTGGTCCAGAGGCTCCTGGCGTTTGGCTGCAAGGTTCTGGTATTTGATCCCGTCGTCACGGCGACCGCGGTGCAGTCGGCAGGGGCGAAACTGGTCACCCTTGAGGAATTGCTGAAAAATAGCGGATTGGTCACCCTTCACTGCCCCAGCATGGCGAGCACCCGCGGCATGATCAACCGGCAGTCGCTGGCGCTCATGAAGCAGGGCTCCCTGCTTGTTAACGCCTCGCGCGGCGACCTTGTCGTGACGGAGGATGTCGTGGCCGCCTTGCGCAGCGGTCACCTTGCGGCCGCCGCTTTCGACGTGACAAACCCGGAGCCTCTGCCGGTGGACAGCCCGCTTCGCAGCCTCCCCCAGGTGATTGTGAATTCCCATGTGGCCTCGGCGAGCGCCCTGGCCGTGCAGCGGCTGAGGGGAACCGTGGGCGAGATCGCCCTTGCGGCCCTCAAGGGTCAGCCCATCAAGAACATAGTCAACGGCTTATGAAACCGATTCCGGTTGCTGACCTGAAGGCATTCACCCTTCAGGTGTTTCTGAAATGCGGGCTCAGCAAGGAGGACGCCGAAACCGCAGCCGAGGTGCTGGTGACAACCGACACCTGGGGTGTGTACACACACGGCACCAAGGCTCTTTACGCCTACACCCGGCGGCTGCGCGCGCAGGGGCTCAAGCCCCTCGGGCGCCCCCACGTCGAGAAGGAAGGCCCGGCCTGGGCCTTGGTCGACGGCGACTCCTCGCTCGGGATGGTGACCGGCGTCTTCGCCATGAGGCTCGCGGTCGCCAAGGCCAAGACCTCCGGGGTCGCCTTCGTCGTCGTCCGAAACAGCTGCCATTTCGGAGCGGCCGGCTATTATGCATCCCTTGCCGCGGACCAAGGACAGATCGGGATGGCCATGAGCAACGATGTTCCCAGCGTGGCTGCGCCCGGCTCGCTCGGCGCCGTCCTCGGGAGCAATCCCTTCGCGTTCGCGGCGCCCTCTGGCCATGCCGGGGAGCTGGTGCTGGATATTGCCACGGCGGAGGCGGCTGGCGGCAAGGTCGCCGCGGCGGCGGCGGAGGGAAAAACTGTGCCCAGCACCTGGCTGGTCGACGCCCAGGGCAAGCCGACCGGGGATCCGACGCTCTTCATTCAGCAAAAGGCCTCGCTCGCCCCGATGTCCGGTCACAAGGGATACGGCCTGGCACTCATGATCGAGATCCTGTCCGGCGTGCTGTCGGGTTCGGCCTTGCGCGACCGTGTCGGAATCTGGATGCGGGAGCCCTTGGCGCGGCCGACGGATCACAGCCATGCGTTCCTGGCGGTCAACCCGGCGGTCTTCCTTGGCGAGGATGCCTTCCTGGCCCGGCAGGACGACCTGTTTGGCGGCATCCGCGGCCTGCCGGCCGCAAAGGGAATCGACCATATCAAGATTCCTGGCGAGATCGAGCAGGACAAGCGCAAGAAGGCCCTGGCAGAGGGCATACAGTTTCCCGCGGAGGTATTGCGCCTGCTTCGTGTCGCCGCCGAGGAAAACGGCTTCCCGGTTCCGTCCTTTCTCGACCCGGCGCAGGCCGGGTGAGCGTGGGCCGTTTGGTCACCATGGAGGCGGTGCCTTCAGCCGTTTCAGACGCCAAGGGGCGCTTTGAGGCGCAACGGACCGTTCCTTTTGCGGATGCCGATCGCCGGCCTCCTGTTCTTGAGCCTCCTCGCCCGCGAAACTCGGCCGGCGATTGAGGATCTGCAGTCGCCCACTTCGGCCCATTTCCCCTAGCGAAGGTTCCGCACTCCCGTCCAATCCCGCAACCATCCCGACACATGGCAATATTCGAGAAGCCGCTGCCCGAGCTTTACAACTACAAGGGCGTCAATCCCCGCCCTGCCGACTTTGACGCCTATTGGGAGTCCTCGCTGGAGGAGATGCGGGCGATCGACCCGCGGGTGGAGCTGCGCCCCAACGCGACGCTCTCCACGCGGGTGGCGGAATGCCTGGACCTGTGGTTCACGGGGGTGGGCGGGGCGCGCGTCTATGCGAAATACATGCGGCCGCGCCAGGGAGCGGGCCCGCATCCGGCCCTGCTCAGGTTCCACGGCTACACGGCGAACGGCGGCGACTGGAGCGAGAAGCTTAGCTATGTGAGCGAGGGATTTTGTGTCGCTGTGCTCGACAGCCGCGGCCAGGGCGGAAGATCGGAGGATGTGGGCGGGGCCAAGGGTGGCACCATGAGGGGACACATCGTGCGCGGGCTCGACGATCCCGACCCGAAGAAGCTCCTGTTCCGGGCGCACTTCCTGGACACGGCGCAGCTCGCCCGGATAGTCATGTCCTTCCCGGAGGTGGACCCCGGGCGGGTGGGGGCCTTCGGCGGATCCCAGGGGGGCGGCCTGACCCTGGCGTGCGCAGCGCTGGAGCCCCGGATCAAACGGGCCGCATTTCTTTTTCCGTTCCTCTGCGACTATCAGCGCGTGTGGGAGATGGATCTGGCAAAGGACGCGTACGAGGAGCTCCGACTGTACTTCAGGCTCTTCGATCCCCGCCATGAGCGGGAGAAGGAGGTGTTCACAAGGCTTGGCTACATCGACTGCCAGCACCTTGCCCCGCGGATCAAGGCCGAGGTGCTCATGTTCACCGGGCTCATGGACACGGTCTGCCCGCCGTCCACGCAGTTTGCGGCCTACAACAAGATCACCTCGAAGAAGGACGTCGTCATCTATCCGGACTTCGGCCACGAAATCCTCCCGGACTATACCGATATCGCCTTTAATTTCCTGCGGACCCTTTAGAAGCTGCGGAGGCGGCGCGCAGTCGCCATACTGGTTCAGATTGGCCGGGGCCGGCTGGCCGACGGCGGGATCAGTCCGCGGCCCAGGGGGCAAAATCCGGGGTTGAAGATGGCGGCCGGTTTCTTATCGATAATCCGCCCTTCAGCCCCCTGATTATCCGGCGGAGGACCTTCATTATGGAATTTCGGAAACTTGGCGGCTCGGGCCTCATGGTGCCGGCCCTCACCCTCGGCACCGGGACCTTTTCCGGCGACGGCTTCAAGAAGACCTGGGGCTCCACCGGCGACGAGGAGGCCACGCGGCTCGTGGACATATGCCTTGAGGCGGGGCTGAACATGTTTGACACGGCCGACATCTACTCGGAGGGCCGGGCGGAGGGCGTCCTTGGCCGGGCCATCAAGGGCCGTCGAGACCGCGTGCTCATTTCGACGAAGGGCACGTTTCGCAGTGGACCAGGGCCCAACGATGTGGGTTCGTCGCGCCAGCACCTGATCTCGGCTGTGGATTCCAGCCTGCGCCGTCTGGGCACAGATTACATCGATCTCTACCAGCTGCACGCGTTCGACGCCCTGACGCCCGTTGAGGAGGTCCTGAGCGTGCTCGACGGCTTCGTCCGCAGCGGGAAGATCCGTTACATCGGCTGCTCGAATTTCTCCGGCTGGCACCTGATGAAGTCGCTGGCGGCCTCCGAGCGCCTGGGCCTGGCGCGATACGTCGCGCACCAGGCCTATTATTCGCTCGTCGGGCGACACTATGAATGGGAGCTCATGCCGCTTGGGTTGGACCAAGGTGTGGGAGCTGTCGTGTGGAGCCCCCTCGGATGGGGCCGCCTGACGGGCAAGATGCGCCGCGGAGAGCCGTTGCCCGCCCTCACGCGTCTCAACGACGCCAAGAATCTCGAGTTGGGGCCGCCGTTGGAGAATGAATACGTCTATCGCGTCGTCGATGCGTTGGACGAAGTGGCCAAGGAGACCGGGAAGAGCGTGGCGCAAATCGCGCTGAACTGGCTCCTGCAGCGCCCGACGGTCGCCACGGTCATCATTGGCGCGCGCAACGAGGAGCAGCTTCGGGAGAATCTGGGCGCGACCGGCTGGAGCCTCGCGCCGCCGCACATGGCGCGCTTGGACGCAGCAAGCGCCGTGACGCCCATCTATCCCTATTGGCACCAGCGCTGCTTCGGCGAGCGGAACCCCTTCCCGACAGGGTGACCTGAACGGGCATTTGGCGGGATTCCGCCAGGCTGGTCGAGCCTGCGAAGCCGCGACCGGCTACAAGTAGCGTTGGCCGAACCGCGCGCTGGACTCGTTTTTAAAGTCGGTCACAAGGGACATCATCGCGGTGGTCCCTCCGTCAATCGTTATGGTCTGGCCGACAATGAATGCGGAGACCTCGGAGCACAGGTAGACGGCCAGGCGCGCCACTTCGACCGGGTATCCGTAGCGCCCAAGGGGGATCGCCCCGGCAGCCCATTTCTTGGCCGCCTCCTCACTGTAGCCGGCGTCTGCCTGCGCATAGTTTTCCACCGGGACGCAGCCGGGTGCAATTGCATTCACGCGCACCCCCTTGTGGGCGAGCTCGACAGCGAGCGTGCGCGTATACGCTATGATCGCGCCCTTCGTGCCCGCGTAGACGGCATGCTCCGGCGCTCCCGCAAGGCCATGTATGGACGTGATATTGCAGACGGCCCCGCTACCCACCTCGATCATCCCCGGAACAAGCTGCTGCGCCAGGAAGAAGCCCGCCCGCACGTTCACATCGTAGATCTTCTGGTAGTTGGCCGGCTCAATCTTGAGAAAGGGCTTGTTGAAGGTGATGCCCGAATTGTTGACCAGTGCGTCGACCCGGCCGAGGAACGCCTGGGCCTCCCGCCCCAGTCGGTTAACCGCCGCCAGCTCGCTCAGGTCGGCCTGAAACGCCTCGGCGCGGACCCCGAGGGACCGCGCCTCCGCCACGGCGCTCACCGCTCCCTTGGAGCTCTGGCTGTAGTGGAAGGCGACATTCGCGCCCTGGCGGGCGAATTCGAGAGCGATCTCCCTCCCGAGGCCCGTGCCCGATCCGGTTACGAGTACTCCTTTGCCCTTCATGCCTAGGTCTAGTAAGTTCATCTGTTGTTTCTCCGGGTTTTAATTGCGCCACCCGCACTCTGCCCTCGCCGTCCGGCTTGGTGCCAAACGCCGCGGCATAACGCGAGTCACGCTCTGTTTTCTAGTTGGAAAAATTGCCTTTGAGAGGCCAGCTGGGCCGCAGACGGCGCATCTGAAGGATCGTGCTCCAATCGATTTGGTCGCCGAGGGGGCGG
>Ga0182030_10012842_pt1 | contig 16727 bp, 14 predicted proteins | sample 812S3MmetaG_FD_121299 | JGI IMG/M metagenome (GOLD analysis project Ga0182030, IMG submission 121299) | Permafrost microbial communities from Stordalen Mire, Sweden - 812S3M metaG (Illumina Assembly) | ecosystem: Environmental > Terrestrial > Soil > Wetlands > Permafrost | place: Sweden...
CCGGCGCTGGTGCTGGCGCCGATCTTTTACGGCGTTCAATACCGGCATCAGACATCCGGCCTGATGTCACATCTCGGCGCGGCGCTGCCTGTGGCTGGATTGCTTCTGATCTTCTGTCTTGTTCTGAAGGAACGACATGCTGGAAATCAACTTTTGTGCGGCGCTTGTAATATAACGATCGGCGCCGTTCTGTTTCAGGTTGTTTTCGGGATTGCTGCTCTTATTATCCGCATGCTTGAAATGGACGGCGGAATAACGTTGGCGGTCGCGCGTACCGCGCATATTACCGGCGCCGCTCCGGTGCTGGCAGCAAGTGTGTTGCTGGCAATTCAATACCGGCGTCGCGTTGTTGCGTCACCGGGCGTATAGAGCCTTTTAGCCACGAATGGGAACGAATAAGAAGCTGCTTTCATTCGAGGCGATATGCCCGTCCTGTTGAACTCATTCCGGCCCGAAGGCCAGCAGGACGTTGCCAGGCACACCGCCATTGCGCGGATAGCCTGAGGTGATGAAAACCATGCCGTTGACCACCACGGCTCCGGGTCCGTCGATGGAGCCGCCGCGGCCTTTGACTTTGTTCACGGTTTCGAAGTCGCGCATGGTGTTGAAGTCCCATAAGAGGTTGCCGCTTTCGGCCGCGTGCGCTCTGATGTGGCCGTCGGTTGACGTGGAAAAAACTACGCCGGGAATTTCTGTAACCGCGCCCGGCTGGGAGGGACTACAGCCGAGGGGGGCATCGTCGGGACATGGCTTTGCGTCCACATGCCATTCCTGTTTACCGTCGGCAACGCGGAGAGCAGTGAGTCCGCCGCCTGCTTTGGGATCGCCGAGTGAACGGCGGGCATCGGCTGGATTGGTTTGGCGCAACCGCTTGAGGTCCGATACGGAAGCGAAGACGCGCTGTCCGTCGGTAGCCATTCCCCATTGGACGCCGCCGTTGGTGCTGCCCTGACCAACTCGTGTCTGCCAGACGATCTCGCCCTTCTTCGCGGGATCGAGCCCCCAGACGATTCCCGACTTCTGGCCTGCGAGGAGAAATTCGCGGCCGTCGGGCGCATGGGTCAGGATGGGGGAAGAACCGAAGTCGAAATCGGGTCCGCAGGTTCCCCTGCCGCAGGCTCCGCTGTATACATCTTCGGGAGTGATCTGACGGGACCAGGCTATGTTTCCCGTTGCCATGTCGAGCGCAACGATGGCGTCGCTTTTGTCTGTGGCGGGCGGTGAATAATTGTCTCCCGTGGCAACATAAATGAGCTTGCGCTTTATGTCGAGAGTCGGGGCGGACCAGACGCCTACTCCCGAAGGTCCGAAGTTCGGCGTGCCGCGCGGGTTCCTGCCATTCTCGACCGGCGCATCCGTCATCCACGTCTTCCAAAGTTGTTTGCCATCGCTGATGCGCAGCGCAACCACGCTGCCGCGGAAGGTGCAGCAGGCGTAATCGGGATCGCCGGCGCGAGTTTCCTCCCATGAGGCGACGGGCACATAGACCGTTCCTTCATAGACTGCCGGGCCGCCCGTGAGCCGGGTGGAATCGTGCGTGTCGACTTGCACCTTCCATAGCAATTTCCCGGTTTCGCCTTCCACCGCGTAGAACCAGCCGGTCATGTCGCCGAAGAGCAGTGCGTGCTTGTTGCCCACCGGCGCTACACGGATTGACGAACGCACGGGACCGTTGGCCTGGAAGACCCACTGCAGACAGCCGCTATTGGCGCGCATAGCATGGATAAGCCCGGAGGCGCTGCCGATGAAGATTTGTCCGTCGATTACGGTGGGCGGAGCGAATGCTGTAACGTCGCCATCGAATCCAAACGCCCATTTAAGTTTGAGGCCGCGTACCTGGTCGAGGGTTAATCCAGCGGCGTGCGCGGACTGGAAGCGGGCGTTGGTTTCGTCAGGGCCCCAGCCATTCCATGCGGTGGCGCTTTGAGCCGCCGGCAATTTCACGTTGCGATCCGCGCAGAAGGCCGATGGGGGTGGCCCACCGGCACTTGCGGAGGTGCCTAAATATGTCGCCACGGCTCGGCGGTCTTCACCGCTCATGGTGAATGCGATAGCCATCATGGCTCCGGAGTTGAGGGCGCGGAGAATTCGGGCCGAGGGCATCTTTTGTAATGCCTCACGGGGCGGGATTCTGTCGTTGGCTTGTTCGTGGCAGCCGGAGCAGCGCTTTTGGTAGACAGTTTCTCCGGCGGAAGCGGCTATTAGGGAAGGCGCCAGCAGGGCAAACGGGGCCAGGAACGCGATGAACCTCATGGGCCGCACAGTATCACAGCGTTCAGGCTGGCGGCAATGGCGGATGGACGACTTCTCTCCACTGACCGCGATCCGCCGTCTTCATCGATCGTCGTTGCAAGGCCGAACAGGCCATATGGAACAGAAGCTGCTTCGGACAAAACAGGGTTCGTCATTCTGCAGGATCTCTTTGGCTTTTACACACGCGGAAAGTCAGGTGACTGCACTTCTTATGCAGGATCTGGATCGGCGGGAGATTGCAAATCGGCTTTCGGTCAGTCTGACACGGTTCGTGCCCGCCTGCGTGGTCTTTTCGCAAAGACAGCGGTGTCAAGCCAGGCTCGGCTCATGCGTTTACTCCTGGTCGCTACCCGGAGCGTGCCGGATCCGGGTAACGGAGAATGGTTCGGAGGCAGCCGGTCAGACGGACAAGCAGGCCAGCGCAAACGGATGTAGAATGTACCCAGTGGAAAATCGGTCCGCGAGGCTACTGCCTCCCCAATAGCCGGTAATTTCCAGGGAGTTCCGCGATGAATTTCACAGGTCGTTTCGGGTTGTCCGTCGCCGTCTTTGCGGCTTTTTGCGCACCGGTTGCCTTGCGAGCGCAGTCGGCTTCGTCAGGGTCAACTGGCGCTGTCACTTTCACTAAGGATGTGGCGCCGATCCTGCAGCGCGCCTGCCAAAACTGTCACCATCCGAACAGCATTGCGCCGATGTCGCTGATGACCTATGAAGAGGTCCGGCCGTGGGCACGCTCTATCAAAGCGCGTATCACTATAGGTCCGCATGCTGGTGTTATGCCTCCCTGGTTTGTGGAGAAAGACATCGGTATTCAGAAAATCAAGGGCGACCCTTCTTTAGGCGATGAAGAGATTGCGACGGTTGTGAAATGGGTAAATAACGGGTCGCCGCAGGGCAATCCGGCGGACATGCCGAAGGCTCTTGTGTTCGATGATTCGGGCAAGTGGACAATTGGCGAACCGGATTTGATTGTCAAGTCGAAGGAGATTACGGTTCCTGCCAGCGGTCCTGACCAGTGGGGCGACTTCGGCCTCATTCCAACCGGGGTCACGAAAGACCGATATGTGCAATCTCTCGAAATCCGGGAGGTCAACGATGTTCCCAAGAACGTAGCGACCAAGACCGTGGGCGGACGGTTCGTGTTCCACCACATGACTTATACGAGCACGGCGCCGGGCAGCGGGGGCGGCGGAACCAGCTGGCCTATTCATGAGATCGGGCGCAATGCGGATTTGTTCCCACCCGAAGCGGGCCGGCTGCTGGCGGCGAATTCCGTGTTGTCGCTGAGCGCGGGCCACGTTCATCCGAATGGACGAGTGACGAAGTCTCATCTCGAATTCGGCTTTAAGTTTTTCCCGGAAGGCTATCAGCCTATTTACAAGCGGGCCAGTTTGAGTCTGGGTAATGGCATCGATCTGGATGTGAAGCCGAATCAGGCTAACCAGGAGATTCATGCTTACGCGACGCTGCAGGAAAACACGAAGATCATCGCGTTCGAGCCTCATCTGCATGCTCCTGGTGTACGGATGTGTCTGGAATCGATCTGGGGAATCAATGTCCAGACGCTGAGCTGCGTGGGTTACGACCACAACTGGGTGCACCAGTATGAGTATGAGGACGATGCGGCGCCGCTGCTGCCGAAAGGCGCCATCGTTCATCTGGTTGGTTTCCTTGATACAACGGTCGCGAACAAAAACCCGGCCGATGAGCGGAATTGGGCTGGCGGCGGGCGGCGTTCGATCGCCAACATGTTTATCGATCTGGGATATTCGGTGTCGCTGACGGATGAGCAGTTCCAGGCGGAGATGGCGAAGCGGCGGGCGAAGATGAAGAGCCGGAACGATTTCGATATTGGCTGTCCGCTGTGCTGGGCGCCCGCGCTGGCGCCTGCGCCGCGTCTGGCTACCGGGACGGGTGGAGCCGGGGGTCAATGAAACTCTCCGCGATTGCCTTGATTGGCTGTGGCTTGTTACTTACGCTGCAGCCTGTATCTGCCCAGATGCGGTTCACTTATTCGAAAGGGCAGGGTTTAGAGCCGGCTTACGAGGGCTGGATGCCCAACGAGGATGGTTCCTTTACTCTTTACTTTGGTTACATGAATACAAACTGGGAAGAGCAACTGGATATTCCCGTGGGTCCGGAAAACAAATTCGAACCGGGTGCTCAGGACCAGGGGCAGCCGACGCATTTTTATCCGCGACGAAATCCGTTTCTGTTCACGATTCATGTGCCTAAGGATTTTGGCGAGAAGGAAATTATCTGGACTCTGACCAGTCATGGCAAGACTCGGAAGGCCTACGCTTCGTTGAAGACCGACTATCAGATCGATAAGCAGGTTATTTCGACTGAGATTGGCGGCGATGGCGGCAGTCTGCGGGATGAACTTCGATATAACATTCCGCCCGAGCTTGAGATTCAGGGCGAGACACGGAAGACCGTTAAGGTTGGCGAGCCGTTGACTTTGGTGGCACTGGCGGGAGATCCGGATAATCTGCCTGCGCGGCGTGATGGCAAACCGCAGCCGCGTCATCCTGGGCAGCCTATCAGCGAAGAGGATTTGAAGAAGCCCGAGACGGCGCGCGCTAATGCGAGAGCCGGGGCGCAGACTCCGGCCGGCTACAGGCCTCCTTCGTCTGTTGTGGTTGCGGACGGACCGGGTTTGTGGGTGACCTGGATTGTTTACCGGGGTAAGGCGGCGAATGTTTCGTTTAGTCCGGAGCTGATGAAGGCCTGGATGGATTCGCGGGAATACGCGAATTCGGCATGGTCTCCGCCTTATGTTATTCCGGAACCCCCGGCGGATGGTAAGTGGGTTACGGCTGCTACGTTCCAGGAGCCTGGGACTTATGTGTTGCGTGCGGTCGCGAGCGATGGATCGTTATTTACTTTCGCGGATATGACTGTTACGGTCACGCGGTAATTTCGCTGGTGTGCGGGAGCAGCAGCAATTTACGGGCGCCGCCGCATTGGGCGCAGCCATCTGAACCGGCGTTGACGGGCTGCAGCCACGGTCTTTGCCGATGCCGGAACGGATATCGTGCAGCCAGGCGAGCGATTTCCGGGATTGGGAACAATGCCGTCGCCACAAACAGATGCTCCAGGCGGCGAAAGGTCAAAAGAGGCGTGAAGTCTTCAGGCCCTCGTGTGTTAGTGATCGTGAGACGCTGCAGGTTCCTGAGTTCAGCAAGCGGCCTGAAATCTCCCGAGAGTTTTTGTCTCTTCCAGACCCCCCCGGACAGAAACAGTTCCCTCAATCGATCCAGCGCAGACAGGGGCGCCAATGACGTCACCGCACCGCTTTGCCACACTTCCAGGTTTTCGAGATGTGGAAACCCCTCCAGATTAGTCAGGTCTTTGGCGTTGAGTCCCCGAAGGCTGAGTGAACGTAGCCGACCGAAACCCATCGATACCAATCCCGGCAGCTCAGCCACTTCAAGGTTGACGAACCGCATCTCGTCATGCCCGAGTAATGTCCGGAGCCCTTCCCAATCGGGCCGTCGCATGTCGACCGCTGGCATGCTTCCAAACGGTGGCCTTGCATTCAGGTACTGCAAATAGTGAGTATGGCAGCTTTGCGGAAACGGCCGCATTGGCGGTCCAGCCATGTGTTCGGCTTTCTCCGGTTCTTCGCTGGTTATGGAATCCACTGGGCGGATGTGGATGAGAATCTCAGCACCGCTGGATTACTGCCGAGCGCGGCGGCTGCATCAGAGGTCACCCGGACGTCCGCTTAACAGCACGGGCAGGCGATAAACCCTGTGCCGGCGGACAAGACCGCCGGCACTACAAGAAGGATTATTGAGCGTGTACGGCAGTTGCTGCGAATGCGCCGCCAGCGCCGTGGCATGTTGTGCAACTCTCTCCAAGAGAGGTAGTGTTTGACAGGAAATGGGATGCCTCGCTCTTTGAGACGTGGCAACCGCTGCAAGCTGAGGCTACGGGCTGTGCCGGATTGATCCAGCCCTGCGGATCGATTACCTGATTCAAACCGGTGGGCAGAATCTGCTCGCTTCCGCCTGTGTGACACAGTGAGCAGTTTTGCAAATCAGTCGGGGTTCCCTCGCCGTTCATGGCAGGATAAAGCACTCCCGAGAAGTTGCTGGGGCTGCCACCATGACCAATGACGATGTAGGGCTGACCGCCGGCAGGCACGACATTGACGCCATCGTGAATGCGGTGAACCATAACTGCCATGTTGATGGTCTGGGCAACCTGTCCTGCGGGCCGCTGGGAGGCATCGGTATCGGACGGATTGTGGCAGAGGATGCAGTACTGCGGGTTGTTACGGCGATTGCCGTGCAGCGTCAGGTTCACGTGGCACTGATTGCAATTCGTTTCAGCCACTACCGTGCGGCGTGGCGCTACCGGCGAACCATCCACGGAGAAGTAGAAGATCTGATTCGGAGTTCCGCTTTCCACCTGCTGGTAGGCGTTGGTGCCGGGGAGAACATTCTCAAGGCGTTCGGATTCCGCCCCTATTACAAAGGTTCCTTTCGCGCCAGCAGGGATGGCGTGGAGGAAGGCGTAGGTGCAGTTCCCCTTGGTGTCACAGGTTCCCTGCGTGCCGTCTTCGGTTACGTAGCCAGGGGTCGTGACATCACTGCCGAAGCTCGTGTAGCCGTAATCAGTGGTCGGACCAGCCATGTTAAAGTCCAGATCCTCGAGGCCGGACAGTGGAAGCGGCACACCGTTAATATCTTTGACCGTGTAGGCGACAACGGGCTTCTTTCCGGCGGAAGTATTCGTTATCCCGGTGATCGTTACGACGACGCTTGAGATGAGCGGGTTCGGATTTTGGGGATAAGTGGCTGGCGTATCGTTGGCCACAACGTGGGCACCCAGGATGGACGCGTCGAAAGGTGTTTCGCCTTTGGCGATATGGCAGGTTGCGCATTCATTGTCGTCTTGCTGGAAGCCGCCGGCATGATTAGCTCCGCTGGCGAAATTGACATCGTCGTGGCAGGAGCCACAGGCGGCGCGGGTTGGCTCCAACTTATATGCGGCGGCCTGGGCGGCGCCGGTGGTCTGGCTATGGCAGACTTCGCAACGCTGGGCGCTGGCGGGATCAACGACCGTGGAAAAATCGCTGATTGCATTCATGTAGCCCGCAATCTGATACGGGACGCCGGGCGTGGTCGAAGTGCCGACAACGCTGGGGAGCGAGGAACCCATATGGATTTTGTGGGCCATCACTTTAAAGTCGAGGGAATTCCCGGTGGTGGGATCTACGTTTTGAGGCTGGTGGCAAAGGACGCACATCTGCTCGCCTTGGGCATAACCGCCATGAAACGCCAGGGTGTCGTGGCAGGTATTGCAACTCTGGGTGCGAATCACATCGCGCGTGACCGTAACGGGGCTGCCGTTGGGCACGAAGTTAAACGTAGCGCCGGCGTAGTTCGTGCCGAGATTAAAAGAGGTGAGATTCCGATTTCCATCGACCGCGACTGTGGTGGTTACAGTCGGATCGAAACCTGTGGGAGCCTGTGCGACGAAGGTGTATTGGTACTGGCCGGGACCGATCGGGGTCGCCTGGCCGCCCAATTCGAAGTCGGGCCGTGTGACTGTACCGAGTGCCTTGCCTGTTGCCTGCGCGGTGGTGTAAGCCACGTACTGTTCCTGGCCTTTCGGGATGTAGGAAGCGATGTAGGCGAGGGAGATAACCCCCGGGGTAGCGACGCCGGTCGCGTCCAAAGGCAATCCATTTGGATCAGCCAGCGTGTAGGTGACGGTAATCGCGCCGTTGGCGGCGATGGCGGCTGAATTGATGGTGATCGCCAGGCCGGGATGCACATACTCGCTCAGCGCCTGGGTCGCGAAGAACGCTTTGTCGTGCGGCGCGAAGGCAAATTTTCTGGTTTGGCCAGTCAGGCAAAATGCAACAACGGTCAAAAACGCGGCGACACGCAACCCCAAATACAGTCGTTTCATAGATAGTTTCTCCTTGGTATGGTGGCGCTGTATTGAATTTTTCTCAGCTAAATTCAATACCAGGCGTTAGAGGTGTACTGGCCGGGGTACGCGAGTTCCGCCGATCATCAGCCGTGAGTATGTGGGCGGGGCGCGGAAAAGTCCATGCTGTCCGCAGTAAAGACCAGATACCAAACGAGGCGAGCGGGTTACTGGTGGATGATTCGATTGGCTTTAGGCGGCGAAAACACTAAATAAGTTATTTGCACCGCCTGATACTTGCCTGCGTAAATAGTGGCAGCCAGAACTGTGCAGATACAAATCAGTTTGTTTCGATCATTCCGCTAGTATTGCGCTTGGGCACTGCTCCCACTGGAATGCTGGCAATCTTCGTCATTGTCTTGTTATCAACGACATCGACGGTGTCGGTGCCAGCGCAGCCTACGTACATGTTCTTGCCGTCCGGGGGGATCGTCAGCCATTCCGGATGCGAACCTACCGGGAGAATCTTGACTAGCTTGTAGTCGGGTAGTGAATAGGCGGCCACATAGTCGTAATACTTACTCGTGCTCCACAGCGTTTTCCCGTCCTTTGTTATCACCAGTCCGTGCGCGGGGGCACCCTGGATGCCGTCGATCTCGCGCTCTTTTCCGGGAAGGTCTGGCAGTTCGATGCGGCGGATTTCTGTGTGGGTGGCGAAATCGGCGATTACGAACCCGTGGAAATTCGAGAGCTGGAAGATCATTTCTTTTGTCGATCCGTCGGGGTTCGTCGTGAAGATCATCGGACGGATTCCGCTGGTTTCCTTCCATGACCACGCGACCGTGTCGGTAGCTGTGTCTATCGCGGTGATGACACCTGTCGCTACGGAGCCGGAGACTGCGTATTTGCTGTCGGGGGTGGTAAAAACGTTGTGGATCGCGCCCTGGACCGGGATTGATTTGATGTTGGTTAATGTGGCTGTGTCGATTACGTCCACCGCGCCGGGCTGTTGGGCGATGCCCACATAAACCTTCTTGCCGTCTTTAGTCACGGCGAGGTTATTGGGGCGGCCGCTTAGGGGCACCTTCTTAATGATCTTCAGGGTCTTGCTGTCGACAGCGTCCATCGTCTTCGTGGCTTCTTCGGTCACGTAGATCCTGGCGCCGTCCGGGGAAATCACCGTGCCATGCGGAACCTCTATGCCTTCGATCGTGCCGACGACCTTGTTCGTAGCCGGATCGATGATGTGGACATTGTCGCCGGCTGAGTTCGTCTGCACGACGCGGGCTTTCATCGCTCCTGCTGCGGGAAGTGCACTGGTTAGTGCAGCAATTACTAAGTACCTTCGGATCATTGAGCTTTTTCTCCCTGTACCCATGCTGCGATTGTTTTCCATTCCGGGTTATCGCGGTTGGCCCAGAACTTTCCGCCCGTGTGGGTCGGATCTCCGCCCTCCTTCGTGGCGAGGGGATGAAGCAGAAGGCGGCTGGTTGCAGGATCGCCCGGTGTCACGAGCTTTGAGACTACTTCGAAATTGGCATGGGATTGTTCGTCGGTCCAGGCGGTTGCGCCTTCCTTCAGAGGTTGCAGTTTCAGACGAGATGCCATGCGGGTATGGCAACTGAAGCAGGCATTGCCGCTGCCTTCGTTTGCCGCTCGCTCTTTCAAAAAGACGGGCTGGACGTTCTCCACGTAATAGTTGTAGTCAAGTTTGGCAGTTGACGGGGCTGCAGCCGCCATCGGTGTTCCGGTATTCACCCATGCAGCGAGAACGAGCCACTCGGGATCGGTCTGCGATTTGAAATGTTTTCCGCCGGCGTGGAACGGATCGCCGCCAGCTTCTTTCGCAAGCGGATCCATCAGCATGCGGCTGGCGGTTGGTTCGCCTGGCACCACGAGACCCTTCCATGCATCGAAATTCTTGCGCGATTGCTCTTCATTCCACATCGTCTGGCCCGGAGTTAGTTCCTGGAGCCGGGGTGCCTGGTTGTCATGGCACTCGACGCATCGTGCGTGGCCGGGGCGCTTGGCGAGGAAGATCGGCTGCACCTTATCGCGGAAAAATTCGTAACTGACTCCCGAGGACGGAGCCTGCGCGAACAGGGCGCCTGCTACCAGTGAATACGTCAGAGTGAGGGACCACGTAGTCTTCATTCGTTTCTATTCCTCGACGGTTACCGTGACATCCAGAGGCGTAACCAGAACCCCATCGTCCGCATAGGCGCGCAATCTGTATGTGCCGGCCTTGCTGAACTTAACTTTCGTCGATGCTTTTCCGTCGACCACTTTGACGTGCATTGGATCGAAGGTAACTTCACCCGGACTGGCGCGGTAGACGATCCACGTGACTCCCAGCGTTACGCCCGGGTCCAGTTTCACGACCGCTTGCGTAAGAGGATTTTCCCTTTGCGGACCGCCGGATCTGTCCGGACCGGTGGCGACTATCGCTCCGTCGGAGTCGCGAATCGCTGCGGGTGGCGGCGTTGTTGCGGCCTTGCGCGGGCGCGGTTTCGGGTGTCCGTCGTCGGTTACTCCGACGGTCAATGCCAACGGATCCCCAACCTTAATTGTTCTGTTCGCAGATCCTACCATTTCGATGGATGGAGCTTCGTTTGGTTCTTCGGGATAAGTCAGATCGCCCGGGCCACCACGATTCTCCTGGTAGACAAGATTGCCAATCTCATCGAAGGGCCTTAGCGATGCGAAGGCTTTTTCCGTGTGTCCGGCTGAGGTAAGGGTCCAGACGAGATCCTTGTCTCCCCAGTCCTTCTGGACTTTCACCTTAAATACGAACTGCTGGCGGCGGCGGTAGAAATGGGCTGGTTGACCCTGATCGACAGGGCCTGGTTCGATCTTGTTGTTTGGCCCAACCGGTATGTCCATCTGCTCTTCGTAGTTCCGGTTCATGTAGCCGAAGACGAAATTGAAAGAGCCGTCGGGGTTTCGTTCCCATCCTTCGTAAACGGGGACCACGTCCTGACCCGAGGCATAACGGGTTTGGGCTGACAATGGTGTTGCCAGAACTACTAGCAGGATCACGGTCAATAGCGAGTTCGTTGACGGGGCAAAAGGGGGACAGGCCCGAAGTTTCGCAAGAGCGGCGAAATTCGCTCGCAGTCCCCGTTTTGCAGATTGGGACATACCTAGCGGGAACTCCGGAGGCTGGCAGCTTTCGCGCGCCGCGCCGCGGTTTCCGCTTTGAATTCCTCGTCGGTCAGGTAGTAGAAGTTCAGCCATGCGCGCGACATGTCTTCGGTGGTGCGGTTGCCGAATCCTACCCAGTTTCGCGGATCGGGATTGAACGGATTCGCCGCAGAATTATCGTGCCAGGTAATGGTATGAAGAATCGTGCCCGCCGGAAGCAGCGGCGTGACATCATCCGCATAGCTGTACGCGATTTGCCATCCGAAGTTGTAGCGGTTGACGCAGTTCAATTGTTCGACCACCATGTTTGGATAGATCGCTTCGAGGCACTGGGCTTTGCCGCGATTGTGCATGTGCGGCTGATAGCCGGTCAGACGGGCTGGCTTGTCCAGTTTGAAATAAGCGTCGGAGCGTACGTTGTCGGCGCCCGCGGGAATGTCGAGATCGTCATTGTTCGGCGAAAGCACCGTGTTCATCACATGCTTCGGAACGTATCCTTTGGGATAGAACACGAACGCAACCTCACTTCGATCGCCGATCACTTCGCCAACCGCATGGTAATGCATGTTGAAGCGGATTTTGGCGCCAGCCTTCATCAGTTTCCCTGAACCTTCCGGATAGACGTCGCCGTATTTTCCTACTGCGTATTCGTTCAGCGTGCCGGCTTCGGAGGAACCGTCGTCATAGAAGATGCTGGTGACGGCGTGGTGTACGACGCGGATTCCCCCACCGGAGGACGGCTTGGTTTCGACGGCCTTGATGTAGCGGTCTTCCGTCAGGCCGGAATCGGCGACGAAATTCCCCCACCAGTCCGAGGAAGCTGGTTTCACTTTGTATTCGACCGGCATCGAAACGATTAAATCGGGCTTACCGATGTGCCATTTGTCCAGATCTTCGAAGTGACGTGCGGGAGGCAGATCGGCGGCGTTGCCTTCGGGCGCGCCGGCATCGACCCATGCGGTGATCGTGGAGATCTGGGCGTCGGAGAGCGAAGCGTCGTCTTTGAAACTGCGAATCCCGATGTTCTTGTCCATGAACCAGGGCGGCATGTTTCGCAGCGCGACCTGCTGCTTGATGGAGCGGGCCCAGGGCCGCGCATCCTTATATGTAAGGAGCGACATGGGGGCGATGTTGCCCGGCCGATGGCAATTCTGGCAGGACTCCTGGAGAATGGGGGCGATGTCCTTATTGAACGTGACCTGGCGGGATGCCTGGCTGTACGCGGCGTTAAACGCTCCGGCTACTGCGAACAGTGCAGTGAAAACTAATGCGGACCGGTCCTGACTCATTTCGCGACTCCTTTACCTGCTGCAAGTGATTGTATTCCAATCCGGGCTGTCGCGGAGGACCGGTTTGGCTGTTAACGGCCTGGCTTGGGCAGCAGGCCTTTTTCTACCAGGACCGGGGGGCGGCGATACTTTGTCGCTTGTTCGTAGGCGAAGGCAAAGCTGAGCAGGTCGCCGTCCTTCCATTTGGCAGCGGAGATTTCGAGGCCGAAAGGAAGTCCGGAGGGGTAGAAGCCACCTGGCACGACTACGGCTGGGACACCGATCCGGTTCACCCATCCTGTGGCACTGTGGGGTCCACCGCTTAATTGGCCATTCTGCGGCATTGTTTCGTCCGGCGGCGGCATTTTGGTGGCGGGATAGACGAAGCCATCGAGGTGAAATCGTTCCATGGCTTCGGTGAAGAGCGCCAGGGCTTCCCGCTGCGGCTTGAAGAAATTTTTATCCGCGCCAGGGTCGTTGGCAAGAACGACCTGCGGTACCGGGGCCTGGTCAGGTCCATTTCCTCCGCGCCCAGGCCTGTCCCCGGCGGGTTGCGGCAATCCCGTGATGGTGGTTGGAATCGGCGAGCCAATTATCTTCTCGTATTCAGCGGCGGAGTGATATTGGGCCGGTCCGTAGCTTTTCAGAAAGCTATTCGTCCCGTCGAGACGGTAGGGACGGGTATTGATCTTCGTTACGGCTTCCTGGAAGGTGGCTGGCAGCAGCGCATCGTCAAAGACGACGGTCGCTCCCGCAGCGCGTAGCCCCTCAATCGCTTTAATGAAGGCGGCGCGCGTTTCCGGTTGCAGCGCACCCCGGCCACTGGGCGCCTGATTCATCACGATGAATGCCGGCACGCCGAGGCGTTTGCCTTTGAGCGCGTCCTTATTCAGGTACCTGGTATAGGGTCCGGGCTGAGCGGCGGATGCGGAGCCTTTGGTGCGGAAGTCCGCGGGATCTTCGCCTGCCATGACGTTCAGCGCGATTGCCGCGTCGGTGACGGTGCGCGCGATTGGTCCGGTGTTGTCGAGCAGCCAGTCGAGGGGCGCTATACCGGCAATACTGACCAGACCCCTCGTTGGAAGAACACCGACAAGAGAGCTGGTCGCCGAGGGCATGCGGATCGAATTGGATGTGTCTGTCCCAGTGCCGATCATGGTGAAGTTCGACGTTACAGCTGTTACCGTTCCGCTGGAAGACCCGCCGGGGCTAAACCGGACGTCGTAGGCATTGCCTGTTCGGCCGAAAGAAGTGCTTCGGCTGGTGTCGCTGGCGGCGAAATCGGGCATGTTGGTCTGCCCGAGTATGACGGCCCCCGCTGCTTTCAGTTTGGCCACAACGGCGGCGTCTTTCGGGGCAACCAACTCATGGCCCGGAATTACAAATCCCGACCAGCCATCGGTTGTAGTCCGGCCCTGAATGCTGGTGTTGGCTTTGATAACGATCGGCACTCCCCATAGCGGCGTCCGGCTGAGTTTCCCCGATTTTGCCTCTTCGTCTTCACGGGCGGCAGTGGCGAGAGCGCCCTTGAAATCACGGCTCTCGACGGCCAGATAGATCCCGTCGTATTTTTCGATTCGGGCGATGTACCAATTGACTACCCCGGCCACGGTATATCGATGGGTTTCGTAGTAGCGTTCGAGCTGAGGAATTGTGACCTCGGTCAGATCGCGGTCGATTCTGGATATGTGCGTCGTCTGAGCGGCGAGGAAAGCGGTGGCCCCCGACGCGAGCGTCAGGAGTAAAAATAAGCGCCTCGAGACTGGCATCTATTTGAAGATGGATTTGGCGATCATGCCGTGGACGCCTTTTTTACCGTCCACCAACTGGGTAATGGCAAAATCCGCGGCGATGCTGGACAAAACGTAGGCTTCTTCGCGGGTCAGTCCTTTGGTAGTCACGAGGAAATCCAGCATCTCGTGAACGGCGACGGTCGTGGCTACAGTCAGGTCTTCGTCTGTCCCCATCACAATGTAATGCGTGGGCGTTTCCGTGCGCGGCCACTTCAGGTGAAGGTCTTTCCGGACTACGAAACGAAACGTTCCCGTAAGCGGAGTTTCCATGGCGGTGATATCGACTTCGCCGTCGCCCTGTCCGGCGTGTCCGTCGCCTACCTGGAAGAGGGCGCCTTTGACGTGTATGGGGATATAGAGGGTGGTGCCGGCAACCAGATTGCGGTTATCGAGATTGCCTGCGTGGATGCCCGGAGGCGCGCTGCTGATTTTCCCGTCGGCTGCCGGCGGGGCGACTCCCATACTTCCAAAGAAAGGATGGAGCGGAACCGAGATTGTCGAAGAGAACAAGCCCATCATGTGTTCACGATCCAGCTGGATGATGCGTCCGTAGCTTTCCTTGAAATCTTCTTTCAGGAAACCGGAGGTGGGACTGAAATTATTGTGTGCCCAGGGCACATCCATGGTGATCTTGTCGATGTGCAGTTCGAGAACGTCCCCAGGTTCGGCGCCATCTATATAGATGGGACCGGTAAGGATGTGGCCCCCGGGGCCGCGCTGCAGCGTTTTGTCGTTCATCGCGGCGGTAATGGCGCGCAACGATTGCGGGATCTGATCGGCGGGAACCTTGAGCCGTTCGAGTGCGGCGACGCTGGCAGTGCCCACCGTTTCGATCGTCACCGTATCGCCGGATTTGATTGTCAGGACCGGTTTGTTTTCAGACCAGTAATTCCCAACGATTACAGTCTGGGGAGTGGCGGCCAGTTGATACTGAGCGGCCCAAACCGGGGCAGCGAGAAACAGGAAACCATAAGCGATGCGAGAAGTCATGGAGCCTCCGGAGATAGTTGGAAACCCGACGTGGTTGGGTCGCGGCCTGGCGAAGAAGTTAGGTTAGCATCCTATCTGAACTTCAGCCTGCCCGACCTTCAGCGCTTCTGATAAAAAGATACACTCTCGACGGCCCGGCGGTCGAAGGCGTCGGTGAGATTCAGCGTGGTTTCGGCAGCGCCTAAAAGGAGAAATCCTCCGGGATTCAGCGTGCCTTCCATTTCGCGCAGGATCCGCTTTTTCGTGTCTATATCGAAATAGATCAGGACGTTCCGGCAGAGGACGAAATCGAAGCTGCCGATCGAACTCATCCGGTCGCGGAGGTCGAATGGCTGAAAACGAACGAGACGTTTCAGTTCATCCTTAACCTGCCATTCCGCCTTGTCGCGCTGAAAATATCTCACGAGTTGCTGGGCGGGCAGGCCTCTGCCAACTTCAGTCTGGGAATAACGGCCAGACCTGGCCTGTTCCAGAACCTTATCCGATATGTCCGTTGCCAGGATGTCGATATCTCCAGCGTTGATGCCCATCTCGAGAAGCATCATTGCCAGGCTATACGCCTCCTGACCTGAAGACGAAGCAGCCGACCAGAAGGTGAGACGTCGAGACCCCTTTGCGAACAATTCGGGGATGAGAACCTGGCGCATGGCTTTGAAGGGAACAGCATCACGAAAGAAGAGAGTTTCGTTCGTGGTCATCGCGTCGCGAACTTCCTGGAAGACGCGTCCTGAGCCCGAGGCACGAAGGAGCGCGCAAAGGTCGTTGAGAGTACTCAGATCTTCCCGGCGCACGATCGGGAGCAGGCGCGCTTCAAGGAGATAGTGTTTGTTGTCATCGAGGACAATTCCCGAGGTCCGATAGACATGCTCCTGCAGGAAGGCGTAATTATCGCGCGAGATCGCCGTCATGACTGAGTCTGTCGCTGCCATCTGCTTTCTCTATCGTCCTTTTATCAGATTTGCCTTAGGATCGCCGGAACGACTGCTTTCAGATCCACAACAGCGTCGGCGAGGCCGGCACGCGTCACGGCTCCAGGCATGCCCCATACGACACTCGACGCCTCGTCCTGCGCGATTATCCAGGCGCCTTCTTTTCGAAGTCTTTCGACCCCGAGCCGTCCGTCCTGGCCCATTCCGGTCAGGACAACGGCGATTACCGCGCCGCCATAAACGTCGGCCACGGACCGGAACAATACATCGACCGCCGGGCGGCAGAAGTTTTCCGGCTCGGAGCGGTCGAGCAGTATTCGTTTCTCCATGCCGTTTTTAACGGTGCGCATGTGGAAGTCGCCGGGGGCAATGTAAATTCCTCCTGCCTCGACGGGCATGCCATCGGTGGCTTCATGGATGCGCAGTTTAGTGAGCGTTTGCAGGCGCTCGGCGAGCAGGCG
>Ga0182030_10012843_pt1 | contig 16726 bp, 16 predicted proteins | sample 812S3MmetaG_FD_121299 | JGI IMG/M metagenome (GOLD analysis project Ga0182030, IMG submission 121299) | Permafrost microbial communities from Stordalen Mire, Sweden - 812S3M metaG (Illumina Assembly) | ecosystem: Environmental > Terrestrial > Soil > Wetlands > Permafrost | place: Sweden...
AGCAGAAGATCTTTATAATAGCATATTTCACAAAATTCTTCCTCTCGGTGATCATGTGATTTTATGCCCTGCTCATGGTGCAGGTTCGGTTTGTGGGGCGGATATAAGGGAGCAAGAGCTTACCACTATTGGTTATGAAAAAAAGAATAATCAACTGTTAAGTTATAGTCATGATGAATTTGTTGAGAGTAAAATTAATGAACAACTTTATTATCCCCCATATTTTGATAAAATGATTGATATTAACTTAAAGGGGCCGGATCTTATTTGCAGGCTTCCAGAATTAAAGGTTTTAAAAATAAATGAAGTTAAAAAGTTAAGTAATAACGGAGCTCAAATTATTGATGTAAGGAATCCTACTAGTTATGGTGGAGCTCACATGCCCCAAATTTTAAGTATTTGGAAGGATGGGTTACCGGAATATGCTGGTTGGATGCTTAATTATCAGGATCCTATCATTATAATTGATGAGGATGGTAGGAGCATGGATGAGGATCGCAGATTCTTGGTTCGTTTGGGTTTTGATAATATCTATGGATATCTCGGTGTAGGATTCCCTAACTGGTACTTGCACGCTGAACCCATTGAAAAATTGGAGTTATGGTCTGTACAGAAACTTAAAGAAAATCAAGATGATGAATCATTATTTTTGTTAGATGTTAGAAAAATTATTGATTGGAAAACAGGATACATTAAAAATGCTCATCATATTTATTTAGGATATTTAGAAGATAATTTAAATAATGTACCTTTTAATAAAAAAATTGTGGTTTACTGTGATTCAGGGTACAAATCCACTATAGCCGGTAGTATTCTACTGAGGAATGGTTATGAAGATGTTGTAACTGTTTTAGGTAGTATGAATGCTTGGAGAAAAGCAGGATATCCTGAAGTAAAACTTTGAAAAAAATGTTAAATTTATTTTAGACGTTCTTGGACTTTTTCACTTTTAAGCTCTCGTAAAGCGTTTTGGGCTATCCATTTAGCACTTTTAGCATCTATTTCCCGGATTTGTTCAGCAATTTTTATGGATTCATTATTAAGATTTCTATTTTTCTTGCCTATTTGCCTTAAGGCCCAGTTGATGGCTTTTTTAACATAATTACGGTTATCTGTTGATTCTCTTATAATTAGTGGATAAAATTGTTTAAATTTATTATCAGTCGCTTTTTCATCATGTACAGCTAAAACAGCCATTAGAGTAAATGCAGCTCTTTTTATAAATTCCTCTTTCCTTTCACTCCATTCAAAAATTTTTTTATAAACGAAAGGGGTTTTATAGAATAAATTAATACAGCACTGGTCACAGATATCCCATGAATTAAAACCAATAGCCCATTTATCCATCTGGTCTTCTGTAACGTTTTTTGGTTCTTCGATCAAGCTTGCAAGTATTTTAGTTTCATTATATCCAGCATGCCACAGTTTTTCAGCAAGTTCATGATTTTTTCCTGCTTTTTTACTCATTCGACGTAGTTCGGGCATTTTTACCCCAAAAGCATTTTTAGAATTTATCCCAAATCTAGCCATTCCTTTTACATTTTCAGGTTTTGAGAGTGATTCTAGTTCCTGAATTATAGATTCATATTCCAAAATGTTAAAATCCCCATAATGAATTTGATTTAAATTTATTTTTACTCAAAAAGAAAATTCTGATTTTTCTATGGAAATCATTTTTTTAAGTATCTAATCATTTTAGCTGAGATGAATTTCTAACATCAACTGGGAATTAGTTTTAGTACTAATGAATGAAAATATAATGTTCGTCAAATACTACATATTCATATTCTACAGCGGAAACTAAATCTCCTTAATATTATATGTTTTCAACAAATACTTGTTAATAGACTTTAATGATTATTCTCATTCCATTAAATTAACAATTCAATTTTTTAATCTTTCTAATTTTTTATTTCTTATTATGGTCTAGATGTAACCCATAACTAACGGTTATGACCGGTATGATTACATATAAAGGTGCTACAAGCAATGCATAACTGGTTAAACTAATTGTAGAAATTCCCACGATTATCATTATTAAATCAAAAACTATACTAAGAATCAACCAAACAATACCGGTTATAATACCCTCTTTAATAAAATTAATATTGACTTCCTTGAAATATAAATAAGAAAACAATGCTGCACTGATAATTAAAGACAATGCTGATACTATATCGAAGAGATATGTTATATTTGGGAAAATTATTAAAGCGCTTGTAATTATGGTTGGTATTAACCATACTAAGAATCCGTATCCGATTAATTTTAAAATTTTAATAATAAGCATTTTTTAACTCTCCATTTCATTTAAATAATCATTATACGATAATGGATTTAAACCCTTTTTCATTAAATTAGTTAAATAAGTGGAATTTTAAATCTTTTTAATATTATTTTGCATCATTTTTAGGTTTAAATGGTTATAAAATGTTCTTATCGCTTCTTAGAAGAACATACAACTAAATGTACATAATAAAATGGATTCTCTTTTTTTTATTTATAAATCTCTCGAATTTCTATGCATCTACAGATATTAAAGGATTAAAATATTTATATTAATGCAAATATCTTATTCAACGACGATTTATAACTTGAGCTAATAAATATTATCCTATTTCATATATCCATATATGAAATAAATTATTTCAATATGTTTATAAAAGAACATCAGAATAGTATAAACAAATAATTTTGGAGGTGTGTGTTGTGGTTGCGCTTAGAGTAAAAGAATGTAGTTCTTGTGGTAAAAGAAATATAATTACCATATATAAAGGAATAGGTGCAGGTGAACGATGGATATGTAGTAATATTGATTGTAAAAGAGAAAATAGAGAGGAAGTAAATCAATAAAAAAAACTTTTAAATAAATACTGGATGTAGTATATAACCCCGTTTTTTAATGGTTAATACTAAAGAATATACAATTTAATAAATATTTTTTTTAATTGGACTTCACTCTAAATACAATATAATTAGTAATGGGAATATCACAACAATATTATAAAGAATGTTGTTTAATATTATATTGGTTTGATAGCATGGATTTAATACCCAATGGCATAGAATATATTATCAGACTATTTAAAGGAAATAATTTCAAAGATATTCCCTCTGATGATGAGAGAGTTGAAGATTTAATAACGATTGGAATGAGAGTGTATATGTCCGATCTTTCCTACATATAATTTATGTACAAAAGAAGCAGGTGAAGTACTTTTTCTGTGTCTTAAGGAAGAGTGAAAATTGTATTTAAGATAGAATTTGAGTATATGTGCACTCATTTTCCATTTGCAAGAAGAATTGAATTTTAGAGCCCATTATACCAATTAGTTTATAAATGTTCGGAAATTAAACAGTGTAAATAAACTTTGAAAATAAAAATAGATAGAAATAAATAATTATTTTTACTAAAAAAAAATGCTTAAGAATCATTATTACAGATTTTAAATTTAGTTTATAAAAAAAAATATTTAATAGGTGATGCCATTGGATAGCTTTGAAGAATTAACAAATCAGTTAAATGAAATGTCTGATGATGAAAGAAGAGAAAAAATCGAAGAATTACAATTGGATTGTGTTTGTCCTATCTGCCCCACCTATAACAAATGCGCAAAAGATACTGGAGAAAACATTTTCTGTATAAAAGGTAAAAGCAATTGTATTAAAAAGGAGAAAGGCTGTATGTGCCCCACCTGTCCTTTTGCAGCTAAATTTAAAATTGGAGTTATTTATAACTTTTATTGCATGAGAGGATTAGAAACAGATCAAAGTAAACTTTAAAAATTTAATTACTCTAAAAATATTTGCATATTCCAATTAAAGATTAAATCTTTTTGTACTAATTGTAATTATAATAAATCTCTTATTTTAGATTACGGAGATGTTTTAAATTGTCTCTTTTTTTTTAAAAAGAATTATTATAAAGAGTTGATCGAAAACTTTAATAATATAATAAAGCAAATCATAGTTTTAAGAGAACTATACTAAGACTTTAAGGATCTAACGAAATTTTATACATTTTTAATTTTAAAATAATAAATTAACAGCACTAAATTTTAACATTTTAATGTAATTAGTGCTTTATAGAAGGTGTCGTGAATTGAATAAGATTAAAATCGCCATAATTGGTATTGGTAACTGTGCAAGCTCGCTAATACAGGGGATTTATTATTATAAAGATAAAAATCCTGAAGATGCTATTGGTTTAATGCATTGGGAGATTGGCGGATATCAGCCCTCAGATGTAGAAGTGGTAGCAGCCATAGATATTGACAAGCGAAAAGTAGGAGAAGACTTAAGCAAAGCCATATTTGCTAAACCTAATTGTACTAAAATATTCTGCAATGAAATCCCTGAAATAGGAGTCAAAGTCTCTATGGGGAAAATATTAGATGGTGTAGCACCCCACATGGCAGAATATGATGATAACCACACCTTCATTGTCTCAGAAGAAGTGGAAAAAGAAAAAAATGAGATAATAAAAACCCTTCAAGATAGTGGAGCAGAAATACTTCTAAACTATCTTCCAGTAGGATCCGAAAAAGCCACTCGTTTCTATGCTGAATGTGCATTAGATGCAGGATTAGCCTTTATAAATAACATGCCAGTTTTCATAGTAAGCGACCCCAAATGGGCTTCTCGATTTGAAGAAAAACAATTACCCATTATCGGAGACGATATTAAAGCCCAGATAGGTGCCACAATAACACACCGAACTTTAGCTAATTTATTCCGAGTAAGAGGTGTGAAACTAGAGCGAACATATCAACTCAATACTGGCGGGAATACAGACTTCCTCAACATGCTTAATAGAAGCAGACTGGACTCTAAAAAAGAATCAAAAACTGAAGCAGTGCAATCTATTCTGGAAACACGACTAGATCCTGAAAATATTCATATTGGACCGAGTGATTATGTACCATGGCAAAAGGATAATAAATTATGTTTCCTGCGTATGGAAGGTAAAACATTCGGAGACATTCCAATGAACATTGAGTTAAGATTAAGTGTAGAAGACTCCCCTAACTCAGCAGGATGTGTAATAGACGCTATAAGATGCTGTAAGCTAGCGCTTCAAAGAGGAATTGGCGGTGCACTTACTTCAATATCAGCCTACACCATGAAGCATCCACCCCAGCAATTCACAGATGACCAAGCACAAGAGATGGTAGAGGAATTTATAACAGGAAAAAGAGAAAAATAAACTTAACAAAATTTAGATTACATTTTTTTTATATTTTTCTTAACTTGACACGGGTCTCATAATATGGAGTACCATCACCCTTTTCACTGATCATATCCACCGTTAATACATTTATATTCTTCCCATATTTCATCCAACCACCACGGTAAGCTAAAACAAAGTCCGATCTTACATCTTCACTTTTTTTAACCTTGACTTTAAGCACTCCAACCCGTGATTCTAACATAGCAACCTCCCCATCATTTATATTATTATCTTTTAATACCAGGGGATGTACCTTCACTTCCAGAAGACCATTTTCCATTTCTGATTCAGGGATAACCGAACACACCCAATTCTCGGGTGATGTGGAGAGCAAATATAATGGATATAATCCATCTTTTCCATTATTATTATTATAGTTAAAATTATTTATGAATTCAAAAAGTCCAGAACTTGTTTTAAATTTTTTATCAGCATAAGGAATTTCAGATGCAGAAACTAACTTCACAGGTCCATTCTGCAATTCTTCTAAACTAAATCCTTTCTTTAAGATAGGAGAAGCTAGTTCTTTAAGCCATTTACTAGGTTTGCCGGACATTTCCTCTGAAAATCCTAATCTTTGTGATAGAAGTTGGAATATTTCAAATTCAGACTTTACTTCATTTTGAGGTGGAATTACTGGATTAATGGGTGATATCCAATTGTGACCATAACTTCCCATTAAGTCTTCTTCCTCTAGAAACGTGGTCGCAGGTAAGAATAAGTCAGCAGTATCTGAAGAATCATTTAAGAAATGATCAATGATAATAACAAAATCAACATTTTCAAATGCTTTTTTAACCTTCATAGAATTAGGATTTAGATTAATTGGATTTCCAGAAGCTAAAAATATTAATTTTATAGGCGGGTTATCTGAAGCTAATATGGCTTCACCTATTAATGGCATGGGTAATTTCCTCTGATTCTTCCCTAATTCATTCAATTCTAAAGAAAAATTAAAATATTCATATTCTTCAAAACCTTGAGTTACACCTCCCCCTGAAACTCCAATGTTACCAGTTACAGCGGCAAGAGCATCCATCATATGGATTGACAAATGTCCTTGTTTATATCTGTGAACACCCCATCCCACAATAATACTAGAAGGTTTACCTTTAGCGTAATCTATAGCTAATTCATTTAATTTTTTGATATCAACATCACATTTACCTGCTAGAAATTCCAGGGTATATTGATCAAGTATTTTCTTAAATGAATGGAAATTATGAGTATATTTTTCTATAAATTCCGGGTCTTGTAAGTCTTTTTCTAAAATAAGTTTAATAAGTGCCATAGCAAGATATGAATCCGATCCTGGTGCTGGCTGAACATAAAAGTTAGCATACCCTGCTGTTTTTGTTTTAACAGGATCTATTACCACGAGTTTAGTCCCATTTCTCTTAGCTTTTCTTAAAATTCTCCATAAATGCACATCAGTGACAACAGGATTTCTACCCCATATTATTATAAAATTACTGTTAAGTTGATCATTAGGATCATGAGAGACCTTCACTCCATAATCTTTTTCAAGAGCCGCGTGACCTATCCCACCACATACTGTACCGTAAGTAGTGGTTACTCCCCCTAATAAGTTAAAAAATCTTTTATTCATCGCTTGTAATGCTGTACGGGCACCAAAACCCTGATAATAAAGTATGGCCGAACTATCATATTCATTGATAACTTCCATAATCTTAGAGGCTGCGATGTCTAGTGCCATCATCCAACTTATCCTTTTCCATTGTCCGTTTTCCTTCAACAGCGGATGAAGAATCCTTTTAGAGCTGTAAAAATGATTTTCAAGGTAATGCGATGTATTTTTACAGAGGAATCCAGCGGTAATATCATGTTCAGAATTTCCACGTAATTTAGTAACCTTATTTCCTTCTACTTGGGCTAGAATGCTGCATGAACCGGGACAATCTCGAGTGCATGTTGTAATAATAGTCTTCAAAAAAAATTCCTCATTTTATAATATCAAAATGCAATGATTTCAAATTTATAATATTTTCCATATTAAATTATATCTGAATAAAAAAAAATGAAATAGAAAATTGAATGAATTTTAATATTATAAAAAATTTCAATTCTATTCATTTTGATCTTTTTATGGTTAAAGCGGCATGAGGGCAAATTTCTAAACAATTACAGCATAATTTACAAAAATCAGGCGATTTTATGGATATGATGCCTTTTTCTATTGTAAAAACATTAGTTGGGCAAATATATGCGCAAGCCCCACATATAGAGCCGTCACAGTTTTTATAATTAAGCAATATTTGCGCCATTTGTCAAATTACCTCTATTTTAAACCATTTAATAAGTGGAAGTTTGATAAAAATTTATTTTTAACTTAATAAATGTTTGGAACATTCCTTAACTGCCTTATTAACTTCACAATCCAATTTAATAGGTTTTATACCTATCTTCCTAAGTTCAATTGTAGGTTCATTCCCAATTTTATTACAGATAACCGCTTTACAATCATTTATAAGATCAATAGATGCTAACCAGCGATCAGTATGATTATTCAAGGGTAGATCAGTTTTTTCTCTTATTTCATGAAATTTAACTTCACCATCCTCAATTTCAAATATTAAAAATTTATTAGCATCTCCAAAATGCAGATCTACAAGTTTACCATCCGTTGATGCTATGGCGATTTTCATTTTTTAAACCTCCTCCTCAGCGAATAATCCACTTCGAGTAGATTCATGGGATTCTTCCTCAGTTATCTCGTATCCTGCTTCATCGTAGTAATAATCAAGTATTGTGTTTGTTATTTCGTCAACAAAATTGATACCACCATTATATCCTAGAACAGATATTCTCTGAGCTCCTAATCTATCAAATATTGGGAATCCAGCTCTAAAAAGTGGAATATTTTCTTCTTGGGCAATACTAGCTCCATAAGAATTTCCAATTAGTATATCTACTGGTTTTTCTTTAATTTTATGATGTAAATCATAAAGGTCACCACTTGCTAAAATAGTTGGATTTAATCCTTTTTTTTCTGAAATAAGGTTAATATCTTCGTTGAATCTTTTACTTTCTACTCCTGTGCATAAAATAGTTGGTGTCATTCCCATTTCTGAAGTGAAATTAGTCATCCCGGATACGAAGTCGGGATCTCCAAATATGGCTACCTTTCTTCTGTAATTATAGGAATGTGCATCTACCATTGCATCCATTAATCTACCACGATCTTTTTCTATGCTTTCTGGTACTTCAAATTCATCAAATTTACATAAAGAACTTATAAATCGATCAGTATTTTCAAGACCTGCAGGAAGAGGTCCGGATATAGATTTAACACCGAATTTTTTTTCTAGGAGGACTCCTGCAGAATCTGCATGTTTAGATAAAGAAATAGTACCAAGTGAATTAGCAGTATCCTTGATCTCCTCAATAGTAGTTCCTTCATTATATAAATTTAATGCTGATTCAGATAGGGGAGCATCAAGGTTTTCTGAATTATCAGTTAAGATAATGCTTTCGCAGTTGAGTTCCGTCAGTAATGCTTTAATTTCCTTTACATCCGCTGGGGAATTGTTACCTATGATTATATTAATTTTTCCATTTGCCCGGGATGGTGTGGATAAATATTCAACTAATGCTTTTATAGTATTATCATATCCTTCAATATGTGTTCCAGCATAACTTGGAGTTGAAATAGGAATAATTATAGGCAATTCTTTACCTATATTTGCATCTTCAAATTTTTTTATAATACCCGCCATATCGTCCCCTATAGTTTCAGTTAAACAGCTTGAAGTAACAGCTATAAGTGAGGGCGATTGTTTTTCGGTTATATTTTTAAGTGCTTTAAGTAAATTAAATTCTCCCCCATAAATCACTGTTTTCTCATTCATTGATGTTGATGCAACCTCTATTGGTTCTCTAAAGTGTCTAGTTAGTTGAAATCTCATATATGTACTGCAGCCTTGAGAGCCATGGATAAGGGGAATTGTATCCTTTATTCCCAATAAGGCCTGAATAGCTCCCATAGGCTGGCACATTTTGGAGGGATTTATTACTGAAAATTTTTTATCATGATACATTTTTATTATTGCTCCATCAACTTTTTAGAAGTTAAATCGAATACTGGACTTGAAACTGATGCATCAACTTCTTTTGCAAAGCTTATAAAACCGTTGAAACCCGCGAATGCAGATATACGATCGTGGTTAAAATCACAAAATGGAATTCCGAGCTTTAAAGAGATGTACTTTTCCTTAGCTCCAGATATAAGTAGATTTGGTTGGTATTTTTTTAGTAGTAGAGCTAATTCGTTTGAATTTGCATCATCTACAATTACTGTACCATCTCTTACGGTGTCTTTAATTCTTTCATAATCTTCTTTCATTCCATTCTTTGTTCCGGACATTATTACATCCATACCTAATTCTTCAAAAGCTCTTACCAGAGACCATGCTTTATTACCGCCCACATACAATGCAACAGTTTTCCCGGTTAATCTTTCTTTATATTCTTCTATTTTATGTTCTACATCATTTAATCCTGATTTAATTATTTCCTCTGTCCTTTCCATCATTTCTTCGTCATCAAAGAAATCTGCAACGTCTCTTAAGGAGTTAATGGTTTGTTTTATTCCAAAGAAATTTACTTTTATAGAAGGTATTCCATACTTCTTTTCCATTTTATCCGCCAGATAATTTGAAGATTTCTGGCATTGGACTATATTGAGCTTAGCTCCATGTGCTTGAGCTATTTCATCTACATATGAATCCCCGGTAATAGTGCTTATTATATTAACACCCATCTCTTTAAAAAGAGGTTTTATTCCCCAGAGATCCCCTGCAACGTTGAATTCACCGACAATGTTGATGTCATATGGTGTGGTTTTTTCCAGTTCCTTTGTACCAATTACATAATCTAGTAATGCATCACAGCCTATCCAATGTCCTTTAGTCTTATTATAATCCTGAAAACCTTCTGATTGAACTGGCACAATTCTAATTCCAGTTATTTCCTCTGATTTTTTGCAGACTGCTTTTATATCGTCTCCAATTACGCCTGAAACACAAGTAGCATATACAAATATTGCTCCAGGATTGTATAGTTTGTTAAGTTCAATTATGGTTTCAAATAGTTTTCTTTCACCTCCAAAGATTATATCTTTCTCCCCCATATCTGTAGAACATCCTTTTTTGTAAAGATTTGATCTGGAGGATTTGCTACCCCTTATATCCCATGTACAAGAGGCGCAGCCTATGGGTCCATGTATCAAATGAAGTGAATCAGTTATTGGCATCAATACGATTCTTGCTCCACCAAAAACACAAGTTCTCTGAGTAACTGTACCTGGTAAAGTGGCTTTATTACAATCAGGAATGGATATATCATCCCCTTTTATGCACATATGCTTTTTACGAGATTCAAATGTATCAATTATTGATTCAATTTTTGGTTCCATATGTAATACCTCTAAAATTCTCATTTATTCCTAAAAATTTCTCCTCTTTTTTTTTATTGTTGAAGTTTCCAATGTTCATGTTCATAGTATTTCTCGAGTATAGTGTTAGTTATTAAATCTATGAGGTGTATACCTCCATTGTATCCAACAATAGGGCGTCTGTGATATCCTACGCGATCATATACTGGGAAACCCACCCTTATCAATGGAATTCCATATTCTTTAGCCATGAGTCTTGCATCCGAGTTACCTATCATGAGGTCTACAGGATTATCTTTTAAATAAACTTCCATAGCCCTTAAATCCTGTCCTACCATGGTATCTATCTCAGCACCTGTTTCTTTTGCAACTTTCTCTATGTCTTTAACGAATTCTTTATTATCAGACCCTGTTAGAACCAGTTTAGGTTCCATACCAAGTTCACCTACAAATCTAGCAATTCCAGATGTGATTTCAGGATCTCCATAGATTGCAGCTGTACGGCCATGCAGATATCTTGAAGCGAAATCTGCCATGGAATCTATTAATAAACCTCTTTCATCTAATATTTCATCAGTTACATCATTACCAGTTAGTTTCTTTAAATTCCTCAAGAATTGATCAGTATTTTGTACTCCTATAGGAATTGGACCTAACTCTGCCGGTACATTATATTTTTTCTCTAATGACAATGCACCTGAACCGGCATATTTAGTGAGGGATATTGTGCCAAGACTATTTGCTGAATCAACGATCTCCTCTACAGTGGTACCTCCTTTTGGATAATATGGTTTGTATTCGGTTGTGGATGGTCTGAGAGGCGAGTCAAATGGATCTGAAATATCAGTGAGTATAATACCATTTACATCCATAAACGCTAAAATATGTTTTATTTCTCGTACATCTCCCGGATTTGTCATTCCGGGGATTATATTAATTTTTTCGTTGGGTTCTGATGGTTCTGCTACATGATCTGCTAATGCTTTAATTGCATTATCATAACCTTTGAGATGTGTTTCCACGAAACTGGGTGTGCTTATTGGTACAATTTTTATTTTCTCTGTTACTTCTTCACCTATTTTTTGCTTTAATTCATCCTTCGCGGTTCGGATAAAACCTACTATATCATCACCAATGATTTCACTGGAACAAGTGGTAATTACACCAATCAAATCAGGCTTAAGCCTAATTGCTACGTTTTGTAGACCTTCAACTAGATTTCTTCTTCCACCGAAAACAGCGGCATCCTCATGAAGTGAAGTTACGGCGATTTCTGAGGGTTCTCTGAAATGACGAGACAATGAGTATCTAACGAATGTAGAACATCCTTGAGAACCATGAACTAGTGGTACTGCTCTTCTAATTCCGGTAACTGCATACATTGCTCCTAATGGTTGGCAGGTTTTAAGGGGGTTGATTATGGCGTTTCTTTCCTTTTTTATAATGTTTACGCTCAATTTGTTAACTCCTCTTTAATGTCTGGGTCTTCTGTCTCTTGGAATTCGACGAAATTCCATACGGGATTATATATTGCGGAATACATATCTTTTGCAAGGTTTAAGAATCCTTCAAATCCAATATAAGGCCCATTTTCATATGAATGAATCAGAATTGATGGTACTCCTAATTTATGAACTAGATATTTCTCTTTTACGCCACCAAGGATTAAATCTACTTTGTAATCTTCAACAAGTTCTTCTAGCTCCAGAGTGTTAGGATCGTCTATTACTATTCCACCTTCTTTCACTCTACTTTTCATTTTTTCGTATCCATCCTCATGTTCAAACATGGATGATACGCCAGTGGTTTCCATTCCTAATTCATTTTCCAGTGGTACTGAAAGGTGATAACTTTTAGGTCCTCCTGAAAAGATGAAAACCTTTTTTCCTTTTAATTTTTCTTTATAGAATTCGAGTTCAGGTCCTACTTTCGCCATTCGGTTGGCTATTACTTGTTCTGCTTTATCTTCAAGACCGAAGAATTTAGCTACGGCTATTAAATTCTTTGCACAATATTCTGTACTAAAAAAATCTGTTTTAATGTAAGGAATTCCATATTTTTCCTTTATAAGATCTGCAATGTATGTAGAGGATCTTTGGCATCTTACTACGCTTAATTTAGCTCTATGCATCCAGCCTATCTCATTATGACTGCAATCTCCAGTAAAAGTGCATAAAACGTTTATACCTATTTCATTAAAGTACTCTTTAAGTAACCAAAGATCTCCATCGATATTGTATTCACCAATAAGATTTATATCGTAGGGTGTTGTTGCTGGAGGCTCTGTTGTACCCACTAAATTATCAAAGAGAGTATGATTACCTACATGATGTCCCTTTGATTGACTTGGACCTGCAAATCCTGGTGCATTGAATGCTATAACCGGCTTGCCTAATTCTTCCTGCATTTCTTTAGCAACAGCATCCATATCATCTCCAATTAATCCTGTAGTACAGGTGGCGTATAGGTAGATTGCAGTGACGAATGGGAATTCTTTATTAGTTTCGCGTACGGCTTGGCGAAGTTTTTTCATACCGCCGAATACCACATCAGATTCCTGTAAATCTGTGCCAATGATATATTTAATATTAAAATCTTTTATGGGAAATGTACTCCCATCTGGCATTTCAGTTGTTGTAGGGTACCTTTTTGACCCGTAACCGTACATAGTACAGCCGATAGGTGAATGTACTACGTGTGCTACGTCTTTTATTGCGCCAGTTATAACTCCTTTAGCTCCGGCAAATGCACATCCACGTTCAGTCATGGATCCTGGAACAGTTTTTATGTTACATTTAGGAAGACAATCATCAGGATCCTGACAATGTTTTACGTAAGTGTGCTCCTTTCTTTCAGGAATATCTTTAGAAACTTCAAAAAGTTTGTAAGGCATAAGTTTGAAATCCTCCTAAGTTTGTGAATATATAAATTTTAAGATATTTTAAATTCTAAAAAATTATGAGCTATTTTATTTATAAAATTGCTTCTTCTCCCGTTTCTTTCGTCCTAACTCTAATTGCATCTTCTATCGGACACACAAATATTTTTCCATCTCCAAATTGCCTGGTTTGATTAACTTTCATTATAGCTTCAGCAACTAAAGAAGCATCTTCATCTGGGACGACTAATGATATTAATCTTTTAGGAATGTACCTCATGGTTCCTTCTTCTTTTAGGAGTTTTGGCTCTTTTATTTCGAATGTAACTTCGTTTAAGATTGCTTTCTGTTTACCACGCCCCATAACTCGATTTGCAGTCATTGAAGGGAATCCTAATGAATCTAAGACTTCTTTTGTTCGGGTCATTTTATTAGGACGTATAATAGCAATAATTTCTTTCAAATTGAACACCTCAAACGGCTTTAAAGACCTTTACTCCTAGTTCTTACAGTGTATGCATCATCTACAGGGCTTACAAATAATTTTCCATCACCAATATTGCCTGTAAAAGCATTTTCACTTATTAAATCTACAATTTTATTTATCTCACTATCTTCCACAACCAGCATGAGCATCATTTTAGGTATTTCATCATAATAGATAGATTCTAATTGAATACCTTTCTGTTTACCTCGGCCGATGACATCCATTTTAGTAAGAGCCACATGTCCCGCATCATCCAGTGCATCAACCACTTTTTCTGCTTTTTCAGGTCTTATAATTGCCCTTATCATCTTCATTTTTCTCAATCTCCTTAATATCCTAAGCTGTTATGCCAAATATTCATTAGTTTAATCTACAACACCATATTTTACAACAAGACCCTCAAGTTCTTCCATGGTCATAGGTTTCGGTATTACAAAATTTTTATTTTCAATGATTTTACGAGCCAATTCTGTATACTCCAAGGCTTGATTACACTCTTCATTGAACTCTATAACAGATTGTTTGTTGAATTCCGCTTTCTGAACAATATTGTCTCTTGGAATAAAATGTATCATTTGAGTACCAATTTTTTTACAGAAATCATCCATAAGCTCTTTTTCTCCGTCTACATTTCTGCTGTTACAGATTATTCCGCCTAGTCTTACTCCACTTTGTTCAGCGTATTTTACCATACCCATACAAATGTTATTTGCAGCATATAATGCCATCATTTCACCAGAGGCTACAATGTAGATTTCTGAGGCTTTTCCATCCCGTATAGGCATTGCAAATCCTCCACAAACTACGTCACCTAACACATCAAAGAATACGAAATCTAAATCTTTTTCATATTCTCCGTGCATTTCCATTATTGTTATGGCGGTTATTATTCCTCTACCTGCACATCCGACTCCTGGTTCTGGACCACCAGATTCACAACATTTAATTCCCTCGTATCCAGTTTTAACCACGTTTTCTGGGATACATGCTTCTTCTCCTTCTAATCTTAATGTGTCCATCATAGTGGTTTGCATTTTACCCCCTAAAATTAGACGGGTACTGTCTGCCTTTGGATCACATCCATGGATCATTACTTTTTTATCGTGAAAATGAGCCAATGCTGCTGCGGTGTTTTGTTGAGTTGTTGACTTGCCAATTCCACCTTTTCCGTAAATTGCTATTTTTCTTACCATTTTGAACTCTCTTATAATCTAAACTTTATTAACCGGAAGGAGGTTGCCTTCTTCCGATATTATTTAAATTGTTCGTTCAACTATATATACATTACGGTAATATCGAAAAATCTTCAAAAGCTTATAAATATCAAAAGAAAAATAGTGGAATAAAGAATTTATTATAGGAATACACTTCTTTTAAAAGATTTAATAAATCACTCTAGGTATAAATGAAATGCTAATCGTATTATTTAGCCCTCTAACTTAAAAAATAAATCAAAAAATTAATAGATAGAAATGCTCAATAAAAATCATTTTAAAAATTTAATCTGGATCATACCCGCGATCATCGTCTTTTTAATAGCTCTGATTCCCACATTGAAATATCAATGGCCTTTAAGTTGGGATATAATTTATCACGTCCAGTATGCGCAGATTTATGCCAAATACGGATTAGTATTAACAGATCCCCTCTTAAATGCACCTGTTGGCCAAAAAATAGGTTATCCCCCATTATTCCATTTCCTTTTAGCTTTTTTAGGTGTTATAAGTAAAGTAGATTTCTTCCAAATCGCCAGGGCTATGCAACCATTTCTAGCCATGTTCATAGTGTTATCAATAACATACGTAGCCAGAAAGTTATATGGAACTATTGCAGGAATTTCTGCAGGTTTTTTATTATTATCAAGCTTATTACTAAGCCGCATAATTCTTCCGCTACCAGAAAATCTAGCCCTAATATTTCTTCCTTTATCTGTTTATTTTTACTATTACTCCTTAAAAGAAAAATCAATTAAATATGCAATTATAGCAGGATTACTATTTGTAATTATAATTTTAACACATGAAGCAGCTACTTTAAGTTTATTTTTAATAATTACCGCATTTTCACTGGTTGAATTAATTTTTTATCGTAATATTCATGTTTTCAAAGATTATGGAGCATTCCTTCTTCTACCTATTTCATTACTTATTACCGGAGTGGTGGCTCTTCTTATATTATCACCCGATATTGTTTACGGTATACTCAACAGCGGACTTACAGCTTCAACCGGATTCATCACTTCCATCTCCAACAATCAACCAACCAGTATTTTAGCTTATTTCGGATATCTCGGATTTCTGGTTTTATTATTTGCCATAGTGGGAGCCATTGTGGCATTCAAAAAAAGAGAAAAAAGGGATATATTAATCTTTTCATGGATAATTACCATGTTTTTACTAAGCAATGCCTATTGGTTTGGTGTAAATGTCATAACCTATCGAGTACTTATTTATTTACTATTACCACTTTCCATACTGGGAGGATTCGGTTTAAATCAGGTGTATTTGAAATTAAAGAATTATAAAAATTTTTCATCAAAGAACTTCCGAATATCATTTTTGATATGCGTATTTGCATTAGCCACATTTAGTGGGATTTTAACGGTTGAAAACCAAAAAATAGCAATATTTGGTGCTGAAACTCAGTATGGAACTATCCAAATCGCCCCTCCTTCTTCCTCTGATATTGAACTCGCCCAATGGTTCAATGAATATGGAG
>Ga0182030_10012845_pt1 | contig 16724 bp, 15 predicted proteins | sample 812S3MmetaG_FD_121299 | JGI IMG/M metagenome (GOLD analysis project Ga0182030, IMG submission 121299) | Permafrost microbial communities from Stordalen Mire, Sweden - 812S3M metaG (Illumina Assembly) | ecosystem: Environmental > Terrestrial > Soil > Wetlands > Permafrost | place: Sweden...
TATCAACGGCACCGCCCTCGGCGCAGGTTTCGAAATTGCGCTGGCATGTCACCGCCGTATAGTAATCGACAATCCTAAAATTCAAATCGGTTTACCCGAAGTAACCCTGGGCTTACTACCCGGTGGCGGAGGTGTTACCAAAGTAGTTCGCCTGCTGGGTTTGCAACCGGCTCTGGCATATTTGGGAGAAGGCAAAAAAGTATCTCCATCACAAGCATTAGCTGATGGGTTGATTCACGAATTAGCTGCCGACAAAACCCAACTGATTGAAAAAGCAAAAGCCTGGATAGCCGCCAACCCAACCGCCATTCAACCGTGGGACAGCCGCGATTATAAAATGCCCGGCGGCGCACCTAACACACCAAAGGTAGCTTCAGTGTTACCGGTGGCCCCTGCCATGCTTGCCAAAAAAACGCATAACAATTACCCTGCACCTTTAGCCATTATGTGCGTTGCCGTTGAAGGAGCACTGGTAGATTTCGACACCGCAACGCGTATCGAAAGCCGCTACTTTGCACACCTCGCCAGCGGTAAAGTTGCCAAAAACATGATTAAAGTTTTCTGGACTCAATTAAACGCACTCAACGCCGGCGGTAGTCGCCCGAAAGTTGAAGCCAAAGGCGAGTTCAAAAAAGTAGGCGTTATAGGCGCCGGTATGATGGGCAGCGCAATTGCATATTGCGCAGCCATCAGCGGCATGCAAACTGTATTGAAAGATGTATCGCAGGAAGGCGCCGACAAAGGAAAAGCCTACTCCGAAAGCCTCATCAAAAAGCGCGTAAGCAAAGGCAAAATGACCAAGGAAAAAGCCGAAGAAGTTCTTAACCGTATCAAAGCCACCGATAACAACAACGACCTCAAAGGCTGCGACCTTATCATTGAAGCCGTATTCGAAAACCGCGAGTTGAAAGCAAAAGTTACCAAAGAAGCCGAAGCACAAATTGCCGAAACTGCTATCTACGCCAGCAATACATCAACATTGCCTATCACCGGTTTGGCGGCAGCATCATCGCGCCCTAAAAACTTTATTGGTTTACACTTCTTCTCCCCTGCCGATAAAATGCCACTGGTAGAAATCATCGTAGGCAAAGACACCAGCGATGAAACCCTTGCAAAGGCATTCGACTTTGTAAAAGCCATCAAAAAAACACCCATCGTAGTTAACGACAGCCGCGGCTTTTACACCAGCCGCGTATTTGCAACCTACGTAACCGAAGGCATTGCCATGCTGGGCGAAGGCAACAACGCCCGCTCTATCGAAATGGCCGGCATACAGGCAGGCATGCCCGTGGGCCCACTGGCGTTAACCGACGAAGTGAGCCTTTCTCTCATGGCGCACATCCGCAAACAAACCATCGAAGACTTTAAAGCCGAAGGCAAAACCATACCCGACCATCCGGCATACGCCGTTACCGAAAAAATGGTAAACGAACTACACCGCGCAGGCAAAGCCGCCGGTGCAGGCTTTTACGAATACCCTAAAGACGGCGGCAAAAAATTCCTGTGGCCCGGCCTTAAAGAAACCTTCGCCAGCCGCAGCACCGATACCGATTTACCGCAACAGGATATGATAGACCGCATGATGTTCATCCAGGCCCTCGAAACCGTCCGCTGCCTCGATGAGGGCGTGCTCCGCAACATCCCCGATGCCAACATCGGCTCCATCTTCGGCTGGGGCTTTGCCCCTTTCAAAGGTGGCACACTACAGTTCATTAACGACTACGGCCTAAAACAATTCATAACCCGCGCCAAAGAACTAAACGTAAAATACGGCCCCCGCTTCGCAGTACCTGCCAGCTTAGAAAAACTGGCCGCTGAAGGAAAAGAATATTAAAACAATACAGCAACCGTAGAGACGCGATGCATCGCGTCTCCCCACCGGTAACGACAAACCCTAACCGGCAGCACCCCAAAAAATAGTGCGTGTCATTGCGAGGCCTCCGAAGCAATCCCGAATGATGAAGGACAAAATCAACCGGCAGCACCAAACAGGCTGCCGGTTTTTCATTTCCACATGGAACAAAAATGACTCATATTATAAACCGGTAAAGGGCGTACCCCTTCGGGTCGGGCTTTCGCGGAATTTATCCCGCTGCTTCAGCGGGAAGTCCTCGCTCGCAAAGCCTCGCGGAGTTTATCCCGCAACTTTGTGCGGGAGGCTTTCCGTTCAATCCCTCACGCAAGCAGCCCCGACGGCGCATTTTCCCCTCTGGAGAGGGGTGGCCGAAGGCCGGGGTGTGTGGCTGTTTGCATTTGCATCCCTACTCACATGTGACACCGTCCACGCACGGGTACACTTTTTTCATACTACTTGCCTTATTATCAACCACTTAACACCTTTTTACACGGGTACAGTGTATACCGTTTTTTTTCAATTTTAAGCCATCTTAAAGGCGCTTTTCACTCAAGGCGGGTTATACTTTTACCAATATGCATTAAACCTAAAAATGCCGCGCAAATTGCCCGTATAGACGCAAAATTTTGCGTCTCCCGATTAATGATGGGCTGTAAAAAAGACGAAAAATCCTGCATCTCTACACATGCGCCTAAGGTACTCTCTTCACATCAACCACTATCCAGCCCTCGTAGACTGTATTTAAAAATAAAACGAATGTCATTGCGAGGGCAATTCCCGTAAAAAAATAAAAGAGTTATTGCCCGTGGCAATCTTCCGCTGTGTCTTTTGAGAATATGGCAAATAAATACACGCATTAGTAGAAATGCGAATGCCATGTAATCCTCGTTAAGAAAAACGAAGACCAGTTGAGATATTGAATTTATGTGCGTTTCAGGATTGTCAAGATAATTCCTGAAATGCCTTATTTATTTTATTCTGCCATTCATCTTCAAATACTACCTGAAACTCAAAATTATGATCCGGAAATTCATCAAACAATTCTTTCCAGGCTTTTTTGGCACCTAACTCGTTACACAGCTTAAACACATCCTGTTTGTAGGCAGTATCTTCGTTTTTAAGGTGCAGGCCTTTTGTTTCCAGCACAAACACGGTATCGTAATCGTCTTTTTTTGTCGCACTTTTTTTAGCTGCTATAAAGTCGGCATAGATTTTATGCTTTTTCCAGCCTTGTATGTGGTAGTCTTGCCTGCTTACATTCCGGTACCACCACAATAGGCGCTCCTGCTCATCTAAGTAAATGGCTACGCTCTTTTCCAATTCGTTTATCCCTTCTTCGGGCACATAATCAAACAACGAATTGGCAATGGCAGAATTATCCGCCCTCACCAAAGCCTTATTGCTTTTTACTATGACCCTTGATGGAATTACAAAACCGCCTTTACCGCTTATCAAAAAGAAACAGATTTTCTTTTGGGCCACTAAGCGATGAAATACGGCTTCGGCCAGTGTATTTTTTTGCTTCTCTAAAATCTTTTTCAACTCCTCAATAATAAATACAAAATTCGCGGCTACCAATTCGCGGTCATGTTTTTTAAACAACAGTTTTAAAGCCTTATCTCCCAATTCGTAGCTAATCCATGGGTTAGGTATAATATCAGCCATTTGCCGGGCCAAAAAGGGTTCATCAATTTCTAGTGTGCCGGTTGTTTCAAGCCTGCCAGTTTCCTGTAACAGATTTTTTTCTTCTTTACTAAGGCCTAATGTAAGCTCCTGTTCTTTTAGTTTTTTATCGCTCAGCGATATTTCAGTAATGGGGCTCACGTCCAGTTTTTCCCAATCTATTTCGCTTAATATATCGGCTTCAAAAATAAGGTCTCGCCAACTGTTCTTTTCCTGCACTACAAATTTTGGCAGGTAAATTCTTCCTTCAAATTTTTTAAAGCCAGGCCTGTAATTGAGTTCCCGTTCTTTAGGCGTTGCAGTTGCAGTTCCGTTTTCATCACTAACAATGCGGCCGGCAATATCTCCTAATCCTTCTTCTTCAAGGCCATTTTTTATTTCGCGCACTAAGTTGGCGGCATTAGGCCTGAAGGTAAAAATGTAACATTCATCTAAATCTCTTATCCGGGTTTTAACAGCTTTGGGTTGGCGCAGGATACGTCCAACCAACTGAGTTATACCGGTTGCCGATGCAGGGTTTGTAAGTATGGTCAACACATAAGCAAAAGGGCAATCCCAACCTTCCTGCAAAGCCTGTTTGGTGATTATATAGCGTATATCGCAGCTATGTGCAAGCAAATCAATACCCTCTATGTCATCTTTATCGCTACTTTTAATCGCAATGTGGCTCTCCGGTATATTGCACTGCTTTATTAAGTATTCTTTGGCATCTTCGGCGTGTATGTAGCCACTTGCACGCTGGTCTTTACCAGTCCGTTCTACCTGTATCAGCACTATAGGCCGTATATATTCTCCGGTGTTGGCTTCGTATTCTTTCGCTTTATGCTCTAATGTTTTTTGTTTTTCAACCGAGGCCAGCAGGGTGTCTTTCCAGTTAAAGCTTGCTTTGTTAAGCAGGTGTATATCCAGCTTTATCATTTCTTCATCGTGCAGTTCGCGACCAGTTATTTTCACAAGCTCATTACTGCCCGGCGGTGGTGTGGCCGAAAGTTCTAAAACAAACGAAGGGTTAAAGTTGCGGATAGTATCGCGGGCGTTTTCGCCATAAGCCCGGTGGCCTTCGTCAATAATAACCAGTGGTTTTAATATTTTAAGCGTATTGCCTAACGAGGTTTGTATTTGCCGCTGCATGAGTTCGCCTTCTTTGCCAAAGCAAAACAGATTGGGGTAATGTTTTAGTAATTCAAGCTGCGCCGGGTAGTTATCCTCTGCCGGAAAAAAATCTGTAAAGCTGCCCGAATCGCGGAAAATGCGCAGCGTCTCTTTGTTTTGCCTGTTGGCCGATGGCAGCATAAGCATTAAAATAACCAGGTTTTCTTCAATATCCAACCGGCTGAAACTTTCAGTTTTCTCCTTAATAAGCGTGCGGCCACCGCTTGATATATCAAGCGCTTGACGGTAAGGGTGGTTACGGTCTTTAAGCGCTAGTATGGTTTGACGGTATATTTGAGTGCTGGGTACAATCCAAAGCACCAACCCGTTTTGCTTTTTAAGAAATGTTTTGTGTATTAAATCAATACCGTGGCAGGCTAAAAGGGTTTTGCCGCCTCCTGTTGGCACCTTTAAATATATATCGGGTAATTGCTCGCCAAGGCCGTTTGTTTTAGTGTGGTAAAGGGTACGGCCGGTTGCTTTTTGCCAGGCTATGCGCGGGTAATCTATGCTTTTGGCCATATCGGCATCCATCGCCTTAACGGTTTCGGTGGCGGCATATGCTTTATCCAGCTCGCTGAGGTAATCTTTCAGCGTTTTAATTACTTTTTCCTGGTAAACTTTCAGTCTCATTGTATGCTTGCTTGTTACTTATGGTTATAAAGTAAACCCGGTGTAATATTATTTTTGTAAACGGTAAATCTCATAAGGCAACTGGCAAAAGTCTACCCGATTTTCCAGTAAAGTGAAATCATCAACGTATTTAGCCGGGCCAAATACAAGTCTTTGTTTTTTGCTAAAAGGCGGTAGCGCTTTAACGCCGTCGAGTGTTAGTGCGTTTTTCTTTAGCCAGTCTATATCGGGCTTATACTGCAAATAAATTTCGTAATTTTTGCTTTCGCCTATAAAGCCGGTTTTTGTGTTAATAGCCTTTTCGTTAAACTCTTCACCAGTGGCTGTATAAAACAGGTAACGGGCAAACTCAATAAACGAAGGCAGGTTGTTGCCCCTTAATACCGATTCCATTTCAATTTCCGGGCCTAACTGAAAATAACTAAAGGTGCCACCCAAGCCATTTTTAAGGTTTTCGTTTTTTGATGTTTTTACACCCTTAATAACCCGGCGAACACGTTCAGCGGTTATTGTGTTGGCATATTCCTCTTGTTCAACCAAAATAAATTTGCGGTTGCCCCCATCTTCTTTGTTTAGTTCAAGTACGGCGTGCGCAGTTGTGCCGGAACCAGCGAAGGAATCAAGGATTATGTCCTCAGGTTCAGTCGAAGCTTGAATTAATTCTTTTATTAGAGAAACTGGTTTAGGGTAGTTAAACTGAACTTTTATTCCAAACTGCTCATATTCAGCTTGATTAGATTTAAACTCATTTTCAATCAGCGACCGTATCTTTTTCCCTGCACCCATTCGCTGCTTAAACTGCACACTCCAATTGCCATCTTTTTTCTTTAAAAACTTTACTTCTCCTTTTTTCAAATCTGCCTTAAATGTGTCTTCTGCTCTGAACCATTTACCTGTAAGAATAGACCCATCTGGTGCCGTAATTTTATATGGTGTGGTTGCCGTAGATGAGCGCTCCATCGTATCCCAAAAATATTTGCCTTCCTCATCCTCCTCTTTATATCGTAAAGCATATTCCGGGTCGTGTGGGATAAATAACTTGGGCAGATAAACTTTATTTTTGGCGTAAACCAATACATAATCGTGTTCAATAGCAAAGTCAGCAGCGGCACTACCACCGCCAGCCTTGGTCCGCCTAGGTAATTTGCCAAGAAAGTTTGTTTCCGTAAAAATTTCATCTACCAAAATCCTTAAATGGGATTCTTCATTATCATCGATTGAAATAAAAATTACCCCGTCTTCCGCGAGCAAATCACGCAATAATTTGAGCCGTGGCATCATCATACAAAGCCATTTATCGTGGCGTGTCATATCTTCTTTATCAACCACATGGCCTAGCCATTCGCGTATCATAGGGCTATTTACGTTATCGTTGTATATCCAATTATCGCTACCAGTATTGTAGGGGGGATCTATATAAATACATTTTATCTTGCCTGCGTATGTTGGCAGCAGGGCTTTAAGTGCTTTTAAGTTATCGCCCTGTATAATCAGGTTATCGTGTAACGATACTTTATTGCTAAGGCTAAGTTCCTTTTTAGGCACCAGTTGGTGGTACTTAACTGCCAAATGGTGGTTTTGCACAAAGGTTTTACCTTTAAAATATAATGTAGGCATTTTTATTATCTGTTATAAGTTTCGGAGCCGAATATAGCACAAAGGAGATACGATTGATATTAAAAATGAGAGCGGGTGTTGATAACGTATTGTATAGCGCATGGGTACCCGTTCCAAGTGTGTCGAAGACCAACTTGGAAGTTTAAATGAATCGTATGGGTCTCCTGACCCATACAACTTGCAATATCTACTACTCCAAAACTTATCAGCCCTCTTTAGCTAAAGTCGGTATTCAAACATTCAATTTGCACACACGGCACGTTGTTTTAGTCACGAGACTAAACATTCATACCAAGTTCGAATTTGTCCTGCGGGAAACTTCGAACAACAGGGGTAACCGAGAAACTTTAAGAAACCTGCTTTTAATTCAGACTGGTTATTTTATTTCGAACGTCGTAACTTTGCAGCATTTAATAACACAGATAAAATAATTGACCATGTCAGCGAAGGATGATAAGATAGACCAGTTTATTGCTGCAATGTTCAGCCTCACCAACTGGTCCTTTTATTTTAGCGAGGATTACATGGCATCCGCATTTGTAATGCGTGTATTCCTTCCAAGCCCCATCGGGGCCAAAGCTTTGTAACCAAAACAACAAAAAAGCCAAATGGCTTCGTAGGTGCCAGGCATCTTCATACAGCGCACAAATGTTTTGCAGTCGGGCATCTGTTTATGCTTTAATTTAAAAGAAGTATTTTTACAGCATAAACCTTAATGTGATGAAAGGAGTTTCATTTCTTACAGACGAAAAGAATAATAAAATTGCCGTTCAGATTGATTTGAAAAAGAACGGTGAGCTTTGGGAAGATTTCTATGATGCTATGGTAGCTTATTCCAGGCGCAGGGAAAAAACAATTAGCCTGGATACTTTGAAAAAAAAATTGAAGGCATCAGGTAAATTATGAGCTATTCTGTTCGCATATCGGAATCTGCAGCAAACGAAATCGAATTGTTGCCCAAGGCGGAAATCCCTAAAATCTTTTCAAAAATCGAACGGTTATCCCTAAATCCGCGGCCTCCCGGTTGTAAAAGATTAGTCGGGCTTCCCGAAAAATTATGGAGAATACGATCCGGAAATTACCGGATTATCTATACTATTGATGATGGGATAAAAATTGTTGAAGTAAGGGGTGTAGGAGACCGGAAAGATATTTATAAATAATAAATTCAGGTCACTGTTGTGCGAAGGCCTCACCACCATGAGTGTTCTAAACGTAACATACCAAAGCTGTTATTGTATTTAAAGCCCGTAGGGCTGATATACCGGTAGCACTACAACATAATCCATTATACAGCGCCGTATTCTAAGATTAAAACAAGCTTCAGGCAAGATTTTTTCCAATAGGGGTGGAAAGGGAGATTCTGCATGGCAGGGAAATTATCGTTTCTGATATTTATTTCTCGTTTTTGATAACTTTTATTTATCTTTACGGTATGGTGGTAATCAGCAAAAGGAAACTGATTGAGTTTTATAATCAGGAACTTAAAGGCAAAGAGCCTTTGCTGAAATGGTACAATCAAACTGAGATTAGTGATTGGAGCAATTTGAGCGATATAAAAGAAACCTTCAATACAGTGGATTATGCAGGTAATGACAGATATGTGTTTGATATAGGCGGTAATAAATACAGGATAGTGGCTATGATACATTTTTCGACCCGCACACTGTATATAAAGTTCGTTGGCACTCATAAACAATATGATAAAATTGACTGTAAAACCATATAACATGAAAAGCGAAATATCAAAAAGAGAGTTTGAAACAGCGGAAAAAAAGCTGAATGACATACTTGCTATCGCAACTAAGAAAGGTGGATTTGAGCTTCTGTCTGCCAGGGAAAAAACAGCTCTTGCTCAATACACCAGGATTGTAAAATCCTATGAGGACATACACTACTCTGTACCTATGCCTCAAACCGTACAGGGACTGATCGAATTGAAAATGTATGAAAGGAAATTGAAACAAAAGGATATCGCCAAACTATTGCATACTACTGATACCAAACTATCTGCTGTCATGCACCGCAAAAGAAAGCCGAATATAAATTTGCTTAAAGCAATGCACGAAAAACTAGGCATAGACGGCAATTTGCTCTTAAAAGTTGTATAGGGATTTTGGCCCCACCGTTGTTCTAAGCCTCCCCGCACCGCCACCTCGAACTTCCAATAATCATTTGCGGCCTCACCACCATGAGTGTTCTAAACGTAACATACCAAAGCTGTTATTGTATTTAAAGCCCGTAAGGCTGATATACCGGTAGCACTACAACATAATCCATTATACAGCGCCCCCCTTGGGCCGTAGCGTATGCCTTGCGCGAAGCATCTTGCTTCGCGCAACTATGTTTGTAGCGTCACGCTACAATATCATTTGCATCTATCCCAGCCCCATAGGGGCCAAATCTTTGTAGAAAACCAACAACAAAACCCAATGGCTCCATAGGTGCCAAACCGCTCTCCATATCACACAAACGTTTTGCACCTAACGGTGCAATAATAATGGGGTAAATGATTGGCTACACAAGCTTTAACCACTAACGTGGTTTAGAAAAAATTACCGGTGTAGCGCTTTTTACTTGTAATATGTACCTGAACTGTAGGGGCACCCCTCGCGGGTGCCCTTTACGCGTAACGGGTTTGTCCCACCTGTCGCAAATGTCCCAAAATACCGTTGTTCAAGGCCTCAGCCCAGCGCCACCTCAAACTTCCAATAAATGTTTGCGGTCTCACCACCCAAACATCCCGCACTATCGGCAATGGTAAAAGTGATAGACCGCCCCGCAGTGCCGCCGGGGAGGAAAAGACCCGGCGCGGTAAAATTATTCCACCTCAAAAATGAACCGTAAGCGAAAGGTCGGCAATGATAGACCTGGTGTATAGGCTAAACCCAGAACCCGATGGCGCCGGCGCCGGTGGGATGCTTGCAAAGGATACACTCTGGGCCCAGAAAAGATCATACATCAGGCATGCCCGCATCGAAAAGCGTTTCGAAATGTGGGCAAACATGCCCACCATAGGCGCAAGCCCCTCTTTAAGGTTAATGTTTTTACTCCAGGCATTGGCCGGGTTGCGCATTATTTCTGTTACGGCTATGCCGGTATTACCCGACGAAAGCCCTACCTGCTCCACTTTAAAATAGCGGTACTGATAGTCTGTGTATTCTATCTCAGTGCCAAACAAAACATCCAGCCCCAAAATGCCCTGCACCCTTCTTTTGCCAAACCGGTGCTCATAACCCAACCTGATATCGGGCGAGTAATATCTGTATGTTTTGCTGCTTTGCGTTAATACCGAATCTGCAATCAAAAATGTTGCGGGCGAAGCCAGATACGGAAGGGTAAAAAGGCTGTCGCTGATATTACCCGAAGTACTACTCGTTATTTGAAAGCTGAAGCGCGTAGATACCCTTAGGAAATCATGTTTGGTGAGTGCGCGCTGGTAAGATAAAGCCACTACTCCGCTACCGGTTGCGGAATTAAGCAAAAAGCCAATCGGCAGGCCCAGGTCTAACGATAGTTCGTTTTTATAATACAGCGTATCCCATTGCGGTGGCGACTGTGCGTTGAACGCACTTGCACCGGGGTCTGAAGCGTGGGCTAAAATTATCAAACTAACGAAGAGCAGGCTGACGAGGGGTTTCATATCTCAGGAATTTGTTGATAAATGTAAGAAACATTCATTATAAAAAATGCCGCAAAGAAAAATGCTCTGCGGCTGTCTGGCCCGTTGTTCAAAGTCTCAGCGTTGCGGGTCTTCGAACTTCCAATGGCCGTTTCAGGCTCTCCACTTTGGCCTCAACATTCCTCATTTTGGCTATCATGCAAAGGTAAAACTGCCCTCAGCGAACTACTTTAAAACCGTCATAACAAGCTAAAATCAGGCTGGTTGTGGCGTTTTTTATGGCCTTTACTTAAATGCGAAAAAATGATTAGCTTAATATTTCTTAGCAGCTTGTTGATGCGACAACATACATGTGTCTGAAAAATCACATAGCTTTTCAAGTATATTGCTCAGCTCACGTCCGGTGTCGGTAAGCGTATATTCAACCCTGGCGGGTATTTCACTGAACGATTCCTTCGAGATCAGTTTGTATTCTTCAAGCAGTTTAAGGCGGTCCGCCAGGATGTTGTCACTTATATGTTCCAGTTCATCCTTTAGCGTGGTAAACCGGTTGTTTCCCTCTTCAATTCCGAATAGCACTTCTGTCATCCATCGCTTGCTTAGTAAGTTGATCAACTTGTTGAGGGTACAGCGCTCTTCCAGATAAACCTGGTTCGAATAATTGGTAGAATTTAGTTTCCGGCTGGTCATAACTTCGTAATTAATGAGTTATTCTTAAAAGGATAAGTTCTTGGTAGTCTGCCAAAAGGAGTCGTAACTTTGTTCCGCAAAACAGAAACCCGGTTTCCGAATGTTTCAAAACAGAGTTGAATTTCAAAGTTAGTTAAAACATTTTATTCACTATTAAAAATCTAAGTCATGGAATACAGAAAATTAGGAAACAGTGACCTCAATGTTTCAGTAATAACGTTCGGGGCCTGGGCAGCAGGCGGCTGGATGTGGGGCGGTAACGACAGGAACGGGGCGGTTAAAGCCATCAGGGCAGGGTATAATCTGGGAATGACCAGTATTGATACCGCCCCCATTTACGGTCAGGGAACCAGCGAGGAAATAGTGGGCGAAGCTATTAAAGGCCTGCCTCGTGATAAGGTGCAGATATTGACCAAATATGGTATGCGCTGGGACCTTGCCAAAGGAAATTTTGATTTTAAGAGCGCCGATAACAGCGGTAAGTCCATAGATATTTACCGCTATGCAGGTAAGGAAAGCATTATTGAGGAGGTAGAAAACAGCCTGCGCCGCCTGGGTACAGATTATATTGACCTGTATCAGATACACTGGCCCGACCTTACCACACCCATACAGGAAACTATGGAAACTGTTGCCTCCCTTATTAAACAGGGCAAGGTGCGGCATGCTGGTGTGTGCAACTATAATGTAAAGCAATTAACTGAGGCCCGAAAGTATGTAAACATTGTATCAAACCAGGTGCCTTACAGCATGGTAAAAAGAGATATTGAAAAGGATGTGGTGCCTTATTGCCTTAATAACAATATATCAATATTGGCCTATAGCCCTATGCAGGGTGGTTTGCTGAGCGGCAAAATGAAACCAGGATACCATTTTGAACCCGGCGACCACCGGGCTAACAGTTACTTCTTTAATGATGAAAACATTGAACGGACAAATGCGTTTTTGGATAAGCTCCGTCCGATGGCGGCAAAAAAAGGCGCTACCCTCGCTCAGCTTGTTTTACGCTGGACCATTGAGCAGCCCGCAATCACCATTGCCCTGGCCGGTGCCCGAAACGAAAAGCAATCAGTAGAAAATGCCGGCGCCCGTATGCTCGGCTTATTGCACGACGAGGTGGTTTTTATTAATAACGAACTTGCCAAATTGAATTTGGTTGGGGATAAAGTGGTGGCAGCATAAATTAAAACAGGCGTATGTATAAAATAGGATGGATCGGCCTTGGAAAAATGGGTGAGCCTATGTGCAGGCAACTTATCGGTGCGGGTTACCCGGTAGTGGTTTACAATAGAAGCAAAGGGAAAGAAGAAGCCCTGAAAGTGTTGGGTGCAGTTGTGGCTTCTTCCCCCGCTTCTTTAATGCAGCAGGCTGATGTTATTTTCCTCATGGTTTCAGATGACCAGGCTGTAAGTGGTATTTTTAACGGCGAACAAGGACTGTTACAGGCAAAAACAACCGGTAAGCTGCTCATTAACATGAGCACGGTATCGCCTTCTATAAGTAAGGTATTGGCGCCTTTATGTAAACAGCAGGGCAACAATTACCTTGACGCCCCTGTTTCGGGTAGCGTAAAACAGGCAGAAGAAAGGCAGTTGGTTATTATGGCCGGAGGCGATGAAACAACGTTTGAACGGGCTAAGCCAATTTTAGAAAAGTTAGGAAAGCTGGTAATGCGGGTAGGCCCAACGGGTGCCGGAAATGCAACCAAACTGGCTATGAATATCCTGCTTGCCTTTTACACACAGGGGCTGGCTGAAGCAGTGATTTTTGCGAAACGGCACGATATCAGAACCGAAGATTTTATGGCGCTTGTTAACATCAGTGCCATGGGTAGTCCTTTTATAAAAATGAAAGGTGATGCTATTATGGAAAATAACTACCGGGCGGCGTTTGCTCTTAAACACCTGGCAAAAGACTTGCGCCTGGCAAAATCCGAAGGTTTGGCAACACCGCTGGGCGAGGTTGCATTCCGTACGTTTCAGCAGGCGGAACCCGCTTTTGGGGAGGACGATATTATTGCCGTTATCAGGCAATTAAACCCGGCGCAATAAAAATGTGGCAGGTCATTATTTAATGTGGCTAAACAATCAGGTTATGAAAATATTAATTGCCATAATGTTCATAGTTACTTCGTTGTTATTACAAATGGCTACTAATGCAGTATCACAGGACAGTACTTTATACATGTCGCCGTCTGCTGCTGTTGCTAAAGGAAAAGCACCGGGTATGACCTGGAAATTATTATCAGATAATAATGGCGTAAAAGAATATGCTATTGTATTTGCAAAAGATGATGAGGTTCTTTCAGGTATCACCGGTTTTGCCGTACAGCAACATGTGGCGTCGGCCCGGTTTACCGCTATCGGGGCCTTAAAGGAAGGGACCTTTGGCTGGTTCGACCCGAAGCGCAACCAATATAAACTGAATACTATCCGGCAGCAGATAGAATTGGTTTCGCTTATAGGAGACATTGCTAATTACAATGGAATCCCTGTGGTTCATACACATTGCAGTGTAGCATTGGCCGATGGAAGCATGCAGGGCGGCCACCTGGTTAAAGCCATAACGTATCCTACAGTTGAACTTTTTATGACTGTTTTTTCAACACCGCTTCAAAAAACTTTGGATAATGAAACGGGGTTAAAGCTGATACAAACGGATTTGAAGTAAAAAACCTCCGTTGTTCAAAGTCTTATCGCAGCGCCACTTCAAACTTCCAATGATTGTTTGCGGTCTCATGTTGTAACTATTGGTTTATACGGGTGCAAACCAAATTGTCGCCACATAGCAGGAGTTCCGGTTGGCGGGGACGCCAACCGGGGGGCGTTCTCGTGGTTGGCGTCCCCGCCAACCACCAATGTGCCGCGACAATTTGGTTTACACCCATTTACACTCAACTATTCAAAAATCAAAATATTTGTGTACATTTGTTCTGTTATCCGCGGGCTTTAACCACCTTACCATCCGGCCCTTTACTTATGATGCAACTTAACGGTAAAAGAAGTCTGGCATTGTTAATGATTATGCCGGTTTTGCTTTTAGTAGAATTAGGTATAGGATGGGGCATTTTTATCAATGCCCAACAAACCGCCAGGATTCAGTCCGACAACAACAAACTGGATATATATTTGGTAACCAATACCAAATATATTGCTGCCGCCGAATCGGCTCAGCGTGGTTACCTGTTTACCGCGGATATAAAATTTTACGAAAATTATATTGTTGACATACGCGAATGGGCAAAGAACGAAGAGTATTACCACACGCTTCCGGCAGCGGTAAAGCATAAGGAGGTTGACCAGATTGAGTTGATGTCGCGGCAAAAAATATCCGATATGTCTTTGTCAATCCGCCGCTATAACCAGGACGGCAAAGATTCATCCATTGCAATTGGTAAATCCGGCTACAGCAACGGATTAGCGGATAGTATAGGATCAAAATCCACCAGGTTGCGCTACCAAACAGGCAATGCAATTCTTACTGAACGGAATAAGGAATATGCGCTTATATCCGCATTTTTCACGGTCATTGCTTTTTTGATAGTTTTCAGTTTAATACTGGCGGGGTTAACTTATATAGCATTTCGCGATTATACCAGGAGTCTTGAAGCGACAGTAAAATCGCTGGAAGAGGCTAATGAAACTTTATTAAAATACAATTTCAACTCTTATCACTCCCTTAAAACGCCTTTGCGTAATATCAATGGCTTTCTGCAATTGCTTGAGAAAAAATATAAAGCGCAGTTTGACGAAGAAGCAAAGGAATACATGAATTTTATTATTGAAGGTGTAAAGCAGTTAAGCATAATTATTGATGATATGCGGCACAAATTTCTTGAATCCGGCGACGGTGATAAGGGAAATGGTTAATCTGAATGCCAACCTTATACCGTTTCAATCCTCATAAAAAGCCGCAGGAGGGATCAACCGGGGGATCAACTGGTCCTCCTTTACACCTGCACTTACAAAATAAGCATTTATAATGCAATGTCGTTAAGTTAAGGATTGTCAAGGTTCGACCCCGCTGGGGTCCTTTATTTTACTTGTAGATTTGCTATAAATATTCGACTCCTCTGGAGTCGAAATGACATAAGTTAATGGTTTTGACCTCAGAGAGGTCAAATATTTATAGCATTAACGGGAGAATTCTCATACGACTCCAGAGGAGTCGCATGAGAATTTGCGTAACTTAACGACATTGATTTATAATGCGTGTATTTTTGAATCCCGTAGTTTTAAGTCTTAGCGCAGCGCCACTTCGAACTTACAATGATTGTTTGCGGTCTCACCACCCAAACATTTCGCACTATCGGCAACGGTAAAAGTGGTAGACCGTTCCCCGCAGTACACAAATGTTTTGCACCTGCCGGCGCAATAATAATCAGGTTTATGCATGGCTACAAAGCGCTAACCACTAACACGGCTTGCAGAAATTATCTCCATTCTTCATCCGGCCCTGGTCAAGGAATTAAGTATCAAAAAGCAACTGCATTTTAAAAGTGCTGATCTCTCTCATAATCCAAAATAATCGCCATCATTCTTAATCAGCAGCGTTTCGGGTTGCTTTGCAGCAAATATGCTGAAGGTAGTAGTGCAACATTAAAAAAGCGGCATCTGCCCGCGCAGTGCTTTTAATAGTATAAGTAATTAAGACAAATAAACAAACATGAAACCAACCATACTTTTAACCACGTTTTTGGTAGCCCTGCAATTTAGCCTGATGGCGCAAATCCGCATCTATTCGCATCGCGACGACCAGTATATTTCAAACGCCTGGGCACCGGTTGACACTACGCATTACACTTACAGCGGCAACCGGGGCGGTGTAAACCCCGAAGACAACCAGCCGCTTGGCTTTGATAATGGAAACCAATACAAATGGCAAGGCTCGGCCTGGCAACCCAGCCAGAAAACCACCAACACCTACGATGCCGCCAATAAGACCTTGTCTGAAACGGTGCAAAACTACATCAATGGCAACTGGAGAAACTACTACCGCTACCTGTTCGCATACGATGCTAATGAAAATGAGTTGACCGATAACTACCAGGGCTGGGATACCTTGGGCAACTGGTGGCATGAATTGATTGCCGATACATTTACCTACAACGCGCAAAACCTGTTAATAACCCAAATTACATTCGATTCGGCCGGATATATCTATGGCGCACTTGATTCTTTTGTTTATAACGGCGCAGGAGAGGCAATCAACCGGTTTAGCTATGAGTGGGATACCACCCACAGTAATTGGGGACTGCCATATCAGGATGTATACGTAAATTATAACGCGGCTAAATTATTGTCCGACCTTACCCTGCAATGGAATGGTAGTTCATGGGTGAATAGTACGAACGACACTTCTGTTTACGATAATAACGGTAACCTGTTGTCACAAACGCTTCTTGCCTGGAACACAACTTTCTGGGCTACTCAAATGCAATATATTTACCGGTACGACGCCGGCAATAATGAA
>Ga0182030_10012847_pt1 | contig 16723 bp, 16 predicted proteins | sample 812S3MmetaG_FD_121299 | JGI IMG/M metagenome (GOLD analysis project Ga0182030, IMG submission 121299) | Permafrost microbial communities from Stordalen Mire, Sweden - 812S3M metaG (Illumina Assembly) | ecosystem: Environmental > Terrestrial > Soil > Wetlands > Permafrost | place: Sweden...
GAGATAACTACACGTTTTGCACCTGCTTTAATATGGCCTTCAGCTTTTTCTCTGTCCGTAAAAAAGCCTGTACATTCCAGTACCACGTCTACATTGTGAGCAGCCCACGGTATTTGAGTTGGGTCTTTTTGTGCATATATATTGATCTCTTTACCATTCACGGTTATAGTGCTATCCGAACTTTTAACCTCATGGCCAAAACGACCCTGCGCAGTATCATACTTGAGCAAGTGTGCCAGTACATTAGGCTTTGTAAGGTCATTGATTGCTACTACATCTATACCTTCCATATTATATATCTGGCGGAAAGCGAGGCGGCCTATACGGCCAAAGCCATTGATGGCGACTTTTACTGTATTCATTTTGTGAGATTAATTAAAGAACGTTCTAAAGTGGCGCAAAGGTATGAAAATTCAAAATTCAAAAGCCAGATTCTACAGACAAAAAGACATACAACTACTGAATATATTTATTAGTAAAATTTATGGCATTGGTTATTTTATTAGCAACTGATGGCCCAGCCCCAATAAATTCCTTTCTGATAATTCCATTTCTATCAATTATCAACGTAGTTGGGTATCCTTTAATTTGCAATACAGAATCCAGATGCGTTACGTTTCCTACATGCCTGAAGGTAAAATCAATTGGCAGAAACCTAGGCAAAGGCTTTGCCCCATAATTAATCACATGATTATTTTCAAATAAAAGTGTATCGTGAGTCCTGTTATATTTAATACTATCCTGAAAAAATGAGTAAAACCGTATATTTGTATCGTTGGCAAATTCTTGTTGCAGTTTATTGAGCATGGGGATTTCGTACATACATGCTCCGCAACCAAAATACCAAAAATTAATAACTGAAATCTCCCCTTTGAGCAATTCATTACTAACCTGTGTACCATTAAAGTCATTTAGTGAAAACGAAGGCATTTTTCTTCCTTCAAGTGTATACATTTTTTGAAAAAACGCATATTGTAAGGATTTACTTACGCCTGCGGGCAGCGCATTAGTGCCATATTTTTTCAATAATGAATCATATTCATTATTGTCTTCTATTTTAAAATCAATTTTTTTTGCAGTTTGATCGCCGATTTTATATTCGATAAAAGCGCTTCCCTCTTTAAATGTTGAAAAGATAATTGAGGTGTCTGTTAAACATTTAAAAGAGACATTATTGCTATAGTTTAGTTTGAGGTCTCCTTTTTTAGGTATCTTAACTATGATTTGGCTATCACTATATGCGGTTATAGCATGGGAGATAGAAAAAACTATTTCCGGTTGCTTTGAACTATCACATGAAAACATGACTGCAATACTTATGCATAACCAAAGGAAACAGAGGATTCTTTTTTGCATTGTATATAGTATTATCTTCTAGAATACTGAACAGAATTAATGCCTCCGCACCACAATGATCAATGAATGCTCCTCGCGTCGAGCGCTTTTTGGTAAGCACGGGCATTTTTCAATTGCTCATCATACGTTGACGCAAAATTGGAGTATCCGCTAAAATCCTCTTTAGCGCAAAAGTATAAGTAGTTTGTTTTTGGTGCTTCCAATACTGCTTCAACCGAATTGACTGATGGGGTGCATATAGGTCCCGGAGGTAATCCCTCATATAAATAGGTATTATATGGAGAAATGTTTTGCAGCATAGGGCCGGTAATCCTGCGAATGGTGAAATCACCGACTGCATATTTCACAGTAGGGTCTGCCTGTAGCTTCATGCCTTTGCGAACCCTGTTGAGATATACGCTGGCTATATTGGGCTTGTCGGTACTCATATTAGATTCTTCATCTACTATTGATGCTAATGTAACTGCTTCATTGGGGGTCAATCCCTGGGCCTTTGCTTGTTGTTTATGATTTGCATCCCAAAAATGCGAATAGTTTTTCTCGATTTTCCTGAATGCCTTGTCTGCGGTTATATTCCAGAAAAAATCGTAAGTATCCGGTATTACTGCGCATAAAACAGTATTCGTATCCAGGCCGAACTGGGACAGATATTCAGGGTTATCAAATTGTTGTTGTAATGTGAGCGAGTCGGCTTCCAGGTTAGATGAAAGAAGTTTAATAAAATCCTGTTTGGTACGTAGTTTATTGATGACCAGTTTTACTGGAGTTTGCCTCCCCGATCTGAGCATGCGTATTATATTGTAATTGCTCATTTCCCTGTTGATCTTGTATTTCCCAGGGTGGATGTGGGCAGGCAGTTTCGCGAATTTTGCTAAAAGGCCAAAGGTGAACATATCTGTCACAAAGCCACCCTGCTGCAGCGCCTCCTCCAGATTTTCATAGTTTGCCCCGGTATGTATATACAGGTATTCGCCTTTTGTGAAAGTTCCGGTGGCCGGCCCAAACACTTTGAATACGGACAAAAGACCAAGCAAAATAAGTACGAGCATGGTATAAAACACCCATCGCGATCTTTTCTTTTTAGCAGCAGCCATACCGCTAATTTAATGGATTAGTTGGTAGATTCGGCAAGGGTCAAATGAATAAAATGTTAAAAGCGTTAAAAGGTTTAAAATATTATTTTCCACATGCTTAAACTTCGGCATAGTTTTTATGTTCTAACAATTTAAACCAAAAAAAACATACTATGCAAAGTATCAAGAGAATGTTGTTCATTTTGGCTGTAGCACTGACCTGCGGTGCATACAGCAGCCATGCGCAAATCGTAGTTGATGTCAGGCCTCCTGTGCCACATTATGTTCGTGTCGCCGCACCCAGTCCCCGTCATGTATGGATAGATGAGGAGTGGGAAGAAAGAGGTGGCAGGTATGCGTTCACAGGTGGGCACTGGGCTGAGCCGCCACATCCGGGAATGAGGTGGGAGCCAGGTCATTGGATGGATCGTGACCGCCGCCATTATTGGAAGCCCGGTCACTGGCGCAGGTAATCTCAATCAATCCTCACAATGTGAGGATTTTTTTTTGCAAGCCCATATCGTAATCTGTACATTTATATCTGATAGTACCTTCTGTATAATGAAACGAATTGTAGCCAAGCACCCTTTAGCCATTCGATGGTTTCACTGGATTAATTTCCCATTGCTTACCATTATGATATGGAGCGGCCTGCTTATCTACTGGGCCAATGATATTTACAGACTTGGCTGGGGAGATAAAACCTTGCTGAAATTTTTCCCGCAGTCTTTTTATGATGCTTTGCACATTCCATTCCGGCTTTCGACAGGTATGGCGTTTCACTTTTTCTTTATGTGGTTCTTCTTCCTTAACGGAGTTCTTTATGTATTATATACCATATTTTCCGGTGAGTGGCGCTATCTGCTGCCAAACAGGCATTCATTCGAAGAGGCATGGCTGGTAGTGCTACACGACCTGCACCTGCGCAAAAATGCCCCCCCTCAGGATAAATATAATGCCGCCCAGCGTATTGCTTATACAGCCATTGTTATCATGGGTATGGGCTCAATCATTACCGGGCTGGCGATTTACAAGCCTATACAGTTTTATTGGCTATGTGCTTTATGTGGTGGCTACGAAATGGCCCGAATATTACATTTTGCGTTGACTATAGGCTATGCTTTGTTTTTTGTAATACATGTAGTGCAGGTGATCATAGCTGGCTGGAATAACTTCCAGGCTATGGTGACCGGTTTTGAGGTGGAAAACATACCGGATATTGTAGCTGCAAATCCCCCGGTTACAGAACTTGAGGACCAGAATGAGGCAGACAAAAAAGAATAGGAAGGGTTATACAATGTTTTAAATGATAAGCAATGGACAGCGCGCCTAAAAATAGTAACACAGGAAAAAAACGAACTTTAGAGCAGGAGATCAGGTACCGCACCATCGTTGCGTTCTCTGTATTTTTCGTATGCCTTACCTGTGGCGGGCTGCTCTTTGCAAGGCTCTATAATGAGCCGACGACTGGCGAAGATGTGCAACCAACACTCAGAGCCGGGCTGAGAGCGAATGAAAAAATGTTCAGCCTTTTCTATAGCAAGTCAAGAGAGGCAAAGGTATTCAGCAAATCGGACGCGGCAACAAAAGTACGTGTGAATGGTGACGTAGGTATGGACGGAGAACTGGATACCTCCTGGAGGCTGAAGATAGCCCGTAATCCGAGAGACACTTTGGTAATCACCCTTGCTGATATAAAAGCCCTACCCAAAACAGAGGTGGTATTTGATTTTAAGTGCGTGGAAGGCTGGAGCCAGGTAACCTGGTGGGGTGGGGTGCGGTTTAGCGATTTCATGAAAAAATATAACCTAGTGCAGCAGACAGCCATGCGTTATGTGGGCATGGTAACGCCAGACGAAAGTTATTATGTTGGCAATGATATGCCCAGTATGCTGCAGCCGCAAACCCTGCTATGCTATGAAATGAATGGCAAACCTTTGCCGCAGAACCAAGGCTATCCCCTCCGCCTGATCATACCGGTGAAGTATGGCATCAAGCATCTAAAGCGAATAGGTGTTATGTACTTTAGTAATGATAAGCCAAAAGATTACTGGGCAGAAAGGGGATACGATTATTTTTCAGGGCTGTAGCCTGATTTATTCTTCCAGTTTAGTTCCCGTTTGTGTAAAACTGATCTTAAGCTTTTTGTACAAAGCCCCAAGCGTCATTTTAAAAGTCTTCTTGCTCATCCCGAAAAAAGCGTGAATATCATCCGGGCCTGATTTATCATTGTAAGGCAGGTATCCATTGTTCTGCTGTAGCAGAGAGAGTATTTTTTCCTCTTCACCCATAACCTTAATATATCCTTTTACTCCCGGCGATACATCAATCTTATTATCGGGTCTTATATGCTTAATGAAGCCATCCAGCTTATCGCCAATCTCATATTCTTTATAAACTTCGTTGAAATGCAGTACGCCTATGTGCTTGCTGTTGATGATCACCTTGTAACCAATGTCTGTTTTCTGATAGATGAGCAGGTGCACCGGCTCGTTCTCTTTCACGGAAAGCTCATAATTAGTGATGTATTTATCTATTTTTTCAGTTGCGGTTACCCTTCCTGTCCGCTCATCTATGAATAGCCGCACCAGCCGCCTGTCACCCGATTTCATCCTCTTCTCCTGCTGGGAAATAGGAACAAAAACATCTTTCATCAGCCCCCATTTAAGAAATGCGCCGCTTGCATTTACATCCGCCACCTCCATCATAGCTATATCGCCAACGACCGCATAGGGGTGCAGTGTGGTAGCTATCAGCCGCCCGTCATTATCATGATATACAAAAACGGTTATTTCATCATCCGGCTGCAGGCCTTCGGGCACATAACGTTTAGGCAGTAATATTTCATCTTCTCCACCATCTAAGTATATGCCGAAGTCAACCTTCTTTATTACCTTAAGCGTATTGTAATTTCCTACGTTTACCATGCGGTAGCAAGATACGTTGAATGGTTGATAAGTTGGGTGTTGACTGGTTGATAGGTACCTGTAGAAAATACAAAAGCCTCAAATCGAAGGCTTTTGTATTAAAAAGATTTAATAAAAACTATGCTTTCCTTTTTATACCGCAGCCGATAGATTTAGTTGTTTTAGGATCTACTTCTTTACCAGCTACCATGGCGTTGATGGCATCTTCTATATACATTTTCTTGTAGCCGCCCGGATCAGATGGATTATCGTTCATAGCGCCCTTGTAAACGAGCTTGCTCTGGTTATTAAAGAGATATACCTCCGGTGTATGACTTGCGCCAAAGAGGTCTGCCATTTTTGAATTTTCATCTACAAGGTAAGGCACAGAATACTTTTGAGATTTCGCGTACTGGATCATTTCATGGTAGGAATCGGCATCGCTGCGCTGTGCTTCATTTGAGTTAATGATCACCATGCCTATGTGATGGGCAGTTGCGTAGTCAATTACTTTTTGAGTAATCGGCTGATTTTTGATTACAAAGGGGCAAGTGTTGCAAGAGAACATAACCAAAAGGCCATTTTCTTTTGCCGCAGCTTTCAGTGAAGTGGCTGAGCCGCTGGCACTTTTCATAGATACGTCCATAGCGGGGATCTGGTCGCCGGGATTTAATTTATCCTGTGCATACACGGCGGGAACGAAAGCCATTGTGGCAAATAAGGAGGCGAAGGCTATTACGATTGTTTTCATGGTCATTATTTTTTGTAAAAATAAGGGGTTTCTCCTAAAGGCGCAAAGCAGTGAGCTATTTAGTCTCAAGGCTTACATTTTCGTCGCCTTGTTCATAAGGGAGGTAGGTGATAATAAATTGGAACATTTCGTCGGTCGATTTCATACTGCCATTCCGGTCACGTACGAGCTGTGGCGGGCTAAAAGGATTATTGAGATTTTGTTTTGTGTTGTCGTAAACGCCCTCTGCTATAATGGTGCTGCCGGTGGGTATTTTTACCATTTTTTTGAAGGTGTAGAAATATTGCCAATTAAAATCCCACCTGGGTATAGATATAAGCCGGATCGTATCGCCGGATGGCGCGACTGCATAGGCTTTAAAGCTTTTACCAAGCAGGTGCATGTGTGGATTGATGGTGAGGATCGAAATATCAAACGGGACTGTGAATTTGCTATACACCGGTTTTATGGTATTAGGAAGGATAACCAGGTCAGGCAATACCGGAGATACTCCTAAGGTGCCTAACTGGAATTCCTGTACCGGCCTCTTAGGCGGCGACTTTGCAAAGAATATATTGATGTACGAACTGTCCCATACATCATCCGTTTTGGTAAATCCATAATGGAGATCATTAAGTAAAAATGCACCTTTGCGTGGCAGCATATAGCCACCTATGCCATCAGGATACTTTTGCCCTACTACACCGGGCAGATAGTTTACTACCGATTTTTGCAGTACCGGATAAGAACCATCATCATTGGGCAGCCCCAATTTCTGGAATGCCTGCAACAGGGAAGCGGTATCTTCTACCATATTTACTACTCTTTCGCCCGCAAAAATATCTACTTTTTTGTCAAACTGGTATTTTACCATGTCGCCATTTACATGATGCACTACATTGTGATTGCCGGGCATAAACTCTATGAGGCTGGCAAATGTATCGGCAGGTAATTCAAAGGGCACTTTTACGAGCAGGAATTTATCAAAGCTATTGCCTTTTAGAAAATAGGGTTGTACGGGAATTCTTAGGTCCGGAGTACCAATTTCTGAGCCAACGGGATATTTTGGTAATGCAGGCAGCATATCCTTGGGGCCTTCCGGAGCGCCCTCTGCAGCCCACTTATCTAAGATCTTAATGTCGCGGTCGCTCAGCAATCGCTGTCCAATAAATTCTGTATAATGAGGGTCTGCGGGCCATGGCGGCATTATCCCTTCTTTTGTTACGAACGCGGAAGCCCCGGCATTCCTGCGTGCATCCTCGTATGAAACCAATGAAAAGTGCGCACTGCCGCCGGGCCTGTGGCAAATGCCGCAATTGTTGTACAGTATAGGCGCCACATGCTCTGTGAAAGTGACTGTATCAGGGATAGCGTCTTTGTTACTACAGGCTGTATAGAAGCATATAGTAGCTGCAGCTGCAAACAAGATCTTTCTCTTAACCGCCTTTACAGGAAATGCAGATAGGCGCTTCTCATTTGAAGTCGCCGAAAAATATTTATTTTCTATTTTTTTATAAATACTCATCATTATCTTCATGAGACAATTTACCAAGTAATATACTCACGTTAAGCTCATACCCAAGCAAAATGATGATGGTATTGAGCCATACCCAAACCATAAAAGCAATGAGCGTGCCTATAGAGCCATAAATCTTGTTGTAGTTGATCAGGTGATTGACCAAGAAAAAAAAGACTGAGGTAGTTAGAATGGATGCTATAGTAGCAAATATGGAGCCCGCGGAAACAAATCTGAACTTTTGCTTTAGGGAAGGTCCAAAAGTGTAAATCATTGATATAGTAATAAAAACGAGTAGCCCAAGAATAACAAAGCTGATCATTTTTACGGCCGCTACACTATGAAATATCTTATTGATAAATGGATTAAGGTCCCGGCTTTGCGCTATAAGAATAGCAAGGCCTATTATCACTATACCAATAACTGCGATTGTAAGCTTTACGGCAGCCCAGCGGCGTTGTACACCTGTGCGCTCCACATATAACGACAGGCTCTTATCGAAACTACGCATGAGGCCCATGATGCCATTTGAAGAAAAGTAGAGCACCAGTATGATACCATAAGACAACACATCGTGATGCTGGGTGGTCATAAAGTCGCTGACTACGTCACGTATACTCGTGTAGATATTATGGTTGGGCGATAGCAGCTTAATCGTGTTCAGGATCGTTTGTTCCACATTCTTCAATGGTAGAAAAGGCACCAGGGAAAACAGGAACAAAAAAGTAGGCGGCATAGCCATGAGGAAGTTATAAGTAACGGCAGCTGCACGTTCCTGCAATTTTAATGTTTTCAATTCTGTGACAAAGAATTTGCCTACTTCATAAAGTGATGCTCCATTGAGGCCAGGCAACATAATGCTGTGCGCCTTTTTAAGCACATAGCGCACAGGATGCCATTTTAGTAATTGTATTTGCAATGTTCTGTTTGGTGATATATTGTAAAGGTATGCGTACGAAAATAATATTGACTTCGGAAGCCATTGACATTAGTTAAATATTGGCACAATTTTACAAATTCTTCAAAATAAAATCAGTCATCCGCGTATATAATTGGTAGCGGGTATTGCCGCCGTAGATGCCGTGGTTTTTGTCAGGGTAAAACTCACATTCAAATTGTTTATTGGCATTAATAAGGGCAGCATCAAGCATTACAGAGTTTTGAAAATGCACATTGTCGTCTGCAGTGCCATGTATGAACAAGAATTTCCCTTTCAGTTTGTCCGCCATTTTATCCGGTGCGTTGTTGTCGTAGCCCTCCTGGTTTTCCTGAGGTGTGCGCATATAGCGCTCTGTGTAAATATTATCGTAATAGCGCCAGTTAGTAACCGGAGCTACCGCCAAGGCAGTTTTAAAAACATCGTTGCCTTTAAGTATGCAGGTAGCGCTCATAAATCCACCGTAGCTCCAGCCCCATATGCCTATGCGGTCTTTGTCCACATAAGGCAGTTTGCCCAGGTTTTTAGCTATTGCTATCTGGTCATCACTTTCGTATTTACCCAGCTGCAGGTAGGTCTTTTTTCTGAATGCCTCCCCTCTATATCCTGTTCCAGTGCCATCGGCACATACCACTATATATCCCTTTTCGGCCAGCATCTGGTGCCAGAAGAAATTACCGACAGGAAAGCGGTCTGCAACTTCCTGAGATCCCGGGCCGCTATACTGGTAAAGGAGTACCGGATATTTTTTTGTGCTGTCAAAATCAGGTGGTGTGATGATCCATGCATTCAGATTGGCATCAACGCCTCTTATTTTCGTAAAATGCAGATCACCCAGTGCATATTCTTTCATCTTTGCTTCCAGGCTTTTATTATCCTCCAATGTGCGAATGACGTCTCCTTTTGCATTGCGCAAGTAATAAACCGGTACTTTATTAAGTTGTGAAGACTTATCGAGGAAGAAATTATAGCCTTCGCAAGGTGTAATAGCATGTATGCCTTTTTCAGGCGTGAGACATTTTTTGTTCGATCCTGTCCAGCTTACTACATAGAGTTTGCGTTCGAGAGGTGATGTTTCAGCAGAGGTATAATATACTAACTTGCGGGGTATGTCTATACCCGTAAGCCCGTCTACATCATAGTTCCCTTCAGTGAGGTCTGTTAATTTTTCTTTATGCCAGTCCCAGTTATACAAATGAGCGTATCCATCACGCTCGCTGCTTAGTATTACGGAGTGGCGGTCTGGCAGAAAGGTTATTTCATCATTGATGTTTATGTACCACTTATTCTTTTCGGTATAGATAACATTTGTTGTTCCATCTGCAGCATTAGCGAGCAACAGCTCCAGTTTATTTTGCAATCGGTTCATGCGGTAAATACATAGTTTTGAACTGTCTTCCGTCCATTTTATGCGTGGTATATACTGATCTGTTTCTTTACCGATATTGGCATTTATGGCCAGTTTTTTTTGCAGATTGTAAATCCTGATCTGTATTATGGAGTTGCGCTCACCAGCCTTGGGGTATTTGTAAGTGTATTGTTCCGGATAAAGGCCCGTGTATTTGGCTATAGTGTACTCGGGCACCAGGCTCTCATCAAACCGGTAATAGGCCAGATAGCTGCCATCAGGAGACCACTCAAATGCACGGGTAAAGGCAAACTCTTCTTCATACACCCAGTCGCAATTGCCATTTCTGATCTTGTTTTTTTCACCATCAGTTGTTACTGGCACCACTACGTCTCTTTGCAGGTCTTTAATATAAAGATTATTGTTTTTCACGAATGCTACCTTTTGTCCGTCGGGCGAAAAGGTAGCATGCAGGACTTTGTCGTAATCCAGTAGTTTTATGCTGCCTGATGCTATGTCATAAACATATACCCGCTGCAATACAGAATGGCGGTAAATATTTTCGCTTTCTGTAAGCAATAGCATTTTTTGTTCGTCCTTGCTAAAAGTGTAGCCATCGACATTGAGTTCACTACCGCCAAATTTCTGTGCTTCGTTATCAAACAAAGTGCGTTCCTGCGTTCCGGTTTCCAGATTATATACACGTATATACAAACGCTTGCCTTCCCGGTCGATTTGGGTATATTGAGTGCCATCCTTCATAGCTTCAAAGCCCGGAATATCCTTTACCTTAAACGTATTATTCTTCCATAGATCATCTATTGTTATCTGCTTTCCACCTTGTGCAGAAACAATTTGAGTGGTAAATAAGGCTATAAAAAGCCATAAGGTTGTGCGCATAATTAATGATTAGAGTGCGTAAAAATAGTGTGTTAGCAGGAGATTGTTTAAACGTTAATTATTGATGCCCGTGCCCATAATTCTAAATAATTTGGAGTAAATCAGAAAATAAGTGCTAAATTTAGAAGTTATATTATTGAAAAATAGTAATCATTTGGTCAATTAACAATGCGTTTATGAATAAGGGGCTGTTTTTGCTGCTGGCGATTTTAGTTATTTTTAATAGTACTGGCTTTGCTATTGATAACTCAGATGAGCTGCTTTCGTTAATTAACCTAACTCCCGAAACTGCAACTCAAGGCAAGATCACTTCCCTTCTTGGAAACCCTACGAAAATTGAAGCCACTAAAAAAAGAACAGTATGGTACTATACCCATGGAAATGCAAATCTTGTGATCAGCTGGGATATGAAAACTACGTTACTTGAAAAATTTTCCTTTACCTGCGACGTGGTTAAAAAAGATGTTTTTGATACACGGTTACAAGCTAAACTTACCTCGGGCGTTACTGATATATTACAGACACTCAAAATTTTAGGCACTCCCAAAGATATGACCATCAAAAAGGCGACACAGGAAATACATTATGCTTACGCTCACAACGTGCTACGCTTGTTCTTCCGTAACCGGGTTTTGGTGGATTATTGCTTGTATTAAATATTGAATGGCTTAATTTCCGAATGGCTTAATGGCTCCCCGCAATAAGCGGGACAGGCAATGATAACTGGAGCGCTATACCTCAAAGCCGACGAGCAGGATTGCCAATGAAAACTTAACTTTTCTTAACAAAACTTACCTAAACTTAACCTTTTTAGCGGGAGAGTGGTTCCCGTACCCCACTCTTTTCCGTGTATTTGAACAAAGTGAAACTTTTTTCGCATACCCCTGGTATTGAGATTCCGAGCCGACAGACAGGGTTTATTTTAGAAATTTTGGTTGATTGCATGATTTTCGTCCTTTTGGGTGTAAAGATAGGAAATAAATAGGTAAAGCTAATAATAATTATTAGATTTATAGTATAATTAACGTTTTGGGTCCGCGCATTGTAATTATCATATTATGGTTTGCGATTTAGTTTACACTATAAAAAGAGGTTTTTTGAAAATGGCTTAATGACCTAATGGCTCAATGACTCAATTTCCATATTAGGATTTGCGATTTTGTTTACACCATAAAAAGGGGGTTTTGAAAATGGCTCAATGACTCAATTTCCATATTAGGATTTGCGATTTTGTTTACATCATAAAAAGGGGATTATTTTTTGCTATTGTATTATAGAAAATAATTTTTTGCCGCCGTAAACGGGTTGGGAATTTGAAACAGGCACTAATTTAAATTAATATACTATTTACTGTGTCTCCCTTATTTAATTTGTTTTCCATAACATCTAATTTTTTTTAGGAATCAAAGCTTCTAAGATTCCTTGCCTTTTGTAGCTGCCGAATCAATATTCAATGCCCTCAGCATGGGCGCTGCAAACCAGGTGATGCCTACAACTACTAAGGTCATACAACCGCCGAAAACAACGGCGGGAACCGTGCCCATCCATTTAGCGGTAATGCCGCTTTCCATGGCGCCCAATTCGTTAGAAGAACTGATGAACATGGTATTTACCGCAGCTACCCTGCCGCGCATACTATCTGGTGTATTCAGTTGCAATATCGTTCCCCGTATTACCACGCTTACGGCATCAACCATGCCTCCTAATAACAACATGGCAAATGCTACGATAAAGCCCCATGAAATGCCAAAGCCAAATACAGTGGCTATTGTACTTACTCCAAAGAGCCCGCAATATCCAAAAATAATAGTAGTAACGCCAAAACCTGCGATAACTAATAACAACTTAATCCCCGGCTTATTTTTCAGTGGGATAAAAGACAGAATGAACAATGCCATTACAGACCCTATGCCCGGTGCAGCACGCATCCAGCCAAATCCTATTTCCCCTACATCCAGTATATCGAGGGCATAAACGGGCAGCAATGCAACAGCACCGCCGAAGAGCACGGCAAACATATCCAACGATAAGGCTGCAAGAATTATCTGGGTGCGAAAAACAAATTTCAGGCCTTCCCCAAGGCTTTTAATAATAGGCTCTTTCTCCTTCTTTAATATGGCCTGTTTAGGTATCTGTAGTACCGCCAGAAGGGATATTAACTCGATGATACCCACACAGATAAGCGCTCCGTGAACCCCTGAGATGGCAATCATAAAACCACTGAGCAGTGGCCCCACCACGGCGCCTATCTGCCAAGAAGTGCTGCTCCATGTAGTAGCGTTGGCATATTGCTCCCGTGGAATCAGCATTCCCTGCAGCGCAAAAGACGACGGACCAAGAAATGCACGCAATGCGCCACCTATAAAAATGCCTGCATAAATAAACCAGACTATTCTATGTTCGGGCAAGTGAGCCTGGATCTGCGGCCACGCCAGAAAAACGAAGAACGCAGAAAGAAGTACATAGCCGATGATACACTGAGTTATTAAAGTTTTCTTTTCCTTCAGGTCTACAAAATGACCGGAAAACAGGGAAAACCCAATAGCGGGGATCACCTCCCAGAGACCGAGCATACCCAGGGAAAGCTTATCATGAGTTAGCGTATATACATAGTAGCTTACAATGGCAGATTGCATATTCAGCGCCATAATAACACTAAACCGAAGTACCAGGAATTTCCTGAACAAGGGGTAACTAAGGGCTTTATTTTTGATTAAGAACGAGGTAGCCGGACGCAAGTATCATGTGTTTGTTTGCGGCAAAAATATTGCTTTAGGAACATATTAACTGCTAAATTTGCTTAACAATGAATAATATCACACAGATCATTGGCACAAGCACCGTACAGGCCTTCCAGGAACTCCGGGCCAATAAGCTGCGCACCTTTCTTTCCCTTCTTGGCATAACCATTGGTATTTTTTGCATTATCGCGGTGCTCACTGTGTTAGATAGTCTCAAAAACAATATTCAGAAGGACATGGCGACATTGGGGAGCGATGTCCTTTACATTGGTCGGTGGCCCTGGATGGATGAAGGGGGTGAATACAAATGGTGGGAATATTGGCGACGTCCCAGTATGACGCCACAGGAAGTGAAAGCTATACAAACCCAGGTGCCTGATGCCGCAATAGCTACTCTTTGCCTCAATACCCGTGGCCTGAACATTAAATACAATGATATGGACCTCAGCAGCATATCGGGCTATGCTGTGATGAGCGACTTTGATAAAATACAGAACATAGAGATTGCTAAAGGCAGGTACCTCAGCTCGTCAGAACTGGACGGAGGCAGTAATGTGGTAGTATTGGGAGATGAGATCAGCAACTCTCTTTTTCCCGGCAGCATAACTCCTTTGGGTAAAAACATCAGTTTCCTGGGACGAAGGTTTGTGGTAGTAGGAGTGATGAAAAAAGTGGGAGAGAACATGGCAGGCTTTGATTTTGATAACTCGGTCATATATCCCTATTATGCTGCTGCTTCATTACTGGAGGTACGGTCGCTCAACTACGACCCGATGCTGGCTGTAAAAGCTTCAAAGGACAAAGACCTGGACGAGGTGAAGTATGAGGTAGAAGGAGTGCTGCGCCGAATGCGTAAAGTAAGGCCCGGTCAGGCCAACGATTTCGCCATCAACCAGCTCAGCCAGGTATCTCAGCGCATTGAGCTGTTTTTTGGTACGGTGGACGTGATTGCCTGGGTCATTGGCGGATTTTCACTTATCGTCGGTGCATTTGGTATTGCCAATATTATGTTTGTGACTGTAAAGGAGCGTACAAAGATCATAGGCCTTAAAAAAGCAATCGGTGCAAAAAAATCTTCCATACTGCTGGAATTTCTTTTAGAAGCAGTAGTGTTGTGCCTGCTAGGCGGCGGTGTAGGAATAGCCATCGTCCTTCTGCTAAGTGTAATATTTACCTATGGGTTTGACTTTCATGTTACCTTATCACTGACCAACTTCTTTATTGGTATTTTTGTATCTATATTCGTTGGCGTTTTATCAGGATTCATACCTGCAAGGACAGCCTCCCGGCTTGACCCTGTAGTGGCAATAAGAACAAATTGATAACTATGAAAAAAAAGCGGGTGCTCATACTCGATAAAGAACGTATAGGGCACAAACTATGCCGTATGGCCTATGAGATATGGGAGCACAATAGCAATGAGAAAGAGATCATACTGATCGGCATAATGAAGGGGGGTAAAATACTTGCGGATAACCTGTCTGCAATAATAAAAGAAATAAGCCCATTGAAAGTACAAACCATACCATTTAATATCAATAAGAAAAAGCCATTGGGCCATAGCCTTGATATCGGGGAGGACTTAACTGGTCGTTCCGTCATTCTTGTGGATGATGTAGTGAACTCCGGCAAAACGATCATGTATTCCATGCAGGCGATTCTTTCTTACGATCTTAAAAGACTAATGGTTGCTGTTCTCGTTGACCGCAAGCATAAATCTTTTCCCATTTATTCTGATATTGTGGGGCACAGCGTAGCTACAACTCTGCAAGATCACATAGAAGTGGAAACCGAAGGCAATGAAATTACCGCAGTATATCTTGAATAACAGCTTCAACTTTCGACTATCTACTGAATGCTATCTGTTAAATACAATCTCCTTAAAAAATAAGAAATGTCTTTTACACTAGTGATACATGGCGGGGCAGGCAACATTACCCCCGCAATAATGAACAAGGAACAGGAACAGCAATATACCATGGGGCTGAAAGCAGCCTTAGATAAAGGTTACGAGGTGCTGCGCAATGGCGGGTCCTCTCTTGATACCGTAGTAGCAGCTATCAGCGTACTGGAAGACAATCCACTCTTCAATGCAGGGCGCGGGGCTGTATTTACAAAAAAAGGACTGAATGAAATGGATGCCTCTCTGATGGATGGCAGTAACCTGATGGCCGGAGCTATTGCCGGTGTGCGCAATATTAAAAACCCTATTAAGCTTGCACGGGAAGTGATGCTTCATTCCGGGCACGTTTTCCTGAGCGGTGAGGGTGCGGCTGAGTTTGCACTGAGCCAGGGCATAGAGATGGCGCCAGATGAATACTTTTTCAACAGATCACGCTACGATCAGTGGGTGGAAATACGGGATACTGACTTTTACCAGCTTGACCATAAAGATGATAATCTTAAAGGAACAATACCCAATACCGATTATAAATACGGCACAGTTGGAGCAGTGTGCTGCGATGAGCAAGGCAACATTGCCGCAGGCACTTCTACCGGAGGTATGACTAACAAACGCTTTGGGCGCATAGGTGATAGCCCTGTTATTGGCGCCGGTACTTATGCCAACAATAAAACCTGTGGTATATCCCGTACAGGACACGGGGAGCATTTCCTAAGAGCCGTGGTGGCACATGACGTTTCCTGCCTGATGGAGTACAAGGGACTTTCGCTTCATGAAGCTTGTGAGATAGTAATCAAAGACAAGCTCGTTAAGATAGGGGGTGAAGGTGGTTTGATTGCTGTTGACTCAAAAGGCAATTATGATTTCTGCTTTAACTCAGCAGGTATGTATCGGGGCATGAAGAATAGTGAGAGGGATGAGGTTGTGGCTTTTTATGGAAGTTAAAAAAACGGATGAAAAACCAGGATTTAAACAAGGCAAGCAAGAAACTTAAACAACAACTGGTAAGCAGCAATCAGCTTGCCGTAAAACTTGCCGCTGAATCAAAATTAGTACGGACGGAATCTATAAAAGTTTTGAAAGAATTTGAAAAGTTAGATGATGAGGTTACAACAATACCACGCAAGTGATAAATTTGTATGGTTAGCCTGATTTAGCTATTAATGTAATTTCAGCATGCCATGGTTCGACGGGGCTGCCAATGACATCCTATTCAAGCGGTTGAATTTCAACCAGTTGTAATTTATGCTTTTTAGCTAATCTGTTTAACATTGAGACCTCTTTTAGTTTTAATTGTTGTTCATATTTCTTGA
>Ga0182030_10012849_pt1 | contig 16722 bp, 10 predicted proteins | sample 812S3MmetaG_FD_121299 | JGI IMG/M metagenome (GOLD analysis project Ga0182030, IMG submission 121299) | Permafrost microbial communities from Stordalen Mire, Sweden - 812S3M metaG (Illumina Assembly) | ecosystem: Environmental > Terrestrial > Soil > Wetlands > Permafrost | place: Sweden...
GAAACCGGACATCGCCAGCGTTCCACCGCCCGTCTCCGCGTTCAGCCTGTCGATCGTGGCGCGATTGCGATCGAAAAATACGATTCCGTTCACGTTGTCGAGACCGTTGGGCACGTCGTTCATATACAGCGACGCGTTCTTCAATTCCATGCGCCCGTTGACCAGAGGATCGCGGAGAGATCCCCGGACGGATGTCTGCAGCGTCGCATCGCCTCGCGCGAGCAGGTTCGGATTCAGCAACTGCAGGATCACCAGGTTCACCGAGCCCTGCACGCTCAGGTCGGCGCCTCCGGTGGATGTAAATGGTACCGCTCCGGCCGCTTCGAGGTTGGTGCCGCGAGCGGTGAATCGCGCCGATTGGATGCGAGCTTCCTTGGCGGTCGCGGAGATGACGATCGGTCCCGAGTTCCTCAACACCAGATCTTGCGCCGGAACTCCGAGTTGCACGGTCTGCGTGGCTTTCGGATTGAACTGCAGCGTGTCGATCCTAATTTCCGCGCGGAATCCCGCGAGATTTTCGAGCGAGGCCTGGATGTTGACGGTTCCCTCCAGGAAGCCCTCAAACGGAGGTTCGGCCAACTTCTCCTGCGCGGGCGAGCCGAGCATCGCCAAGTCACGCAGCGCGGCGATGGTCACGCGAGGGATCTTCAGGGTGGCCGTGCCTGCGTAATCGCCGTCCATCCGCCAGCGCCCCTGGCCTTGAATCGTGGATTGCCGGATGTGCGCGGTGGTCTCGACGTCGAGATCTGTACCGTGGGTTTGCGTCGTTAAGGCGAGGTCGCCGAGCGGATCCTGATTCAGGGTGATTTTCGATGCAGTGAGATTGGTATTGACGGCGGAGAGCGACCATCGGCCGCGCCGCAACTGCGCATCGCCCGCGGCTCGCCCGCTCACGATTCCTTCCAGACCCGACTTGAGCTTCGCGATCGCCGCAACGCGGGAGGTCGCGAAATTCTGGGCCGATACATCGAAGTGCGCCGAACCGTCGTCCCAATCGCCGTCGCGATGGGCGAAGGAACCTTGAAACAGGAGTTTCCCCGTCCCGGCATCGAGTTCGCCGGATGCGAGCCGCAGGGCCGTCGCATCGTAATGCACGCTCGCGCGCACTCGATCGAACTGCTCATCGAACGCCGCCGGTTTTTCCACCTGGAGCGACGCGTCGGCGACGGGCTGGCCGATGGTGCCGGAGAGGTTGGCGGTGCCTGAGACGGTTCCGCTCAACGGAGGAAGTCCGGGAAGTTCTTTTTTGAACTCGTCGCGCAGCGGGCCGATTTGCGCGTTGCGGAAGTTCAGACCCGCGCGAATGGCGCTTGCTTCGAAATTTCCTTCGCGAAGCGCAATGTTGACTTCGCCGGTCACCGTGGTCGCGTCCGCGGGATTCGATCCGCGAGAGAGCGTGAATCCGCGCACCGTCACATTCCGCCGGCTCGCGTCGATATCGCCCGAGAACGAATCGAACCCGTGTCCTTCGACGGCGGCATTCGTGACATGAAGCTGGCCGCTGAAGCGGGGATCATCGAGCGGTCCGTTGACCACGCCTTCGAGGGTCGCGAGGCCTCCATTCGATGCCAGCGTGACGGGAATCGAAGGCGGCTGCTCGATCGCGAGAGCTAGCGCGGGGGCCAGGTCGCGCAGGTTCGAGGAACGCGCGCGTACCTGCACGGTATCGCCGAGCGACCCGTCGAGCTCGACGCGCGTGGTGGGCGTCGCCACATAAGAGTTGCTCAGCCGCACGGCGTTGAGGCGCTGATCGTAATCGATGTTGATCCGGCCTTCGATGCCGGGTCCATCCGCCGGGGGCGTGATCGTGGCCGCGGCCTGCACGCGGGCCTGCTGTTCGCCTAGAACCGCGTCGGCGGTGAAACTGCCGGCCAGCCGGCCGGTCCACGGGAATGGCTGCGCGGTGGCCATGGCGACGGCGTCGCGAAGGCTGGGCCCATCGATGTTTCCTTCGATGTGGAGATCGCGCCCGTGCAGGAGCGAGGCGCGTCCGGTCAGCGTGGAATCGAGAGCTTTGGCCGTGACTCGCTCAAGCGTGATCTGGTCCGGCACAGCGCGAAGGTTCGCCTGCACTTCGGCATCCTTGATCGCGGTGCGCTGGTAGGTGTAGCCCAATCCTTTCGCAACCACGCGGCCGGCGATCGAGTAATCGAAGCCGGTGGCGAAGTTGAGCATCACGTCGCCGTCGAACGTCGCGTTTCCCACCGGCGCGAGGGGTAGCGAAAAGACGCTCACGGCATCGCTCGCCGCGATCGACGCCTTGGTTCGAAACGTCCCATGCATCGCGCGGAAATCGTCGAGCTTGCCGGAAAAATCGAATCGCGAGCGGCGCGTGGCCAGGCGCAGACGTTGAATGTCGACTCCGGATTTTTCAAATGTAACCTGCGCGTCGGTATCGAACTCCACCGGCTCCATCCCTCCGCCCACCATCCGTAGATGCTTCGACGTCACTTCGCCGCGATAGCCCTTGATCTTGTTGTCGAAACTCATCAGGATGTGCAGATCCTCGGCGCGCATATCGATCGGCACGTCGCGGCCATCGTATTCCACCAGGCCATGGTTCACTTCGAAGCGGCGCGCCGCCAGATCGACAAACTGATCCGCCCAAAAGGCGGTGGGATGCGGAGGAACCGGAAAATTGTCGGTTCCGTTGGGATAGAACGCGAAGTACGCCTGCGGCTGATCCACACGGAGGTATGCGAGATCGATCCGCCGTTCCAGGAAAGAAAGCACGCGCAGGCCCACGGTAATGGATTCCGCGCGCACCAGCGGCGGCTCGCCCGGGCCTTCGGTTCCGTGCAGCACGAACGGCCTGACGCTCGCCACAAGATGCCGCCAATCGAACCGGAACGCGCCGAGCTCTACCCGTCCGCCGGTGGCATCTTCCACCGCCGAAATGATCCCGGTGCGGACCCGTTCGCGAAACCATCCGCTGCGGACGATCAACACGCCGGCCAAAGCGAGAGATCCAGCGACAATGAGCACGCCCACAAGCGCGTGCAGCGCGATTCGCCGGACCTTCCTCATGGTGAGGCGGGTCCTCATGGAAGCGAGCGGCTTCATTGGATGGGCCGTCCTCATCGAAACGCCTCATCCCAAAAACGCACGTTGCTTTCCTCGCGCACGACGCCCAACCACCGGTCCATGGCCTGCAAAACGCGCTCATCGGTCATCAGGTTCTGGACTCGACCGCGGCTCTCCTCAAAGGTCGGAGCCGGCGCCGGGGAGTTTGCCGGTCGAGCGGCCATCAGTTGACCGTAATACGCCCGCATGTCTTCATCGGAAAGCTGGACCTCGGGACGGAAGCGGAAGTCGGAATAGCGCAACGCGCGAAGACCGGCGAGCAGGTGGTTGCTCACATCCGCTTCGGTGATCTGGTAGCGTGCGAGCGCGGCGCGGTAATCCGCATCCGATGGATATTGCGCCTTGGTGGCCGCGAGCAGGCGCGCGGCGTCGGCTTCGGAAGGCAGGGCGACGTGATTTGCCTCGGCGTCATGCAAGATCAGGTACTGATCCACCAGGCGATTCGCAGCGGCGCGCTTTTCCTTGCCGCTCAGGACGATCGGTTTCTGATCCAGAAATTCGGCGACACGCAGATCGAGGATCACCTCGCTCTCCGTGATCACCCTCGTTCCGACGCTTGCGGCGATTCGATCCAGAACCGCGGCGGAGGCCTTCGTCGCGGGATACACGGCCGTCCATGCGACCGCTAGAACGAACGCGGCAGAAGCTGGCGCAGCCATCGCCCGGATCTGAAATCCTTCGCGCATCAGAACGTCTGCCCCAAAGAGAAATGGAACTGGAACACGCTGATGCGCTGATTATTCAGAACGCCCTGATTGTTGAGCAATTGTTCCAGCGTGCCGGTATATCCGAAGAATCGCGGCGGATCGGGGCTGAAGCTGAAATCCACCCGAAGCGGACCGATCGGCGTCTTGTAACGAATGCCGAAGCCGATCGCCTCCACTCCATAGTTGAAGTCGCTCAAATTGTGCTGGCGGAAGCGAAGGCTGATGTCGCTCACACTATCGTAGACGTTCCCGATATCGTGAAACAGTACACCCCCGATGTTATCGCCAATCAGCGGAAAGCGAAGCTCGGTCTGGTGGAATAAAAGCGCGTCGCCGCCCAAGGGGAAGCCGGTTTCCAAATCCCTCGGTCCCGCCTGATTATCCGGAAAAGCGCGCTGTGACGTCGCGCCTCCCGAAAAGAAACGCTCCGCGAGCGGGATCTCCGGGCTTCCGCCGATCCGTTGAATGAATCCGAATTGCAGGGTCCGCGCAAGCACCATTTGCTTGCCGATCCGGTAGTAAGTCGAATTGCGCATCAGCAGGCGTGTGTACTGCGTCTCCGACGCTCCCGGCAAGGCGACGCCCACGTCGATGGTGTTGTAACTCCCTTTATGCGAATCGATGGGATCGTCGCGGCGATCCTGAATGAAGGACATCGAAAGCTGGCCCACCCGGTCCGGTTGGGATAGCAACGGCACCAGCTCTGGGGAGATCTTGAGCGAACCCACGTTCACCCGCCGCATCGTGAACCGGTATTGCAGACTCCGGGTCTTGGAAAGACGCTCCGCGAGCTGGATAGTTCCTTCCATTCGCCGCGCGGAAAACGTCCGCACGTCGTAGGAATTATCGAACAGTCCGGACAGCGTCAGAGTGAGATTCGGGTTGCCCGTCAACTGCTGCGCGGTGTAACTCAGCACCGCGCGCTGCTCGATGGTGGAAGCCAGCGTCTGCAGGCTCAGGGTTCGTGCCTCACCGAAAAGATTCAAACGGCTGATCCCCACCGTGAGTCTGGGGCTGAATCCGTACTGGCCCGCCGGCGCGTCCAGCGAGGTCACGCCGCCGCCAATCCTGGCGAGCTGCGCGCCGATCCCGGCGTTAAACGAATAGCGGTTCGCCTCGTCGATTTGAAACAGAACGTATTTGCTCGCTTCATCGCCTGACGGATTTTGAATTGCCGTCTGCACCTTGGAGAAAATACTGAGATCGTAGAGCCTCTGCTGGCTTTCGACGATCTCGCTCTGCGAAAGAGGATCCCCCGGCCCAAGAGAGATGCGTTTCGCCACCAGGCTGGAACGGGTTTGTTTCAATCCCCGCACCAGAACGCGGCGCACGAATTGCCGCGCGCCCGGGTGGATGGTGTAGCGGAGATCGAGCCGATTGGGAGTCCCGGCCGGCGCCTGGGTCCAATCAAACGTTGCGTCGGGATAGCCGCGATTGTAGTAGTAGCTTAAAACCGTATCGCGATCCGCCGCCAGAGCCGCTTCGCTGTACGGCTCGCCGTCCATCGACTGCAGCAGCGTCCGCAAGTATTTGGCGTCGGAATCGGAGATGCCCTCAACCACCAGTTGGTCAACCCGCCACTGGGGTCCTTCCGTGATCTCGAACCGAACCTCCACATTGTTGGCATGGCCCAGATAATTGTCGTCGGCGGTGACGCTGACCGCCGCGTCGCGGAACCCGTTGTTGCGATAGAGGTCCAAAATCGTAACCCGATCCTGATCGCGCAGCTTTTGCGAATAGCGTCCAGAGCGGTAGCGAGGGAAGCTGGCCGGGATCATGGAGAGCCGCTCGCGAATGGTTCCTTTACTGAAAAAGCGATTTCCGCCGATTTGGATGCGGACCAGCCTGTGGCGTTCATTGCGTTCGATCGTATAGTCCACTACCTGTATGTTCTGAGCCTCCTGCTGCTCCTCGAAATCGACCTTTGCGTCGAAGTAGCCGATCGACTGGAAGTATTCGGTCAGGTTGCGCTGCCCTTCGAGCAGCAGGCTCCGGTCGACGCTGCGTTCCTGAAAAATGGGAATCAGTTGACGCAGGCGGCCCTGGGATACTTTTGCCCCCAGCGCGCGCACTTCAAGGACCGGACCTTCATCAATCACCAGAGCCGGCGTAACCGTGTTGGTCTTGTCGTGATAATCCATCAGGCTGATGGTGACCCGGGCCTGCAACCGGTCATGCGACTGAAAACTGTTGCGAATCCGGTCCAGGCCGGTGAGCACCCGGTTTTCGGTTTCCGTCCGCCAGCCGGGCAGATGAATCGGCCCGAATCCGCGTCTCCAATGGCTGGTACGAATGAGTTTCTCTTCCGGCTCCGCCGCGAATTGGCCGGTCAGGATCACGCCATCGAACCGCGCACGATCGCCCGCGTCGATCTGAAAATGGATGTCGGCGTTCTCTGTCTCGGGATCGCGCGATACGTCATAGGTGACCGTAGCCCGGTACAGTCCGTTCGCGCGAAGCCGCTCCTGCATGTTCTTGACGGCTTGATCGAGGGCGTTTGGATCGAACGGTGTCCCCAACTCGAACTTCGTCGCCGTGGTGAGCTGGCCGCGATTGGGCGGATCGGCGACGCCATCGAGCAGCACGCTGCCGACGAAGTACGCGATCTTGGTCGAAATTCTGAGGACCAGGGGGCCCCCGGTTTGCCCCGCCGTTTCCGGCTCGGCATCAATGGCGACGTCGGAGTAGCGGCCGGTCCGGTACAACCGTTCAATGGCGCTCCGGACGTCGTCCATTTTGAGCGGGGAACCGGCGTGGAGAGGCAGCAGCCGCTCCAGCTCGTCATTCGTAAAAGGCTGATTCTGCGGATCGAACTCGATGCGCGCAATGGTGCGGCCCTCGAAATTTCGATCCTGGCTCGTGACGTCCTGGGCTGGAGCGGCGGCGGCGCCGAGTAGAAGCGAGAGAAGCAGCAGTACCGGCAGACGCACGCCCCACAATGATAACGCTGCGCCCGCAGGCATTGCTGTTACCATCGTCAGGGGAGGATCTTGCGGGATGATGCCGGAGCGCGAATCACGGTACTCGCGCCAGATCCGCTTTGCTCCATTAGGACCGGAAGGGCAGCGGCGAATCGGGGAAGCGTCGGTTGCCATCGTCGGGTGCGGAGCACTGGGAAGTTTTGGGGCCGAAGCCCTGGCTCGCGCCGGGGTGGGCCGCCTGCGGTTGATCGACCGCGACTTTGTCGAGCGCTCCAATCTGCAGCGTCAGTTTCTTTACGACGAATCCGACGCCGTCCAGGGGTTGCCGAAGGCCGTCGCGGCAGCGAGACGCCTCGCGCAAATCAATTCCGAGATCATCGTGGAACCGATGGTGGCGGATCTCACGCCATCGAACGTGGAAGAAAGCCTCGAAGGTGTCGATCTGATCCTCGATGGCACGGATAATTTCGAAACGCGCTACCTGATCAACGATTTCGCGGTGCAGCGGGGCATCCCCTGGATCTACGGCGCCGCGGTGGGCAGCTACGGGTTGAAATTCGCTGTGATCCCCGGCCGCACGGCGTGTTTCCGTTGTGTCTATCCGAATTCGCCGGAGGGAGCGCAGCCCACCTGTGAGACCGAGGGCGTGCTGGGCTCGGTGACGGCCACCATTGCTGCTCTTGAGACCGCCGATGCGCTGAAAATTCTCGCCAAGGGGCCTGGCGCCGTCGAAGCCCGGATCACCACCGTGGATCTGTGGTCCGGTGAAATCCGCCAGTTGGCGCCGCCGAAGCGCGATCCGGATTGCCCCTGCTGCGCGCGCCGGGAATTTTCCTTCCTCGACGGAAAACGCCGCGCACCCATCAGCCTGTGTGGACGGAACGCCGTGCAGATTCACGAACGTTCCCGGCCGCTCAATCTGGCGGAACTCTCGCTGCGGCTGGGAAGCGTCGCGCCGGTGCGATCGAACGAGTTTGCGTTGCGCGTTTCGCTCGACCCCTACGAGCTCACCGTCTTTCCCGACGGCCGCGCGATCATCAAGGGAACCACGGATGTAGGCGTCGCCCGCAGTCTTTACGCCCGCTATGTCGGAACCTGAACGCCGCGCCATCGAACCCTTTGTCGACGACCCGCCGCTGGTCTCCGTGGTCACCGTTTGTCTCAATGCGGCCGCGTATCTGGAGCAGACCATTCAAAGCGTCCTCGCGCAGGACTACCCGCGAATCGAGTACATCGTCAAGGACGGCGGTTCTACCGACGGCACGCTGGAGATTCTCAGGCAATATGAGCACCGTCTGCGATGGATCTCGGAGCCGGATCGCGGCACGGCGGACGCCATCAATCGCGCATTTGAACTTTCGCGCGGCGAGATTTTCGCTTTCCTGAACGCGGATGATGTCTATCTTCCCGGCGCGATCTCCGCCGCGGTGGATCATTTTCGCGAGAATCCCGAGTCGGCCGTCGTCTACGGCGATGCGTCGTGGATCGACGAAGCGGGCGATCCCGTGGCTCCTTATCCGGTCCGTGGCTTTGATGCGGCGCGGCTCGCCTACGAATGCTTCATCTGCCAGCCCGCGAGTTTTTTGCGCCGCGAGGCATTTCGAAACGTCGGCGGTCTCGACCCCGAACTCGACGTGACCTTCGATTATGAGCTGTGGATGCGGCTTTCGCGAACCTACGAAATGTGCCACTTTTCCCGCCGCCTGGCGTATTCCCGCATGCATCCGGGCAGCAAAACGCTGGGCCAGCGCTCCCGGGTGTTCCGCCAGACCTTCGAGATTCTGCGGCGTCACTATGGCTACGTGCCGTTCGATTGGATCTACGGAGCGCTGTGTTATCGCGCCGATCGCCGCGATCAGTTTTTTGAACCGCTGGAGCCTTCCATCCTCCGCTATCTGGAAAGCCTCCCGGCCGGCCTGTCGGTGAATCGCAAAAGGATGGGCCGGTACCTCGCCGAGTGGTTTTCGATCATGAGTTGGGGCGGACTGCGCCGCCGCATCAGAAGCCACTTCTAAATCGCAGGTCTCTTCTCTCACTGCGCGCGGCTGCTGCTGAAGAGCCGATGAGAGTAACTCGCTTCGGCTGAGCTTGCATCAGCCTCGCGCTTATCCCTCCGGACAGACAAAGTCTATATAAAAAGTCCCACTATCTTCCGAATTTCAGCTTGGAACAAATGAGGCTCTCTATTGGCTTGTTGCTCCTGGCTGTTATGCCCGGATTTGCTACCGAAACGGAACGTTCGCTTCCACTATTCTTTTTTCCGAATACCGGAATGGTAAATCCATCGATTCGATATGTTGTCGAGTCGCCGGGCCTCCGCGCCGGATTCCGAACCGATTCCGTGATTTTCGAGGTCCAGGGCCAACATCAGTTGAGTCTGCATTTCCGCGGCGCGAATCCGAACGTGGAAATCGCGGGAGAGGAGCTTATGCCTGGCAAGGCCAGCTTCTTTATCGGGCAGGATGCCCGCGACTGGCAATCTGGTATCGCGACCTATCACAAGATCCGTTATCGGCAAATGTATCCGGGAATTGACGTGACTTACGGCGGATCCACGAATCGCGTGAAATCCGAATTCTTAATCGCGCCCGGGGCCGACCCTTCCCAGATTCGCCTGGACTACTCCGGTATTGATCTGCTGTCGATCGACCGCAACGGCAATCTGATCATCACCGGCAACGGTATCGAGATGCGCGAAGATGCGCCGCGAATTTTTCAAAACGATTCATCGGGCGCCGAGGCGCCGGTCGGTGGCCGATACCGTCTCCTCGGACCGCGCACGGTGACCTTCGAGCTGGATTCCTATGACCGGAGCAAGGCGCTGGTCATCGATCCGGTGGTTTCCTATTGCACGTATTTAGGCGGGAGTTCGATGAGCGCGGTGACCGGCCTCGCGGTGGATACTTCCGGCGATCTTTATGTCACCGGTTGGACCGAATCCATGGATCTGCAGATCGCAGGCGCGGTGCAGGGTTCGAACCAAGGCGGAGTAGATGCGTTCATCGCGAAATTCAACGCCGCCGGAACCGGGCTGGTTTACGCGACCTATATCGGCGGCCGAGGCGATGATCGCGGTGCGGCGATCGCGGTGGATGCTTCAGGCGAAGCCTACGTCACCGGCTCCACGGCGTCGACGAATTTTCCTCTGGTCTCTCCCATCCGTTCGACGCTCGGCGGGAGCAAGACCGCATTTGCCCTGAAGCTGAACGCAGTGGGCAACGCGCTGGTCTACAGCACGTATCTCGGCGGTACGAATTATGATTTGGGAACCGCGATCGCGGTGGATTCGTCGGGAAATGCTTACGTGGGCGGCGATACGCAATCCACAAACTTCCCGACGATGGGCGCTTATCAGGCAACCTCGGGTGGAAACACGGATGCATTTGTCTCTAAGCTCACCTCGGCCGGCGCACTTTCGTTCAGTACCTATCTCGGCGGATCAGGTAACGAACACGTCGGTGGGATCGCGGTCGACTCGAGCCAGAACGTCTACGTCGCCGGGGGCACCTTTTCGACCAACTTTCCGGTCAAAGGAGCCATTGAGAGCACCAACGGCGGGGGGCAGGACGCCTTCGCTGCGAAGCTTTCCACCACAGGCGGAGGATTGGTCTACAGTACGTACCTGGGTGGAAGCGGCGGCACGATGGCCAATCCCGAACAGGCCAATGCAATCGCGATCGATTCCTCGGGCAACGCCTACGTCACCGGCGTGACGAATTCCGCGAATTTCCCGATCACCGCGGGCTCGTATCAAACCGCATTCGGCGGAGTGCAGGACGCTTTTGTCACCAAAATTAGTCCGTCCGGCGCAGCGATGGTCTACAGCACCTATTTAGGAGGGTCGGATTTCGATTGGGGCTCCGGCATCGCCGTCGATTCGAGCGCCAACGCGTACGTGACCGGCTATACCCTTTCATCAAACTTTCCGTCGCTGGGCGGCGTACAGGCCGGCCTCGACAGTATGTATGACGCGTTTGTTTCGAAGTTCAATCCCACGGGAAATGCTTTGACGTTTTCGACCTACTACGGCGGGAGCGGCTCGGACTCCGCGAACGCAATCGCGCTCGATTCAAATGCCAACATGTTCGTTGGCGGACAGACCAGCTCGCGCGATCTGACGCTGGTGAATCCGATTCAGGCGAATAATATTGGCGGAAGCGTGGGATGGGTGATGCGTCTGGGAGTTACCGCGCCCCCCGCGCAGTTGCCGTCGGCCGTTTCGGTAACGCCGGCGTCCGGGACCGGCAATACGGTCACGTTCGCGGCACAGTTTTCCGATCCAGCTGGAGCGAGCGCGCTGACCTCGGTATCTTTATTGATCAACACGTCGGCTTCCACGAGCTACGCCTGCTACGTTACCTATACACCGTCGACGGCGAACTTCACGCTCGCCAACGATAACCCGACGACCGGATCCACCACCGTGATACCCGGAGGCGGCACGGGCCAAAACGATCAGTGCTCCTTGAACGGCGCGAGCAGCTCAGTCTCGCTTTCGGGCAACACTCTGACCATGACGCTTTCGTTTACCTTCCAGCCCGGTTTCCCTGGCGCGAAAAGCGTCTACATGTACGCGTCCGACGCGAACGGCAACACCGGATGGGTGTCGCGCGGCGCCTGGACCGTCACGGTGCCTCCTCCGCAGCCTTCGGCGAACGCGGTTTCCCCGAACGCGAGCAGCGGCAGCAGCCAGACCTTTACGTTCACGTTTTCCGACACGCAGAATGTTCTGAATCTCACCGGCATGGCCATGATGTTCTCGGCTTCGGGCAGCGCGACTAATTCCTGCTACATCGTCTACGACGCCAATCACGGGACGGTAGCGTTGCTGTGGGATAGCTCGCTTGGCTCCGATTCTAAAGCCATCGGATCGTCCACCCTTTTGCAGAACAGCCAATGCATCATCGGCGCGGCATCGTCGGGAGCCACCGGGCTTTCAAACATCGTCAGCCTGGCTATCACGTTTAAGCCGGCCTTCAGCGGCTTGAAGAATATTTATATGTACGCCGCGGAAGCCTCGAGCAATACGGGATGGGTCCTCAACGGGACGTATAACGTCGCCGTCGGTGGAATTCCAACCGCGGATTCGGTCGTTCCCGCCGCTGGCTCCGGTCCGGCGCAGCGCTTCAGCTTCCAGATGTCGGATCAGGGCGGCTCCGGATATCTCACCGGGATGGCCGTGCTGATCGCGCCTACGCTCAACACCACGGGAGCGTGCAGTATGGTGTATAGCCGCGCCAGCAATACCGTCTCGCTCGCCTACGATAATCCGCTGAACGGAGCGACCCCGATCACACCCGGCTCGAGCACCGTAGCTTCCAACAGCCAATGCACGTTGAACGGCGCGAATACCACCGTGACGATTGGGGTTAACTCCATCGTCGTCACGCTGGACTTGAGCTTCAACGCGGCTTGGTTCGGAGCCAAGAACGTTTATCTCTATGCGTCGGAACCCGCCGCCAATTCGGGCTGGGTCACGCGCGGAAGCTGGACCGTCACCGGCGGCGCTCCCACGGCCGATTCGGTCACGCCATCCAGCGGTGCAGGATCGTCGCCGACATTCGTGTTCAGTTCCACGGATTCGGCCAACGGGAATAACATCACCGGGATGTCGATGCTGGTCACTTCGGGAACCTCTTCCTCGACCGCGAACGCCTGTTATCTGGTGTATAACCGGACCAACAGCACCATTGGCCTCTACGACAACACCGGGACCGTGCTCAACACCAAGGGCATTGGATCATCCGCCGGCCTTTCGAACTCGCAATGCGCGGTCGGGTATACCGTCATGACCACTTCCGGGAACTCGGTCCTGTTCTCGATCAATCTGGTGTTCTTTACGCCCGGCTTCGATGGCGCGAAAAACATTTATCTCGACGCGATCGAGCCGAACGCGAGTTCCGGCTGGGTTTCGCGAGGAACCTGGACGGTCCAGTAGCCAGTTCAGCGGTTTTAAGCGGGCGGATCCTAAAGGACGCCCGCTTTTTTACGTCGCTTTTTCTCTCGATCCAGCCTTCGAGCCTGCCTTGCGGGCGCATACTGAAAAGGCAATGTCTGTTTACGAAGATCGCAAAGAAGCCCTCGAAGAACACGAATTCCGGATGGGCCTGGAGCGTGGACGTCTCGCCGTAACGCTGGATTTACTCACCGACGCGCTGGTCCTGGTCGGGCAGCACGGCGTTTACTGCCAGAGCGCGCGCCAACCCGGCAAACCCGCTATGGATATTCAGATCATCAACAAATGCGTGGTGGACGCCAAGGAACTGGTGTCGAGCGTGATGGCCGAACTCAAGCGCAAGAAGCTCGAAGCGAGCGAGACAAAGTAATTCAACCACGGGAATGAAGAGTTCGCTCTAGAATCGCTGCAGGAACGGATTGCGATCCTTCTCGCGCCCCATCGTCGTATTTCCGCCATGGCCCGGCACGACGATCGCCTCCTCGGGCAGCGTGAGCAGCTTATCGCGAATCGACCGCAGGATCTGACGTCCGTCGCCTCCCGGAAGATCGGTGCGGCCGATGCTGTCGCGAAACAGCGTATCGCCCGCGATCAATTTATTCTCCTCCGGAATCCATACGGAAATGCTTCCCTGCGTGTGTCCCGGCGTCTCGAGGACGGTAAAGTGCCGGGCGTGCTCGCCGCTCCCGAGTTCGAGCGAATCGCCTTCGCGCAATTCCGTCGTCTCCGTACGCTCCGGCGTCGGCATGTTCAGCCAGTCTGCTTGCTGATCGAGCGCGTCGTAAAGTTCCTGATCCTTATGATTCATGTATACCGGCGCGCCGGTCGCGGCCTTCAGTTTCGCCGCGCCTCCGATGTGATCGATATGCGCGTGGGTGATCACGATGGCTTTCACCGTGAGCGCGTGCTTCTTCAAGATCGCCAGGATCTGCGGAATGTTGTCGCCCGGATCGATCACGATCGCCTGATGCGTCTGCTCATCGCCAAAGATCGAGCAGTTGCACTGCAGCACGCCGACCGGAAGGATCTCATGAATCATGATTCAAATTGTAAGGCGAGATCGCGGATCCAGTCGCGGGTCAGATTCCTGCCTGCGTAATGAACTTGTGGATCATGTAGGCATCCATGGCCTCCGTGCCGCCTTCGGATCCATAGCCCGAATCCTTTACGCCGCCGAACGGCACTTCTGGAAGCGCGAGGCCCAAATGATTGATGCTGACCATCCCGCTTTCCACCGCCGCCGCGATTAGATTGGCCGTCTTCGCCGACCTGGTGAACGCGTAGGCCGCGAGACCGTACGGCAGCCGGTTGGCTTCCGCGACCGCCTGATCGAAATCCGCGAACGGAATCATGACGGCGAGCGGCCCGAACGGTTCCTCATTCATCACCCGGCTGTCCGTCGGCGCATTGGTCAGAACGGTTGGAGCAAAGAAATAGCCTTTGCCTTCCATGCGGCTTCCCCCCGTTTCCACCTTGGCGCCCTTGAGTGCAGCTTCGTCGACGAACGCCTCGATCGACTGTAACCGGCGGTCGTGCGCCAGCGGTCCCATGTTCGTTTCGGGCGCCAATCCGTCGCCGACCTTCAGCGATTTGCTCGCCGTGATGAATTTATCCACGAACGCGTCGTAAACCTTCTTCTGCACCAGGAATCGCGTGGGTGAGACACAAACCTGCCCGGCGTTACGATACTTGCTGCCGGTCATCATCTTCGCGGCGACGTCCAGATCCGCATCGTCGAAAATGATCACCGGAGCGTGACCGCCCAACTCCATGGTCGCGGGCTTCATATACTCACCGGCGAGCGCCGCAAGCTTTTTCCCCACGGCGGTGGATCCCGTGAAGCTGACTTTACGGATGATCGGGCTGGGAATCAGATATTCGGAGATCTCCGACGGAACGCCGAAGACAAGATTAACGGTTCCCGGGGGCACGCCCGCGTCGGCGAATGCTCGCACCAGTTCGGCGACCGATCCTGGCGTTTCTTCCGCGCCCTTCAAAATGATGGAGCATCCTGCCGCCAGCGCCGCGCCAACTTTCCGGGTTGATAGATTGATCGGGAAATTCCACGGCGAAAACGCGGCCACCGGTCCGATGGGTTCTTTCACCATCAGTTGATACACGCCCTCAGCCCGGGCCGGAATGACACGGCCGTAGGTGCGCCGGCCTTCCTCCGCAAACCAGTCGATCAGGTCCGCGGCCGAGTGGATCTCCGCTTTGGATTCGGCGAGCGGCTTGCCTTGTTCGGTGGTGAGCACGGTCGCGACGTGGTCGATCCGCTCCCGGAGGAGGCTCGCGGCTTTCCGCATCATCTTCGATCGTTCGAACGCGGAGATCTTGCGCCATGTGCGAAACCCTTTTGAGGCCGATGCAAGCGCCCGGTCGAGATCGGGCTTTTCCGCGCGTGAAACCGTACCGCTCTCGGCGCCCGTCGCCGGGTTCACCACGGGAAGCGTTCGTCCGGCCTCGCTATCGGTCCATGCCCCGTCGATAAAAAGCTGCGTATGGGACTGCGCGCCTGTTCGGGCCGGTGCGGAAGTGGTTGCGGGAATCGTAGGGGTAGACATGGTCTTGAAGTTTATTTCCTGGCTACTGACATCGTAACGCCCTCGTCGACTTGTGAGCGAAAAAAGCTGGACTGCTCGTGGGCAAAATGACGCTCGCGTGGAATAATCCGGCGCGGTGCGGGTCTTATTCTCGTGAGAGGGATCGAACGGCCGGAAGGCGGAGAGCGGCAGGATCCGTCGCCCATTTTTCGGAGAAAGTGTCAGAATTGATAAGGAGTTCCTATGTCAAAAGGTTTTGTGTCGGAAGGCTTTGCGTCCAAACGAATTGTTTCAAACAGCCTTGCGCGTTTCCTTGTCTGTTGCGCTCTCGCGGCTCCCTGGACCACCGGGATCTTGAACGCCGCTCGTCTGCCTGCTCCCGAAGGGGCCGCCGCAGAACTCGGGCGCCCTGGCACTGCCACGGCGGTTCTCGCGGGCGGATGTTTCTGGGGCGTCGAAGCCGTGTTCGAGCATTTGAAAGGCGTTACCGAAGTCGTGTCCGGATTCGCGGGTGGAAAACCGGCAACAGCGCACTATGAAATCGTCAGCACGGGCGCAACGGGACACGCGGAGTCAGTGAAGGTCACCTACGATCCCTCGCAGATCTCGTACGGGCAACTGCTCCAGGTGTTCTTCTCCGTCGCGCATGACCCGACCACTCTAGACCGTCAGGGTCCCGACGAGGGCACGCAGTATCGCTCCGCGATCTTCTATGCGAACGACGAACAGAAGCGCGCGGCCGAGGCGTACATTCAGCAACTCACCGATGCCAAGGCGTTCAAGCATCGCATCGTCACTCAGGTGGCTCCTCTATCCGGGTTCTACGCCGCCGAGGATTACCACCAGCATTTCCTCGATCGTAATCCGACGTATCCCTACATCGTGTACAACGATATTCCGAAGCTGGTGCAGCTGCACAAACAATTTCCGGAATTAGTGAATCCCAATAAGAAAATCCCATAACGCAAGTCGCTCGTCCGAGTGGCCCGGAAGAGCCATTCTTCTTTCGGCGAGAAATCGTCCGGAACATTTTGAGCTGTGATTGTTTTTGGCGCTCAAAGAGCGTCAAAGGCCGGATTTACAAAGCGATGCGAGCGCGCAGGGGATGTATACTCGGGTAATGGACGCAGCCCTACCGGTGTTGATGCGATGGCTTCACATCGTTTCCGCGATTGTGCTTTTAGGCGGTTCGTTCTACGCTTTGGTCGTGAGCGGAGACTTGGCAGCCAAATTTAAACCTGTGGCATACACCGCCATCGGCGTAATCCTCGTTTCCGGTCTTTACAATTTCCTGAGCAAATCATCTTTCCCGCCGCACTATCAGGCATGGTTTGGAGTGAAAATTCTCCTCGCATTGCACGTTTTCGCGGCAATGTTTCTCTACAAGGAAGGCAAGCGGCGGTCCTTGATCGGCATCGTGATCTCCGGAGCTTTGATTGTTGCGATTTCAGCCGTTCTGCGCTCGATTACGCTCGCTTCCCTGACTGGTCAATGAGCGACCAGCCGATCCA
>Ga0182030_10012850_pt1 | contig 16722 bp, 12 predicted proteins | sample 812S3MmetaG_FD_121299 | JGI IMG/M metagenome (GOLD analysis project Ga0182030, IMG submission 121299) | Permafrost microbial communities from Stordalen Mire, Sweden - 812S3M metaG (Illumina Assembly) | ecosystem: Environmental > Terrestrial > Soil > Wetlands > Permafrost | place: Sweden...
AAGATGCGGAAGATCTGGTAGGGATCGATCGAGCCCAGCGTCAAATCGTCGTCTGCGTAGCGGCGATCGTTCAAGTGGAAGCCCCCCAGCATTCGCGTGTGGAGGAGCCACGCCACAATCTGTTCGATGTTCTGCGAGGAGTAGTGATGTCCGGTGTCGACCAGAACACGGGCTTGCGGCCCCGCCTGGCGCGCAAAGTGCGACGACATGCCCCAGTCGGCAATATCGGTGTGATAGAAAGCCGGCTCGAAAGGCTTGTACTCCACCAGTAGCCGCTGGTTCGGTCCCAAATGGCCGTGAGCGATGCGCAAAGCCTCCTCAAGCCAGCCGATACGTTTGCGGATGCTCTGTGTGCCGGGATAGTTCGAGCCGTCGGCCATCCACAGTGAGATGTCGCGCGAGCCGAGCGCTTTGCCGATCTCGATCGAGTCCAGCATATGCGCCAGAGCCTTCTCGCGGATCGCCTCCGAGGGATTGCACAGGGAACCGTACTTGTACTCCTGATCCTGAAACAAGTTGGGGTTGATTGAGCCGGCGCGAACGCCAAACCGGCGTTCCAACTCCCGCACCACAGGCACATCTTCCAGGCCGCTTGGCAGGTCCCACAGCACGTGCAAAGCCATCGTCGGCGTCGCGCCTGTCAGCCGGTTTACCTCCGCCGCATCGCCAAATTTCTCCTCGACAGTGGAAGCGGCCGCGGCTTGCACAAACTTGCCGAAACGCGTTCCGGTGTTGGCGAATCCCCAGGAGGGAATCTCAATCTGAAATGAGTCAAGGGCTTTAAACGCCAAGTCAAACGCCGCGGTTTCCGAATGCTTCATAGTTGCTTCCTCTTACCGTGCCCGTTCTTCCGGTTTCAACTCCGTATCGGTCTGGAAGACTGCCTGGAACCAGATGAGTCTTCCCCGCGCCCAGTCCCTTCAGCAGCCCGACAACCGCGCAGCCTGTCTCGCGGGTAGAGCGTGTGATAGTAACAGGTGGCCGAGAGTGAAGGGCGCAAGAGCCAAAACCGATCCCGCAAGGTATATTTCTTGGAAAGCGAATAATATACAAACAGAAACGAATTGTCTATTGCAATTCCCGGTTCTCCAACTGCTTCGTTTTCTCTCCTGTTTTCATTACGTTCCAGCGAGCCTTCAAATTCGTGGAAATGCACATCGAGAAACAGCCCTGCCACGTAAAGCTGACTTTCCAATTCACCTTCCTGGTTTCCCCTATTGGGCCTCCCCGCCCAAAGGCCTCCCGCTCCACAGGTTTTCTCGTTCGGAACCTCATTGCTTCCTGGAAACGCGAGTCAACTTTCTGCCACGGCACGCGTCTAAGACAATTAGCCGATATGTCGGCTGAATTTGGCTGAGTTTCGAACTTTCCCACTGTGTCCTTTGCGGCTTCCCGCTTTCATCCTTCGAATTGCGCGAAATGCGCAGACAAGAGGGGGAGCGGGATATCCTCTCCAAGGCCTTGGATTTTTCACTGAATTAGCAACGGGCGCTGCATGCGGGAGAAATGCCGCTCCCGCATCGATGTTGAACGCCACACAGATCAAGGCACCGACGATCTCCTCCACGTTGCCGCCCCGCCGAGCGGAATTCAGGACGGGGTTATTTTTTCGCGGCGGCAACATTTCAGGTGAATACGGGTTGTCTTCAAAGAAAGGGTCAAAAAACACCAACATGGCAAATCTGCGCGCGCTTCCTCTCCATGTATTGGCCGTTGCATTGCTTTGTTCCGCGGCACTGCCCGCACAGCGATTCGCACCCACCTCGCGTATCGTCACTCGCATCGACGAAAGCAACCTGGTAGCGCTCAAAGGGAATACGCACCCGGCCGCGAATGCCGCGAACGACCGCGGGCGCGTCAGTCCGGATCTTCCCATGACCGACCTGATCCTGGTCTTGAGCCGCGACCCGGCGCAGCAGGCGGCGTTTGACAAGTTTGTGGCCAGCCAGTACGACCAGAACTCGCCCAACTTCCATCAATGGCTCACGCCGGAACAGGTCGGCACGAACTTCGGCCCCTCCGAGGCCGACCTCGCCACTGTCACCGGCTGGCTCACCGGGCGCGGCTTCTCGATTGCGCAGGTGACCAAAGACCATATGTCAATCCGCTTCAGCGGCAAGGCTTCGCAGGTTGAGAGCACCTTTCACACGGAGATTCACAACCTCTCCGTCAATGGCGAGTCGCACATCGGCAACATGAGCGACCCGCAGATTCCGGCGGCCCTGGCGCCCGTGGTCATTGGCGTCAAATCGCTCCACAACTTCTTCCCCAAGCCCCTGCACCACCTTGGCCAGCAGGTTACGCGCGACAACGCGACCGGAAAATGGCAGCGGAGTCAGGGCGCTTTGGCGACACGTCCCTCGACCAGCACCGTGGCGGCGAGACCGCTTCTCGGCGGAAGAGCAAGGCCCGAGGCAACGGCCCGGCCACAGTTTGGCATCAGCGTGGGTGGTACGAGTCCCTATCTCGTGGAGGACATCGGCCCCTGGGACTTCGCCACCATCTACAACATTCTCCCTTTATGGAGCGGGACCACAGCCGCCGGGGTCATCGACGGGACCGGGCAAACTATCGCCATTGCCGGAACCAGCGACATCGAAGTAGGGCAAACGGGAGAGACAGGAACGAACGGCCAGAACGATATCGCCACCTTCCGCAACTACTTCGATCTGCCCACGAACAACGTCTGGAACACGCCCAAGCGCATCTCCGGCAATAGCCAGCCTCTCACCGTTTGCTCGAACCCGAACAATACTCTATGTAACACGAACGACCTGCTCGAGAACTCGCTGGATGTGGAGTGGTCGGGCGCGGTGGCCAAGAATGCGCAGATCGTCCTCGTCGCGTCCTATCCGGCCTCGGCTACCGACGACAATCTCTATGACTCCGAGAGCTACATCGTCAACAACGTAACCGCCCGCATCATGAACGTCAGCTATGGTGCATGCGAGCTTGCATTGGGCACAGGTGGCAATGTGCAGTACAACAACTTGTGGGAGACCGCTTATACGGAGGGTATTGCAGTTTTTGTGGCTACCGGTGACTCCGGTTCTCCGAGTTGCGATCAGGGCGGGGATGCGACATTCGGCGTCCCCTACTTAGCAGAAAGCGGACTGTCAGTCAGCGGCATTGCATCCACGCCCTACAACACGGCAGTGGGAGGCACGGACTTCAACTGGTGCTCTCTCACCTCGTCGACGGAATGTACCGCCGCTCCCTATTGGAGTTCGTCGAATACAGTCCCCCCAGGAGGAACGAATCCTTCACTTAGTGCGTTAGGTTATGTGCCGGAGGTTCCGTGGAACGATACCTGCACGAGTCCGTTGGCGCTGGGATTTATGGAGAGCTTTTTTAGCGGCGTATACACCGTGACGGACGCTGAGTCGGGATGCAATGCATTTGTCGTTTACGCCCAGCAGCTCTCGAATATTGGGGACGGATCCGTTTTGGGGATTGTTGACACAGTTGGCGGCGGAGGCGGCGCCAGCGGTTGTGTGGTTGGCACTCCCGCTTATAGCTCCGTAACCGGGGAATTGTCCGGGTGCGCAGCAAGCTCCACCACCACCACCGGAACTTCAACCAACCCCGACACGGGAGCCACTCAGGCTCCAGTCAGCCTTTACAACAACGGTTGGATCAAGCCGAGTTGGCAGACAGGGGTCACCGGCATTCCTTCCGACGGCGTGCGCGACATCCCGGATGTCAGCTTCTTTGCGTCGGATGGCTTTCTTTCCAGCAGTGCGTATCTGATCTGCGCCTCCGACGTTGCGGCTTGCAGCTATTCAAGCAGGACCGAGCCAGTCGCGCAAGAGGTGGGAGGAACCTCAGTCGCCACTCCCGCCATGGCGGGCGTGATGGCGCTCATCAATCAGAAAACCGGCGCCCCGCAAGGGAGTCCCAACACCGAACTCTACACGCTGGCGGCGAGCCAGACTTACTCCAGTTGCAGCGCGGAGAGGGGGAACGGGGCTCCGGTCACCAGCGGCTCCTGTCTGTTCAACGACATCGACAAGGGCACGAATGCGATGGCCTGCGATTACAGCGCATACGTGAACACACCCTCGCCCAACTGCACCGTCATTCACTCCGGGGATTATGTCGGGGTTCTGCCAGGCTACAGTGCAGGCACGGGCTACGACCAAGCTACGGGACTCGGTTCGCTGAACGTAGCCAACATCGTGAACGCCTGGCCAAAGTTAATTGGCGCCAATCCAGCGTTGGTGACAGTGGCCCCAACGCCAAACCCCGTTGACTCAGGCGTCGCGCTGACCGTAACAGTAACTGTGGCAAGTTCGGCCGCGGGCGGCGCCACGCCAACGGGGAACGTATCCTTGACGGCGAGCGGGTCGAGCTACAGTGCAACCGGAACGCTAGTTACCGGCAGCTACACCTTTACCATTCCTGCGAAAACTCTCGCAGTTGGCACCGACACCTTGACGGCCAGCTATGTCGGGGACGCCACTTATGCTCCTGCCACAGCTACATCGCCTGTGACAGTAACAGGCGTCGTCCTTCCACAGCCCACAGTCACCGTCAGCGCTACGCCCGCTACGCTCAATTCAAACCAGACCGTAGCCGTAACCGGAACGGTAACCGGCGCCGCGGGGACTCCAACCGGTTCCGTTACGCTGGTCGCGGGCAGTTATACGGCGACAGCCACCCTCTCGGGCACTGGCGGGTTCACATTTACTGTTCCCGCGGACGCCCTGGTCGGAAGTGCAACTGGCCAGATAGACATACTAACTGTCACCTATGGTGGCAGCACGGCTTACCAGTCGGCAACGGGCTCGGCGAACGTGACGGTCATGTCGTCTACCTTCACCATCAACAACCCGGCGCCCGCGATCGCCCCCGCGGCAGCCGGCACCACCACAGGAATCGCGCCTGGAGCCTCCGCCACAGCGACCGTAACGGTGGCTGCGGTCGCCGGATACACAGGAATCGTGACCCTAACCTGCCAGGACCTATCCACCACTGCGACCGGTGGTGACGGCGCAACCTGCTCAGGGGGCGGAGCCGGTTCCCAGATAACGCTGGGGACCAGCGGCACGGTCGTCTTTACGGTTGGCACAACGGCCGCTGTTGCCTCGCTGAAATATCCGCAGATCTTCCCTCGCAACGGAGGTTGGCTCGGCGGCGGCGCCGTCTTGGCGCTGCTGGTCTTCTTCGGGATTCCGGCGCGGCGGCGCGCATGGCGGTCTATGCTCGGGATGGTGGCCCTCATCGCAGTACTCGGCGGGTTGGCCGCCTGCGGTGGAGGCGGCAGCAGTGGTGGCGGCGGTAGTGGTGGTCAAAGCGATCCCGGAACGACGGCCGGCAAATACACCTTCACAGTGGTTGCTACCGGAACAGCAACGGATAGTACCATCCAACGGCAGGAAACCACCTTCACCGTCGTCGTGAATTAGTACCTTCAAGCCAATTCCACCAGAGGCCCTTCCTTCGGGAAGGGCGCCCGGTTTTCTATTCCCTGTTCCCTATTCCCTTGTTCCCTGTTCCTCCCCACCAGTTACACTTCAATGCAATGGCCCTCAAGGATCCATTCGAGCCCCAGCTCGGACTTTCTTTCGACGATCCGCGCCCCACCCGCCGCATCTGGCCGGTCCGCGAGCTGGTCTCCCAGGTCCGCGAACTCGTCGAGCAGCAGTACGGCGACGTCTGGGTTGAAGGCGAGATCTCGAACTACCGCCCCGCCCCCTCCGGCCACCTCTACTTCACCCTCAAAGACGCCGACGCACAGCTCCCCATTGTCCTCTTCCGCCGCCAAGCCATGCTCCTCCGCTTTCGCCCCGATGACGGCTTGCACGTCCTGGTCCGCGGCCGCGTCAGCGTCTACGAACAGCGCGGCCAGATGCAACTCGTCGCCGAAACCATGGAGCCCGTCGGCGCCGGCTCTCTCCAACTCGCCTTCGAACAGCTCAAGGAGCGCCTCAATGCCGAAGGCCTCTTCGACGCCGCCCGCAAGCGCCCGCTGCCAGCCTTTCCCCGCACCGTCGCCATCGTCACCTCGCCCACCGGCGCCGTCATCCGCGACTTTCTCTCGATCGTCGCCCGCCGCCACTCCGGCCTCAACGTCCTGATCTACCCGGTCTCCGTCCAGGGCGAGTCAGCCCCCGCCGAAATCGAGTCCGCCCTCGCCGAACTCAACGCGGCAAATCTCGCCCGGCCAGGACTCCCAAGCTCTTTCAGAGTTGACCTCATCGTCCTCGCCCGGGGCGGCGGCTCTCTTGAAGACATGTCCGCCTTCAACTCCGAGCGAGTCGCCCACGCGATTGTTGCCTCCCAGCTTCCCGTCGTCTCCGCCATCGGCCACGAAACCGACTTCACCATTGCCGACTTCGCCGCCGACCTCCGCGCCCCCACCCCCTCTGCCGCCGCCGAGCTCATCACCGAGGCCCAGCACAAGATCGCCGAGCACCTGGCCAACCAATCGCACCGCCTCGAACGCGCCACTCGCTTTCAGCTCCTGCAAGCACGCCAGAGCCTCACCCACCTGCCCATCAGCCGCACTGAGTCGCGCATCTCCGCGCTTCTGCATCGCTCCGCCCAGCGCCTCGACGACTTTGCCTTTCGCCTGGAGGCCGCCCTCATAGCCCAGCTCCGCCAATGCCAGGACCGCGTCGCCGATCTTGCCGCGGCCGTCCTCCGTCACGATCCTCGCCAGGCTCTCGCCGAAGCCCGCGAGCGGCTGCAGGCTCTCAGCACCCGCATCGACCGCTCCCTCGAGCGCACTCTGCGCCGCGCTGCCGTCCGCATCGGCGCCGTCGACGCCCGCCTCCACTCGCTCTCGCCCCTCGCCGTCCTCGACCGCGGCTACGCCCTCGTCGTCAGCGCCGACGGCGCTCTCATCCGCTCCACCACCCAGATCGCCGCCGGTAAGAAGCTAACCACCCGCCTCGCCGACGGCTCCTTCACGAGCCGCGTCGAATCCAAAACACCCAACAAATCCCCGCAAAGCCGCAGCGACAAAACTTGACGCCTCCTCGCTCTTGTTGCGTAGACTTGCTCCATCAAGGCGAGCAAAGGAGAACACGGTGGGCTCAAAAGAGAATCTGACCGTAATTGGCCATCCCGTACCGGAGTTGCCGGTCGCCGATGTCGAACGCGCACAACAGCATTACAGAGATGTGCTTGGGTTTGAGATTGGATGGCTTGAGCCGGATAAAGGAATTGGGTCGGTCTTGCGCGAGAATGCGACGATATTCTTTCGAAGGAGGACGTCCCCGTTCGAGCCTGCAATTCATTGGGTATTCGCTGAAGAGATCGAAGGGACCTATCAGCAATTGAAGTCGCTCGGTGCGAACATCGTGGATCCTCTGGAAATGAAGCCTTGGGGAATACGGCAGTTCACCGTAAAGGATCTGGACGGAAATATCTTCTACTTCCACAACGGCTGACACCGCGAATCCGCCACACCGGCCTGACTGCGCTAACCCCGCTATCCCCTCTCCCCCTCCCTCTTTCGTGCGATTTTCCCCAACCCCGCCCCGTGCTCTAACATCGTTTCAGAGGCTCATCACAAACCCGCATGACAGAAAATACCCGCAAGCTCTTCGGCACCGACGGCATCCGCGCCGTAGCCGGCGAAACACCCCTCGACCCCACCACAATCTTCGCCGTAGGCCTGGCCCTCGCCCACTCGCTGTGTAAAGTCGATGCCCAGCCCAGAGTCATTCTCGGCCGCGACACCCGCGAGTCCAGCCCCTGGATCGCCGCCACCCTCGCCGCTGGCCTCGCCCAGGCCGGAGCCCACGTTGAATCCGCCGGCGTCGTGCCCACCCCCGCCGTAGCTTTCCTCGCTCGCAAGCATGGCTTTCACGCCGGCGTCGTCATCTCCGCTTCGCACAATCCCTGGCAAGACAATGGCATTAAGCTCTTCGGAGGCGACGGCTTCAAGCTGGCCGACTCCGTTGAACTCGCCATGGAGCGCGAGATCCTGCTCCACGCCGCCCAAATCGCGCCGCCCGACCCCGCCTCCCTGCCACCTGTCGAAGACAATCCCTCCTACCACGCCGACTACATCCAGTTCCTCATCGACTCCGTCCCCGGCCTTTCCCTCGCCGGCCTCAGCATCGTCGCCGACTGCGCCAACGGAGCGGCATCGTATGTAGCAAAGTCGCTCTTCGACAGACTGGCCCCCAATTCGAATCCTTCGGCTATGGTCTTTGGACCTGCTCCCGGCAACCCGGAATACGAAGAGCTCTACCGTCGTCTCAACCCGAAATCAAGCTCCGTCACCCTCCTCAACATCGCCCCCGATGGCCTCAATATCAATGCCAACTGCGGCGCTCTTCATCCCGGCTGCGTCGCAAAAGAAGTCCAAGCCCGTGGAGCAAGCATCGGCCTCACCTTCGATGGCGACGCCGACCGCTGCATGTTATCCGGCGCAGGCAACAACGTCATCAACGGCGACGCCATCCTGCTCATGGCCGCCCGCGATCTCAAAGCCCGCGGCCTGCTGACGGGCGATCTCGTCATAGCCACCACCATGTCCAACATGGGTCTCGAAGCCGCTCTCAAGCGCAGCGGCATCCGCATGTTCCGCGCCCCGGTCGGCGACCGCTACGTGGTCGAAGAGATGCTCAAGCAAAACGCGGCCCTCGGCGGCGAGCAATCCGGACACATCCTGCTGCCCCATCTCGCCACTACCGGCGACGGCCTGCTCACCGCCCTGGTCGTTCTCGACCTCATCGCCCGCTCCGGCAAATCCATTGAGGAGCTAACGGCAGACCTCAAGGTCTTCCCCCAGGTCATCGTCAACGTGAAAGTCCGCGAGAAGAAGCCTCTCGACACCATCCCATCCGTTGTCTCCGCCATTCATGCCGCCGAAGAAGAGCTCAGAGACTCCGGCCGTGTCGTCATCCGCTACAGCGGCACAGAAGCCCTGGCCAGAGTCATGATCGAAGCCGAGAGCGAACCCGCCATGCGCCACCACGCCGACGCCATCGCCGACGCCATCCGCACCGAACTCGGCGTGTGACCCCGGTGAGACTCCCTCCTGAAGATGCGGGATAGATGGGTTCGGGCTTCAGCCCTCGGTGGAATCCTGCCTTCACAATTCCAAAACTGGCGTAAACTATCCACATGAAGCGTCTCGCCACGGTCGCCTTGATCGTCGCAGCCATCGCCTCTCCCTCGTTCGCGCAACGGGGTTCTTCCCATGGCGGCTTTTCCAGTCACTCCGGACCCTCGATCCACAGCGGCTTTAGCCATTCCGCTCCGGCATTCCATGGCGGGTTCACCGGCTCCGCGCCCTCCAGGTCCATCGCCCCGCCGCGCTATTTCGCCGCCCGGCCTCCCGTCGCCGCTCGAAGCTCCATGCGCAATGGGCCGGGCAACTTGAACGCTTCCTCCGGCTTCGCGTATCACCCCGGCCATCGCCCGCCCTATAGAGGGGATAACCGCTTCGGCTGGGGAATCCCCTACAACTATTCCCCCTCGTACCCAGGATCGTCCAATTGGTTCAACCCCTATTCCCTGGGATATCCCGGCTACGGAGCCGACGACGATTCGTCCGCCGCTGAGGGATATGCGCCGCAGGGCAACCCGCCCGAGGACTACGCCGCCCAGCCTGAAAACGAAGGCACGCAGGAGCCTCCGCCCTGGCCCTCGTACAATCCACCGCCGCCGGCCGCTGCCCCCCAAAGCTCCGAGCCCGTCACGCTCGTCTTCAACGACGGCACCCCATCGGAGCAGATCCGAAACTACATCCTGACCCCCGCCGCCCTCTACGTCTACGACGTGCACCGCCGCGAAATCCCCATCGGCCACATCGACCTTGCCGCCACGGCAAAGGCAAATCACGACGCAGGCGTCGACTTCAGCCTTCCCGCCCCACCCAGATAGCAGCCGCCTGGCTGAAAGCTGGAAGCTAGGAGATGCCTTTTAGTACCATCACCTCATGCCCGACTTCCCTCCAGGCCAGACCCTTCTCATCGACGCCGACGACACCCTCTGGGAGAACAACATCTACTTCGAGCGCGCCATCGCCTCATTCATCAGCTATCTCAATCATCACGAGTACACGCCCGCCCAGGTCCGGCAAACCCTCAACGCCGTGGAGCGCGAAACCATCCTCGCCCACGGCTATGGCCTTTCCAGCTTCATCCGGTCCCTCGTCACCTGCTTCGAGCGCCTCAGCCCCCACCCGGTCACCGAGGAAAAACGCGAGCGCATCCGCAGCTTCGCCCGCTCCATCTCCGACCAGGAGATTGAGCTCCTCCCCGGCGTCGATGAAACCCTCGCCGAGCTGGCCGCGCGTCACCACCTCATTCTCATGACCAAGGGCGACCGCGCCGAGCAGGCAGACAAACTAGCCCGCTCCGGTCTCGCCCCGCACTTCGCCGCCGTAGAGATCGTCGCCGAAAAAGACCCGCCCAGCTACCGCGAAGTCATCGCCCGCCACGAGCTCACCCCCCACACTAGTTGGATGATCGGCAATAGCCCCAAGAGCGACATCAACCCCGCGCTCGCCGCCGGCCTACACGCCGTCTTCCTCTTCCACAAAGACACCTGGGTCCTCGAACACGCCGAAGTCGACCCCGCACCCCCAGGCCAGCACCTCATCGAACTCGACTCCTTCGCCAAGCTCCCCACAATCTTCTGACTCCTCCTGCTCTCCCGCTGACTTGCTGACTCGCTAGCCCGCGTCAGCGGGGCTGACTCGCTGCATTTGTCCAACCCATCCCCCGCCTGTGAGAAACTAGAAGAGCCGAAGTTCTCCGGGGCAGCCTGAGTTTTTGCGCCCCACAACCTCGCTTCAACCCAGCTTCAACCGGCCGGCGCGGCCGACGCCCTCGTGTGGCCCGCCCTCCGCAACAGCGAACAGGAACCAGAACAGAATGCTTAGTGTCAGCAATGTCTCCATGCGCTACGGCGCCAAGATCCTCTTTGAAGATGTCAGTGTCAGCTTTGTCTCCGGCCGCCGCTACGGCCTCACCGGCCCCAACGGCTCCGGCAAATCGACATTCATGAAGGTCCTCACCGGCGAACTCGACGCCCAAAAAGGCAATGTCGTTCGCCCCCGCAAGTTCGGTGTCCTTCGTCAGGATCAGTTCGCCTTCGACGCCTATCGCGTCATCGACACCGTCATCATGGGCAACAAGCCTCTCTGGGCCGCCCTCGAAGAGCGCGACCGCATCTACTTGGAAGCGGAGCTCTCCGACGCCGACGGCATGAGACTCGGCGAGCTCGAAGGCGTCATCGGCGACGAAGACGGCTACACCGCCGAAGCGGACGCCGCCGTCCTGCTCGACGGCCTCGACATCCGCGAAGAGATCCATGAGCGCAAGATGGGCGAACTCCAGGGCGGCCAGAAAATCCGCGTCCTGCTGGCCCAGGCCCTCTTCGGCAAGCCCGAAGCCTTGCTCCTCGACGAGCCCACCAACTACCTCGATCTCGAATCCATCCACTGGCTCCAGGACTTCCTCCAGAATTACTCGGGCACCCTCATCTGCATCTCCCACGACCGTCACTTCCTCAACTCCGTCACCACCCACACCGCCGACATCGACTACGAGACCATCATCGTCTACACCGGCGGATACGACGACATGGTGATGGCCAAAACCCAGATCCGCTCCACTCTCGAATCGCAGAATGCCCAACGCGAAAAGAAGATCGCCCAGCTCAACGACTTCATCGCCCGCTTCGCCGCCGGAACCCGCTCGTCGCAAGTCACCAGCCGCCGCAAAGAAGTCGAGCGCCTCCAGACCAACGACCTCGCCCGCTCCAACATCGCGCGCCCTTACATCCGTTTCGACATGCTTCGCCCCAGCGGCAAGCACATCCTCGAGTTCAAGCACCTCACCAAGCTCTACGACGATCACAAGGTCATCGACGGCTTCACCGCCAACGTTCTCCGCGGCGAAAAAATCTGTCTCATGGGCCGCAACGGCGCCGGCAAAACCACCCTCCTCAAGAGCCTGCTGCACAACTACCCCGGCCTCGCCGACAAGGAATTCGTTCTCGACTCCGGCACCGTCTTCTGGGGCCACGAAGCCCAGATCGGCTACTTCCCGCAGGACGTAGGCGCCACCATCGAGCACGGCCTCACGGTCGCCGAGTGGCTCCATCGCTGGAACCCCGCCGCCCACGTAGAAGAAATCCGCGGCATCTTAGGCCAGATGTTATTCAGCGGCGAAGAAGGCGAAAAGCAAACCAAAGCCTTAAGCGGCGGCGAACAAGCCCGCCTCGCATTTTGTAAGTTAATCCTGACCAAGCCCAACATACTAATCTTCGACGAACCAACTAACCACTTAGACTTGGAAGCCATCAACGCCCTAAACATAGCTTTGCAGCGCTACGAAGGTACCGTCCTGTTAGTAACTCACGACCACGACTTAATCGACGAAGTCGCCACCAGGTTATGGAACTTCAAAGAGGACGGCATCGAAGACTTCCAAGGCCCCTACGCCGAGTGGAAAGGCAAACACAACTAACGTTGATTCTGGTTCGCGACCGTATTGCCGGGCACTTCGGGACGGTAGGCCGGGGATTCATCCCCGGCAACACAACGCCCCACCCGGAGCGGGGTTTTAACCCCTGAGGTCTGCTTTTCATTCGCACCCGCTCTCACCAAATTTCAAAAGACGATCTAAATCTGCGTCATCGGTTGAACGGAGCCGGCAGCCCTTGGATTCATCCCCGCACTTTCGTGGCCTTTCGGAACGGTAGGCCGGCGATTTATCGCCGGCAATAAACGTCCCCTCAAAGACAGGGGTTTTAACCCCTAAGGTCTGCTTTTCCTTCACCCCCGAACTCACTTGATTTCGAATCGCGCCGGCATCGGGTTCATGCGTTCCAGAAATCGCGAATGCACAAACGCGTAATCCGAGAGCCCCCGCTTCCCCGGATTGGCCGCAATATACCCGAGCTGTGCCCGAAAATCCTCCACGTCGCGAATCCGATGTTCATGGAATCCCGGCTGCCAGACCTCCCCGGCAAATTGCTTCCGCACCTCATGCGAAAACCCGCCCTTGATGCATTGCGCGCAACGCTCAATTGTTTGAGTTGACGACGGAGTCAGCAGGACATGCAAATGTTCCGGCATCACAGCAAACCCATGCAAAAGATAGCGTCCTTGATCCCGATAATGAAACAGAGTCTTCACCAGCAACTCTGCATTCACCGTGCGAACGAACAGCGCGCGCCGTTGATATGTCGTCGTGGTTATTGCATAGGTTTCCATGACAGATTGAGAAAAGCATACCGCAGCGGTTGAAACCCCGTCGGACTCCGGCATCACAATGTCGGGAATGAATCCCCGCCTACCAACCCCGATTGTACGTTTCCCGCTCCCCTTCACTCGTCCCACAGACCAAGCCGTGGGGAGAGTCCAGCTAACGCGACAAAACGGGAGCGGCAGGCCGGGGATTTATCCTCCGTCATTGCGGCGGGCTTTTCGGGAACGGTAGGCCGGGGATTTATCCCCGGCAACACGACACCCCTACCAGAACGGGGTTTTAACCCCTGAGGTTTGCTGTTCAACCGCACAACCCCGAAGACTTCCAAGGCACCTACGCCGAATGGAAAGGCAAACACAACTAGGCAAAACGAGGGCGCCCTGGTTACCCGGTTTGTTCGCTGCCCCGCTAGGGTGTGGAATTCCGGGGAGCAGCGCTTGACCAAACGGGTCTGGCCCAGTGCATCGGGTATTATTATCTGAATTAACCGTCGTCCGAGTTTCGGGGCTTTATTATGACAGAGCCAGTGTGGTTATCCATTTTCGCCGACGTTTCCGCTATTTCGGGCCTATTTATCACTATTGCCGTTGCCATCCAAGTTCGCTCGATAAAGAGATCCGTCCTTGTAATAAAGCGAATTCCCGGGGCGATCCAAGATTTAGAGAAGATTGCAGAGGAACTCCGGGAGACTCTTAAGAATTGGCCCGGCCTTGAGCAGCAGTCTACGAGCGCGCTTCAGCGAATCGACGGGATCTTGGTCAATTTCCTCCCGAAACTCACGGGTGCAGAGAAGAAGAAGCTGTCTGAGCCGCACCTCTTGATCAAAAGGAGGAAGTCGATCAGGTACAGGCTTTTTCCCCTAACCGTGGACGAACGCAGGGATGCCTTGTGGGATGTTTACAACTCCTTAATGGGTGGCATTGAGGCACTGCGGCAGCGCAACAAAGATAACAAGGAGCGAGTCTAAGATGCCAAACGACGAGAAGCTTGAGAAACTGATCCGCCTACTAATCCGCGGAACAACGGAAGGCCATATCCGGTGGGAATATGGCAATGTTCCCAGATCGCGCGTCAACGGCACAGACGAGATCATCGAGGACTATTTCACGACGACATTCAAAGAACAAGAAATCGCAGTCTTTGAACGCCGCTACAAAGGCTTCGATGCGGATAACGAGGTGACATACTGGACATCGGCAGAGTGCATCGGATTCGTTGCCAACGGCGAAATCACGTGGGAGACAGGTAGGCAACCCCTGCTATCGAACCTCTTTAGGGTTGCAAAGGAATCGGCAGCCGACGTTGACGGGATAATAGACTCCCTCCTGAAGTGACGAGAAAAAATCTCTTCAGTGCGGCAGGCGACCCGCTCATCAACCCGGAAGAACCACCACGAGCCTTGAGAAGCTGTGCCCCGTTCATCGCGGCCCCATGGCGATAAGCGGGTCTTCGGGTCAGACCGTGGGCGGATGCCCCATCCTCGACTCAGTTTCATCGCGGCAAGGGAGGGAGATATGGAGCGGTAGGCCGGGGATTCATCCCCGGCAATTCAACGCCCCAACCGGAACGGGGTTTTAACCCCTGAGGAATGCTCTTCGCTCCCTGCACCACGCGGTTAGGACCAGACAACAAACGTATGCCTCAGGGCCTAAAGGCAAGTCCTTCGGGGCCGATCTTGTGCCGGGGATGAATCCCCGGCCTACCGCTCAAACCGCGCCGGCGTCGGATCCATCCGCTCCAAAAACCGCGAATGCACAAACGCATAATCCACGAGCCCCCGCTTCCCCGGATTGGCCGCAATATACCCAAGCTGTGCACGAAAATCCTCCCCACCTCGAATCCGATGTTCATGGAACCCCGGCTGCCAGACTTCCCCGGCAAATTGTTTCCGGACCTCATGCGAAAACCCACCTTTGATACATTGCGCGCAACGCTCAATTGTCTGTGACAGTGACGGAGTTAACAGGACGTGCAAGTGTTCCGGCATGACAGCAAACCCATGCAGCTGATAGCGCCCTTGATCCCGATAATGAAAGAGCGTTTTCACCAGTAACTCGGCATTCGTTGTTCGTACGAACAAAGCGCGCCTTTGGTAAGTCGTTGTCGTGAGCGCATAAGTTTCCATGGCAGGTTGAGAGAAGCATACCTCAGGGGTTAAACCCCCGTCGAATTTGAGGGCGCCAGGTCGCCGGGGTTGAAACCCCGGCCTACCAGTCAAAAACATTGCAAAAAAGATATAATAATCGAGAGCGACGCAATGAAAACGAAATTCATCCCCGTCGAAGAATCGTTCAAGAACTGGAAGAAGGACCCCAAGTACGTTGCGGCCTACGAGGCGCTCGAAGAAGAATTCGCGCTCGCATCAGCAATGATCAAGGCCCGCGCCGACGCCGACATGACCCAGGAGCAGGTAGCCCAGGCAATGGGCACCACCCAGGCCGTCGTCGCACGTCTTGAAAGCGGCAAGGTTCTGCCTTCGACTCGCACCCTTGAGCGTTTTGCAAAAGCCACCAAAACCCGCCTCCGAATCACATTCGCGCGTGAAACCCTGACCCGCCAACCCGCCCGCTGAACCAGCCCCTCAAGCAGCAGCCTATGCCATCAGCTCATCCCCTAAGGCCTTCATCGCCGCCAGACAGTCCGGATCATCCCCAAGTGAACTCTATTGGCGCCTTAATATCTGGGTGAAGGCTCTTGTGCACCGGGCAGGTGTGGGCGGCTCGTTCGAACTTTTCCCTGTTCTCCGGGCTGACAGAGTGAGGTACGTGGATCTTGACGTTCAGGCTCGCAATCATTCTCGGCGGTGTGGTTGTCATTTCCTTTTCTACTGTTGCCGTGGTCCCGGCAATGTCGATGTTCAATGTCCGGGCCATGATGCCCATAACCGTCAGCATGCAAGTGCCGAGCGCGGTTGCCACCAAATCTGTGGGCGAAAAACTCTCGCCCCGCCCTTGATTGTCCTTCGGAGCGTCGGTGCTGAGCTCGGTTCCAGAGGGACCGTGGACTGCCTTGCAGTGCAAGTCTCCCTGATATTCAAGTTGTATGGCGACCATCCTTGCTCCCTCAAAGACCTAATTGGATCGGGCGCGCGTAGCAAATGCGCTCATCCCCTATCAAGCATATGGTATGGCAGGCGACCCGCTCATCAACCAAGTAGAACCACCATGAGCCCTGAGAAGCTGTGCCCCATTCATCGCGGCAAGTGTGGGAGACCACGAACCTCAACCAAGAGGCCCCCCCAAAAAACCTGTTCCCTATTCCCCGCCTTTTGCACATGATTTCCCGCTCTCGGCGCACACTGGAAATGAGAGACCATGCCAACCGTCAAATACATCCCCCGAAGCCGTCGCCGCCGAACTCCGTCGCCAAATGCGGATGCTCCCGGCCGAATTCGACACCACTGTCCCCACCGGTCGGCGTCCCCTAGCCCGCCTTGGAACCCAAACCGAGCTGTCCCCCCCCCCCCGCCCCACCAACCACAAACCCGAGCAGCTGAGCGGCGCCCACACCCGCCTCCAATCCCACAGCAACGATCCCT
>Ga0182030_10012851_pt1 | contig 16721 bp, 11 predicted proteins | sample 812S3MmetaG_FD_121299 | JGI IMG/M metagenome (GOLD analysis project Ga0182030, IMG submission 121299) | Permafrost microbial communities from Stordalen Mire, Sweden - 812S3M metaG (Illumina Assembly) | ecosystem: Environmental > Terrestrial > Soil > Wetlands > Permafrost | place: Sweden...
CGGAGAGCGGGAAGAGATCGAGAATGCCGGCGGAAATGAGCAGGAGTTCCGCACTGACCAGAAGAGTGAGACCGAGCGCGAGGAAAAAAGCATAGTCGCTTTTGGCGCGGCGCGCGACGCGAAGGCCGAGCCAGATGAGAAGACCGTAGATCAGATAGACGGAGAGGAAGCCGAGGAAGCCCCAGTCTTCTCCCAGGACCGAGACGATCAGGTCGGTGTAGCCGGCGGGGATGACGTCGGTTTCGCCGAGGCCGGGGCCGGAGCCGAGCGCACCGCCGGAAGCCATCGCCCAGAGCGAATGCGCGAGCTGATCGCCGCCGCGTACGTTGTTGCTCCAGGGGGAGAGAAACATCAAAACACGGTCGTGGACGGTTTTCGGAATACCGAGATAGTAGCCGGCGAGGAAGCCACCGAGAAGCACGCTCATGCCGGTGGCGGCGAGGCCGATTTTATTGCGCGCGATGGAGTAGAGCGTCAGGAAGACGCAGGCGAAGACGAGCGCGGGGCCGAGGTCTTTCTGCAGATAAAAAAAAACGAGCGCGACGCCGACGCCGATGATGACCGGAAGCGCGTACTGCAGCCGCGGCATTTCGATGCCGGGAATCCAGCGCGCGAGGAAGAAGCGCTTTTCGCGGAGATCGCGCAGCAGCGGCCAGCGTTTGGCGAAGTAGCCGGCAACGAAGAAGACCAGGAGAATTTTGATGGCTTCGACGGGCTGGAAGGGGCCGAGGTTGACGCGCGCGTCGCTGCCGGTGGGGCCCTGGCCGAGGAAGATGAGCGCGACGGAGAGAGCGATGGCGCCGAGGAGTGGCACGAAGCTGTAGCCGGCGGTGAGTTCGTCCCAGTCGATGAGGCTCGCGACGAGCATGACGATGCACCCGGCGGCGACACCCTGGCCGAACGGGATGAAGATGGGAGTGTCGCGCAGTGGATCGCGCAGGGCGACCATCAGCGAGTAACCGATGCCGGTGAGGAGCAGCAGCAACGGCAGGAAGGCCCAGGGGCCGGAAAATCGGCGCGTGACCCAGACGATGTGCGTGATCAGGAACGCCGCGAGGATCGCCCCCGCCCAGATGAGGAAGTCGCGCTTGAAGACGGCGACGCTGCGGACGGCGATCTGCGGCTTGATCTGGCGGAATTCGGCGGAGGTGAAGAGCGGGATGTTGACCGTTTTGGCGTCTTCTGCACGTTTGCGGATTTCTTCGGTGGTCTGATTGGCGCCGGTGATCTCGGTGCGCGGAATGCGGATGCGTTCGATGATGGTGACGTTGGCGACAGAGCCTTCGCGGTCGGCCAGAGCGTCGAAGATTCGTTTGGCGGCGAAGTCGCGGTCGGCGGGGCTTTGGAGAACCTGGAGGACGGGGAGAAGTTTCTCGGGGCGGTCGATTTCAGAGAGGTTGACGGTGGGCGCGGGGGTAGTGGCGCGACGGATTTTCGCGGTGTAGACCAGAGTCCAGATACCGGAGACGATGGCCATGGCGAGGAGTAGCCAGAGCAGTTCTGTGAGACGGCCGGTGCGTTTTGTGGGGACGACGCTGCGGCGTTCGGCTACGGTGGAGCGGGTTACGGCCATCGCAATGACCTCAAGGGCGGCCGCCTTTGCAGGCGGCGGCATCGGCTGGAAAGCCGATGCGCAGGCCGGAAGGCCTGCCCCACAACGGGCAGCAATCGTTTGCCCCCATCAAGGCGTCTCCTTCGGTGGATCTGCGGCGTTGCGCAGCTCCGCGGCCTGTCCCTGGGCGAGGGTGCGGGCCGCTTTGTCGCGTTCGAGCGAGACGGCTTCAGCGAGCTGCGCACCGTTGAAAAGAGGCGCGACGGCATTATAGAGTTCGAGCGCGTGAGCGAGATCGCCGTCGGCTTTGCGGAGCGCGTCCTGCATCTGCGGCATCTCGTGGGCCCGCCTGGCTTCGGCCAGCCAGCGTTCGCCGCGCGCGCGATAAGCATCGCCGAGTTCACGCTGTTCGCGCCGACCGGGCTGGAAGCCGTTGCGCTTCGCTTCGTTGAGTTCTTCTTCGGCGTGATCGAGGTCGAACTGCTTCATCTGGATTTCGGCGAGGCCGAGGTGCGGATCGGGCGAATGGGGAAGAAGAGTACGGGCCTGTTCGAAATCGGCGCGCGCGGTCCTGAGATCACCGAGGCGCAGCTTCATGAAGCCGTCGACCAGCTGTGATTTGCCGCGAATGGAATCGCTCGGTGCGATCGAGACAGCGGAGTTGAGAGCATGCTGGGCACGCCGCCAGTCGCGCGTGGTTACGGGCGTGCTTTCGCTGGCTTCACGATAGTCGGCGATGACGCGGTCCGCTTCGGCGACGTAGCGGTCGCGCAGGCTGTTTCGCGCGGGCTTGAGAGGCCATTTGAAGAGGCTCTTGTCGACGAGGGCCTGATAAGCCACCGTCGCGACTTCGGCCGTCAGCTCGCCGTTTTCGATACGGGTGCGCAGCGCGTCGGCGTTGCTGTACATGCGGATTTCGTAGACGATCGTGAAGACCGCGCAGAGGAAAATCGCAACCATGACCGGAATCGCGACGTGATAGAGCGACGGCGGAATGCGGAACTGAAACGGGGTGTGGGGACGGGGCGGGACAATCGGCCGCGGCTTGTTTTCGACGCGATGCGTGCGCTCGTCGGGGTCGGGATAAACGGTGCGGCGTGTGGCGTCGAGGTCGGCAGGTTGACCGGCGGCAGCGGGCGCAGAGACGCCGTAGGTTTGCCATTCGTGCAGGGCGGCCTGAAATGCGGCAGCACTGGTAAAGCGCTTCGCGGAGTCGGGATCGAGCGCGCGCGAGAGAATTTCACGCAGGCCAGGCCTGAGATCCGCGATGCCGGGTTGCAGCGTGCGGTAGTTCCGGATCATCCACTCGAGTTTCGACGACGCTTCGGCTTCGAAGTACGGCCTGCCGGTCAGCATCTCGAAAAGCACCGTGGCGACGGCCCAGACGTCGGAGCGCGCATCCATATCGCCCGTCTGCAGGCGCTCGGGCGACGAATAGGGCACGCTGCCGAACTGGTTGAAAGTGATGCTGCGCGTCATGGAGACGGCTTTGGCGATGCCGAAGTCGAGGACCTTAACCTGGCCGGCCGATGTAAGGCGGATGTTGCGCGGCTTGATGTCACCGTGAATGATGCCCCGATGGGTGCGGTCCTCGATGACGGTCTGGAAGGTGTGGGCTTTAACGAGAACATCGAGAATGTCGAGCGCGATGCCGACGGCGCGCTGCGGCTCGAGAGGGCCGCGCGCGACAAGCTCGGAGAGATCTTCGCCTTCGATGTACTCCATCGCGATGTAGAAGTAGCCGTCGCGATCGCCGACGTCGAAGATCTGCGCAACGCGGCCGCTGGCTTCACGCTTGGCAAGCTGGTCCTGTAAAGTCGCGCCGCGGCGTTCGGCGGCAACGACGTCGATACTGTCGCGATCGCCGCCCGAATCGATCAGTTTCAAGCCGACCTGGCGGTTGAGCACGGGATCGTAGGCGAGGAAGACACGGCCCATGCCGCCGCCCGCGAGTTTGCGCACGATCTGATAGCGCCCGTAGACTCTGGGGTCCATGCTCATATGGCTGGGCTCATTTGTGGTCCTTGGGCGGCCTGGCGCTCCTGACGGGTGGCTTCGGCTTCGCAGCTTCATCGTCGATGATGCGGATAGCTTCCTTCACATCCAGAGCGCCAAAATAGTTTTCTTCGTAGTCGGCGGGCTGATAAATGCGGCTGTGAATCCAGATGGGCTCAGCTGCGTTGTCGCCGATGAAGTTGTTTTTGAGCACCGGGTGAGCCTTCTCCATCACTTCGACGCCGGGTTTCTCTTCATCCGGATTGCCCGTGCCGTTGGCCGCGATGAGGTTGCTTTCGAGGCGGGGCGCAGCCTGATCCATGACGACGATGCCGGGGCCGGAACTGTTGGTGATCTGACTGGAGGTGATGGAGGGAGCGGACGCGCCGTGAATCAGAATGCCGAACTGCGCGCCGGTGATTTTTACGTTCGAGATGAAGGGACTCGCATTATCGATGTCGATGCCCGTGGAGAGGCGCGCGTCGGAATCGCCCTGAATCCAGAGGCCTTCGATGCCGCCCGCGTCGATTTTTCTGGCGACTACAGCGGGTCCGCCATCGGGCGAGAGGAGAGTCGCGCTGCCGGGCGTTTGCGCGCGCAGGGTGACACCCTGGCGAAGTTCGATGCGTTCACGATAGCGGCCCAGCGGAACGATGACCGTGTCGCCGGAGTGGGCCTGACTGAGCGCCGCGGCGATGCCGTCGGGGCCCGCAATTATGGTGCGCGGGCCGGTGTCGCGGAAGCGATTCAGCAGCGACGGGGCAATGAAACCGGTGAGAATGCCGATAGCGAGGCCGATAACAGCGGCGATCACGAAAGTCAGAACCACGTGGCCGGGAACGATTGCGGTGGTGGTTGTGGTCTTGTCCCGGATCAGGTGCTTCGCCGGTGCTTCGCCATAGGCCGGGCCGGCGACGATTACTACGGTGACGTTGTCCTTGCCGCCAGCGGCGTTGGCGGCTTCGATCAGGGCGCGCGTGGCGGCGTCGAAATCCGGCGCATAGCGTTCGACGCCGGCGCGCACCTCGACGCTGCTCACCTGATCGGTGAGGCCGTCGGAGCACAGCAGCAGCAGCCCGTCTGGTGGCATCGGGAAGGTTTCTGTTTCGATGAACCCGGACTCCTGCGGGGTCCTCTCGGAGGAGCCCACGTCGCGGAAGATTTCGTTGCGGCGGGGGTGGCGCATGGCCTCGGCTTCGGAGATCTCGCCGTGGTCTTCGCGCTCGCCGACGGGGGAGTGGTCGTGGGTGATCTTCGTGATTTCGCCGGCGCGAAGCAGGTAGAGACGCGTATCGCCGACGTGGCCAACAGTGGCGACGTCGTCTTCGATAAGAGCGACAGTAAGGACACAGGCCATGCCGGTCCATTCGGGGCGGGTTTTGGAAAGCCGGAAAATTTCGTTATTCGCGAGTGTGATGGCTTCGCTGATACGCTCTTCGGGAGTGCCGGTCTGGCGCTCGAGGCGCTCGCGGATAACTTCGACCGCTACGCCCGCCGCTGTTTCACCGGCAGCATGTCCGCCAACGCCGTCGATGACCGCATAGATGCCGCGGTCGGCGTCGACGTAGTAGCGGTCTTCGTTGTTCTTGCGGCGCTTGCCAGGATCGCTGGCGGCAGCATGACGAAGATGGGTTTTCACAGCCATCGGGTTATCCGCGTTAACGCGACCTGGACCGCGCCACGGTGACGACAGCGAGCAGCGCCACGGTTACCAAAAGGACCGTGAGGACGACGGTGCGCCACATGAGGATGTCAGTCAAGCCAGACCGCTTCCCACTGGTACGAGGTTGCGGAAATCGGCGTACCCGCGATTCTCGGTGCCGCTTGCTGACGCGCGCGGTTCTGAACCGTGACCGTGAGGGAGGGGCATACGCGAACTTTTGCAATCAGGCATCAGACCGCTTCCCACTGCAGGTCGATCACGCCGGCGAGGCTGATGGTGGCGCGGCGCGGCAGTTCGGCGGAGGCGTTGCGGCCGACCGGTTTGCCATTGACTGCGGTGCCAAACTGGCTGACGTCCTCGATGGTGAAGCGGCCGGTTTCGGCGTCGCGGCGGATGCGGCAGTGCTCGCGCGACACGTCGGGGAGCGTGTCGAGTTTCAGGTCGACCCAGTACGATCTGCCGCCGCGTCCGATCACCACCTGATTCTTCGTCACCTCGTACGACTGCTCACCGTGCTGGTCCGTAAAACGGAGATACGCAAGCACCAGACCTTTTGTTTGCTCGGAAATGTGCGATTCCGTCTCTTTTTCGGACGCGGGCGGCGGGGGCGGCGTTGCAGGAGTTCGGATAGTAGGCGCGGCTTCGGGCTCAGGTTCGGGAGGCGTGGCGGGTTTGGCGACGATGCGGCGGGTGAGAGAGCCGCCGCCGTAGTCAGCCTTCTGCGGCGAGCCTAATTCTGAATGAACCTCAATCTCGCCGGGCTGAAGTTTGAGGTCGAGGTCGGGATAGATCTCGACCACCCAGCTCTCGGCGACGCGCACGAACTGGTTGGAAGCGATGGCGTCGCCGGCGCCGAACTTCTTGAGCAGTCCGGCCGCGACTTTGCGCCTGGATCCGTTCAAAGCGGCGAGGCGTTCGTCGAGCGCAGTGCGGATTTCGCCCGCGATGAAAGGGACGACGTCGCGGAAAGGTTCGTAATCGTCGGCGCTGAGATAGATGCGGTAGATGGCGGGCACCAGCGTCTTCTGGCGGATGCGGAAGAGGCCTTCTTCCATGTTGCGCAGAACTTCTGCGACGAGGTCGTCGCCCTGGAGACGGCCGGGTGCGCGGCTGGTCATGAGTTCCATTTTATGCGGCTTAAATGCGTACGGCCCGACGGCCCGCTTTGTTTCACTAATCGCAACCGGCTGGGCCTGAAACCCAGGGGCTTGGGAATCGGCATACAATCGGGGCTGTGGAACTTCGGGAGAATTATGGATTTTCCCGCCGCGAGATCGGGCAGATCGCGAGCATGTTGACGAGCCCTTTGGACGAGTTGTGCAGCGCATGGGAGCGAATTCATGAAAGCGCCTGACGAAATTGAAATGGCAAACAGGCGTGCGAGGGAGTTACAGGCGGGCGTGCCCCGCGCAGTCTCGGCGCGCTACGACCGCAAGCCGGGACGGATCGTGGTATATCTCAGTTCCACGCTGATCGTGAGCTTTGCACCAGAGGATGCGCAAGGGCTGGAGAACGCCGGGCCTCACAGCTGAGCAAAAACGAGATCACTCCTTCCGGCTTCTGCTTCCACTTTCCGGCGGCGGACGCCGATAGTTACGTACCCGGCCGCTTGAAGGCTTTCTGGGTTCGAAAAGCCTGGATGGCGTCACGATTGGGCCAGATCGGCGGCCAGGCGAAGAAGGCGGCGTCCAGAGCGAATGGCAGACTCTGAGGACAACCGAAGAAAGTGGTGTGACGGTGATCAAAGGAGTTAGAATGGGTTCGACGAGTTGCGAGCGCGATTCTACATTGATCCGGCGACCGAATCGCCTCATATCTATAAGCATCACGTGACCGAAGATGAAGTCGTCGATGTCCTGGATGGACCCGGTGAAGATCGCGCCGGGCGCGAGGGATCCAGGATTGCTCTGGGTCAAACAGCTTCTGGCAGATACTTGCGGGTCGTATACGTGCCAGACCCGGAGCCGGATAGCGTGTTCGTCATCACGGCCTGGGAATTGACCGGGAAGCCACTTGCGGCGTATCGAAAGCGCAGGAAGAAGAAGCGCCAATGAATCAAACCAAATTCCCAGAGGGATGGAGCGACAAGAAGGTTCGCCGAGTCCTCGCCCACTACGAGAAGCAGACTGAAGACGAGGCGGTAGCGGAGGACGAGGCTGGAATTGAGCCGTCCGACACCGTTATGGATATTCCTCATGACCTCGTACCAAAAGTGCGTGAACTGATCGCAAAGCATCAACGCTGATCACTGCCAACGCCAGCAGTCAATTCGCGCCCGGCCATCTGGGCCAAAATGGGCGTGAAATCGGCGCAGCGCAGGCACGCGGCGAGCTGGATCGACACCCAGGGGCTTTGCGAAAGTTGCGACAATTTGAATGTAAGCTTCAAGCCACAATTTCGTCCGGGTGTAAGCAGGAAATGCTGGTGTGGAAGCGGCCTGAAAGCAAAAAACTGCCACGGTCAGGCGTCCCCCGGATCAATTCGATCCACCCGAGGAGCATCGAACTCATCGCCGCCCCATCTTTCACCGACAATGCGCATACCGGCGCCCGAGCAGCAATCGTTGCCACAATAAAGACACGCCGTGGGGCGTTCCGGGAGAAGAACACAATCTCTTGGTGGTTCCTCGATTTCGGGGGCAGCCGCTCATTCCGGTGCCAGAAGAAGTCAAAGGAAAACCTGGAAAGTACAGGATCCAGATGTTGCTGTCACGTCCGGGATACCCGCTTGCGACAGAGCGCGAGCACAAGTTTATTGACAACATTATCGGTGACTCGCATATCTCCATCACAAAGCCGTTAGCAGAACGTGGACCCACGGATATTGAGAGCGTTCTGTTAAACGCAACTTCACGCCTGGGGTATATCAACTTCGCCGGCCTGCCCAATGAGAAGGGATATCTCGGAAAGCTCGTGGTTGACGAGTTAGTTGCGTTGAATATTGAAGACGCGGAAACACAAGCTTACGAGTCGTTGGCACCATTCCTGAGTGGATGGTCATTGCACCTCGATATCCCGGTTCACATTGAAACGGTTCAAGTCACCGACCTTCAGAGCCACGTAAGCTCCCTGCGGGTACGCACTCCACACTTTGAAATGACCTTCGCCAGCGGGCAGAGCCCGGCGTTAACGGACGCCTTCTGCCAGCATGCGAGCCTCTATCGTGAGGGGCTGAACAGCAATAGCGGATTCTATCGTTTTCTCTGTTTCTACAAGATCATCGAAAGTGTCTCTCTTCGGCGCGGCAGAATCAATGAAGCTGCAAAGGAAAAGGGAGAGCAGGTGCGGCGCTTTAGCGAAGTTGTTCCATCCACCAAAGAGGAACTACTCGTCTTACTAAAGCGCGTCTACCCGTGGAGAACGGGACAGCTTCGCTCTCGAACAAATGGTGCCGGCCGAGGCGGCGGGCAAAAGGATCGGGCGGGTGCGCGAAAAACACTTGAATCCGCTGCGCACGAGAATTGCACATGCACTGATGCAGACGGGTGAGGTTGGCGTTACTTTGGATAAGCTAACCCACATTCAGGAAGTCAACAAATGGCTTCCCCTATGCCGAACCCTGGCACGTCTCTTGCTTCGCAACGAGTTTCCTGACGAATTTGCCCTGACAATGACGCCGATTGTTGTCAACACGCTTTGAGCTTAAGATTTGCAACGCAGTAAGCCCGTGGGATTCATCGATCCGCCGCGCGACAATAACGCACTTCCGGCGAACGGGTAGTCTGGCTACGCAGCGATTCGCGCTTCCCGCGAACGGAAACCCCGCAGGCTCTCCAGTATGCCGCGCCATTTGCGCATGGCGAGCTCAGTCAGATTCAACAGCAGTGCAAGCACGAGCAGGCCGGGCCAAAGGCGGAGCGTCGAATCGATGTATTTGCCGCCGTTATCGAAGAGCTGCTTCGGGGAAGGGTTGAAGCGGCCGCCGGTCGATTCGGCGATCGACTTCAGCAGAGCTGTATTGGTACCGAAATCAGAGAGCTCGGATTCCTGCCGGTAGAGTCCGACTTCAGGGAACGTGCGGCTTTCATTCACGCTGCGCACGCGGAAGAGGCCTTCGAGAGTCCCTATGCGGAGACGTCCGCGCCAGGTGCCGGGTGACGTGCGCGCCAGATCGAGAGGCTTACGAAAATCGCCGGGGCCGATGACATAGAGGTCGGGTGGTGTGACCGTGTCGGCGGCGCTGCCCGAGAGGCGGTAGTCGACGACAAGTTCTTCGTTGGCGGCATCGTAGTGGGCGACGGCTTCGCTTTCGTTGCCGTGCGGGAGAAGGTCGCGGAAGATGTTGGTCCAGAGGCGATCGAAGCCGCTCCAGTTGAGCCAGTTCGCGGCCCAGCGGCTCTTCGCGTCCGAGGAAAATACCGCGGCGCGGCCCAGGCCGTACTGCCAGCGCACCAGAAGAGGATCGGTGCTGTCGACGGCGAGAATTTCGTCGGCAGTGGGGCGGGCATCGAAGCGGACGTAGCCGGCGAGATCGGGCGCGTGGTCCATGTCGACTTTGTCGAGGAGCTCGGATGGGTGTTTGACCTCGGCCTTGATGGGTTTTTCGACGGCCGTCGTGCCGGTGTGCTCCTGCACATCCTTCAGGAGGATCTGTTCGAGGCCGGCGGGGTCGTTCAGCATGTACGATTTGCCTTTGGCGGCGACGGCGATCTTCTCCAGATAGGTGCGGTTGACGTCCTGGCCGAGCCCGACGGTGGAGATGGTGACGTGATTGTTGGCGGCGTCCTTCGACATGCCGAGGCTGTCGCCTTCTTCGGAGATGCCGTCGGTGAGAAGCACGATGTGTTTGTAAGCCGCGTTAATCGGCAGAATTTTTCGATAGGCTTCGTTCAGCGCGGGGGCGATCTGCGTGCCGCCATCGGGAATGATGCCGCTGATCTCGCGTTTGATCAGAGCCTTGTTGTCGGCCGTGCGAATGTTGACGTCCCACATGAAGGAGTTGTCGAAGATGAGGACCCCGACGCGGTCGTCCGGCTTGAGGTTTTCGACAACGCCGATGGCGGCCAGGCGGGCCAGCTCGATTTTCTTGCCTTCCATGGAAGACGACTTGTCGATGATGAGGACGACGCAGGTGCCCTGCGGTGAGCGCGGCGGCACCAGTTTCGCGGGGAAAGTGCGGGCCAGAGCATCCTCCGGTGCGTCTTTGTGGTCGACATAAACGTTGTGTTCGCCGGCGATCAGGAGTGCCCCTCCCCCGCCCTGCACGAACTGTTCGAGACGCGCTTTATCGGCCTCCGGAACGGCGTCGGTGTTGATGTTGTTGAAGACGACGAGTTGAACCCCATCGAGATCGGCCGGGAGGGTTTTCGACTGCGTGATATCGAACCTGTTGGCATTCAGGACACCGACGATGTGGCCTTCCGTTCCAGGGGGATCTTCGGAAACCCACTGGACGCGCGGACGGCGCACCGCGACGGCGTTTTCGAAGCGCGATTCACCGAGACCGGGCGATTCGATCTTGCCGCTGAGGTCGATGGCGCCGGCGGCGTTGAGGCTGGTACGGATGCGAACGCGGTTCTCACCGGCTTCGAGCGAGACGTCATGCAGGCCAATCTGTTTGCCTTCGGCGGAAAGCTGGACTTTGGCGGCAGTGGCGCGCGGTGCGTAGATGGTGAGATCGACGGGAAATTTTTCGCCGGTGAAGACAGAGCCGGGGATGCCGACGGCTTCGGTCTTGAGCTGCGGCTGCGGACGTCCGGTGAGCGCGACAGTATCGATCGGGACGCCCAGCTGGCGCGCCTGAAAAGCCGCGCGCGTAACAGCGCCCGAGTTTTCGTTGCCGTCGGTGATCAACACAATCCGATGCAAAAGGCCGGCGGGAAGCGAAGCCAGAGCCTGGCGGATAGGGGCCTCGAGATTGGTGCCGCGTCCGGCGGGACCGGTGGTGCGGGACACCTTGTCATCGGCTTCGCTGTCGGTCAGCGGGCGCGGCGTGGCGGCGAAGGGGATGATGTCGACCGCATTGCTGCCGCGGGCGCTGTCAATCTGTTTGAGCAGTTTGCCTTCGCGGGAGAGGTCGTCGTCGGTAACGCTGGCAGAGGTGTCGACGAGAACGGCGAGCGCGACTTTGCGGGCGCGATAGGAATAAGACGGTTCGGAGAGCGCGAGGATGACGGCGACGATCATCGCCGCTTTCAGAACGATGTGGGCGTGGCGCGGCTGACGACGCCATTCCCAGACCAGCCAGGCGGCGGGGAGGATGAGAAGGAGGAGCGCCCAGGCGCGATCGAATGTCATGCGGCACATCCTGTCATGCGGCACATCCTGTCATGTGGCACGTCCTGTCATGCGGCACGTCCTAAAGCTGTTTTGACGACGCGGAGGCGAACGGGTGAGTAGCGCCCGTAGGCGATCCATTCGCCGATCAGAATTGCGGCGCCGAGGATGGCTAGCCAGGGCCACCAGTCGCGATTGCGGCGGATGGTATCGTTCCAGGCGGGAATGCCGTGGCGGACACCCAGGGGCACAGTCCATTTGACATCCCACATTTCGGGAAGGGTGAGCGAATAGACGCGCTCGGAGTTGCCCGTGATCACCCGCACGCGCGATGACTGGCCGGCGAAGAATTCAACTGCCTTGTCGCGCACGTTAAAGGGCAGCGTGTCGCCGGAGTCGGTGAGGATCTGGACTGTGCCGTCGTGACCCGCGTTGGGCAGGGGCGAGGACACGGCTCCGGCGCTTTGCGTACCGACATCCACATCACGGAAAACGTCGGGGGCGACCCAGCGGAGTATGTTCGCGAGAAGGAGAGGCGTAGTGAGTTCGTAGCGCATGGCGCCGCTGAACGGGTCGAAGCCCATTACGATCGAATGAGACTTGCCATCGTCGCTGACGCTTGCCACCATGATGGGGCCGCTGTTGACCTCCGCCAGACGCATGTCTTTGGGCGACGGAGCGAAGACAGACGCGGCTTCGATCTGGAAATCATGCGAGCGAAGGCCGGCGGTGAGAGGCTGGTCGGGAACCCAGCGGAGGCCTTCAGGATGTTCGACGCGCGACTGAATGGCGACGGGCGGCTGGTCGGGCGGCGGATCGATCCAGAGCACATTGCCCGGCGGGCGGGTGGCAGGACGGAAGTGGTGAAGGATGACGAGGGCCTTGCCGTCGGCGGCCGACGTGGATTGAGAAGTGGATTGAGAAGAAGCGTATTGCGATGTCGGGTGGAATTCGGCGACGACGCGGGAATCGGAAGCGAGCGCCGGGCGCAGGCCTTCGGGCTGATCGGAATACACAACAACGCGGAGAGCGCGGATTTCAGGGAGTTCGAGCGCGGCGTAGTTGTCGGCCGGGAAGGCATCCTTCGGATAGAGGCGCGCTTCGAGGATGCCGGCGGCGCGGGTGTGGACGTCGAAGGCAACTTCTTTTTCGGCGCCGGGCGGCAGTTCGATGGGTCGCGAGCCCTGCGGGGCGTTGCCGAAGTTGAGCGTGACGTTGACGAGCTTCGGGGAGCGGCCATAATTGCGGACGCGCACGAGGATGTCCCAGGTACCGCTGTCCTTGGCGGAGCGCCGCGCGCCCACGCTGCGCAAGCCGGAGTTTTCAATGTTGTCGTCGATCGCAAGGACACGCAACGCAGGGATTCTGGGGAGCGTGAGGTTGTTGGCTTCGTGCGCGGAGATGCGGCCGGGCCCGTCATAGACGATCTCTCCTGGCAGAGACCCGCTGCCTTGCTGGAGCTGGCTGGCGAACTGAAGGCTTTGAGACAGGTTCAGCGCGGTCGCGCCGGGCTGCGATTCGAGGATGGCGCGGGCAAGGGCTCGACGGTCGGTCTCCCAGGCGGTGGCGGGGGTGGCGAGGGCGTCGGCGCGCACGACGAGAACGCGGTCGGAAGAGGGAACGGCGCGGAGCCAGCCTAAAGCGTTGGCGCGCGCGATGTCCATCAAAGTGGCATTGGGCCGATTCGGGAGCGAGGCGCCCATCCACGCGGAGGTGTCGAGAACGAGGACGTGATCGCGGCGCGCGCTGCGGCTGCCGCCGAACTGGAACTCGGCGATGGCGAGGATCAGAAGAAGCATGCCGAGCAGCTGAAGGAGAAGGGACAGCGGTTGCTGGATACGGCTGCGGCGCGTAACGGGGGCGGCTTTGCCGGGTTCAACCCAGAAGCGGAGGGTGGCGACAACCTGCCTGCGGCGGTTGCGGTCGAGAAGGTAGAGTGCTACGGAGAACGCGGCGACGGCGCCGAACACGGCGAGGAACTGGCCAAGGGTGAGGTTGAGCAGGTCCATCAGCCAGTGGCCTTTTTAGTAATCGGAAGGCGCCGGGCGGAAGCCCGGCTGCAGGCTGGAAAGCCTGGCCCCACTAATACCACGCCAGAATGGGTTTCAGAACCGTGACCGTGAGGGAGCGGCACACGCGAGATGAGAAGGAACGTTAACATCATCAGGCGATGCTCCGGGTTCTGATCATCGTGTCGAAGATGGCGTCTTCGAGCGGCATCGAAACAGGCACGCCCGCATACTTACCCTCATTGCGCAGGGCAATCTCTTTAATGCCGGCGGAGAAAGCGTCGAAGCCCGCGGTATAGCGGCGGCGCGCTTCGTCATCCACCTGAATGCGCAGGTGGGCGCTGCTTTCGGCGTCCACGAGATCCACTTCGCCGATCCACTGCGGATTGCGATCGTCCTCCGACCAGAGCTGAACGAGCATCAGTTCGTTCCCGTAGTCAGCGAGATACTGGAGCGCTTTTTGGCAGGCGCCGTCGTCGAGGAAATCGGAGACCACAATGACCAGGCCGCGCTGCGGGTACTCGTTCAGGAATTCGCGGACGACGATCAGGAAATCTGTGGCGCCCGCAGGTTCGAGGTGCGAAAGGAATTCATCGACGACGCGATAGCGATGGCGGCCGCCGCCGGAACTTTTGCCCTCGCGTAAATGCGACGAGAACGGCAGCAGCTGGATGGTGTCGAGACGCACCAGTCCGACATAGCAGAGCGCGGCGGCGAGGCGCTTCGCAAAGAGGAATTTTTCGGCAGAGCCCGCCGCCATCGATGCCGACGTGTCGAGCAGCATGCGTACCGGAACGCGGGGCTCGATCTGGAACATCTTGAGGAACATTTTGTCGAGCCGCATGTAGGCGCGCCAGTTGACAGCGCGCAGGTCGTCACCGTCGTGGAAGTGGCGATGGTCGAGAAACTCCTGGCCGCCGCCCGAGAAACGCGAGCGGTTGTGGCCGCCCACGAGACCGGCGAAGGAACGCTGCCAGTGAATCGTCAGGCGTTCCAGGCGTTCGAGAAATTCCCGGTCCAGCAGAGGCTCGGTCGGCACAACATTCCCTCTAAGAAGCTATGCGGCGGTGGCCTGCACGGTTACGCCGGAAATGATGGCGGCCAGAATGGAGTCGGCCGATTTTCCGTCCGCGTGGGCGTCGAAATTCAGAATGACCCGGTGACGGAGCACCGCCGGCGCGAGTTCGCGGAGATCCTCGATGCTCAGGTGGAAACGGCCGCGCAGGAGCGCCAGGACGCGTCCACATTCCACCAGCGCCTGTGCGCCGCGCGGCGAACTGCCGTAGCGGATATAGCGGCGGGCGAAGTCATGGGCTTCAGGCTGATCGGGCTGGGTGGCCATGATCATGCGAACGGCGTAGTCCTGCACGTGCGGGGCTACGAGAACTTCGCGGCAGGTGGCGCGGAGTTGCAGAGCGTCGTCACGGTCGAGCACGGCATGTACGGTGTTTTCTTCCTTCGCGATGGTGCGCTCGACGATGCGCGCGAGCTCCGCGTGCGAGGGATAAGTCACCAGAATCTTCATGAGGAAGCGGTCGAGCTGAGCTTCGGGAAGGGGATAGGTGCCTTCCATCTCGATGGGATTCTGGGTGGCCATAACGAGGAACGGCGATTCGAGCTGATGCGTCGTGGTGCCGCTCGTGACGGTCTGTTCCTGCATGGCCTCGAGCAGCGCGGACTGCGTCTTCGGCGTGGCGCGGTTGATTTCGTCGGCCAGCACGAGATGCGCGAAGATGGGGCCGGGCTGAAAACGCAGCATCTTGTGGCCGCGCTCGTCGGTTTCCATGATGAGGCTGCCGACGATGTCGGCGGGCATGAGGTCGGGAGTGAACTGGATGCGCGAATACTTGAGGCTGAGGGCGCGCGCCAGAGTGCGCAGAAGCGTGGTCTTGCCCAGACCGGGAACCCCTTCGAGCAGCACGTGTCCGCCGGCGAGCAGGCAGATGAGAACGCCGTCGACGACATTCTGCTGGCCGACGATGATCTTGGCGATCTCGTCGCGGACGTGATGGAGTTTTGCGACCGCCGGACTGGCAGCTGCTTCGATGGGCATGAGAACGATTCTATTAGATGGATGCCCGGCGCCGGGCGAGCCAGGTTTACTATCGCGCGTTTTACGCGATGCCGTCGCGGATGGCGACGCGGATCAGCTCGGCGAGAGAGTTCACGCCGAGCTTGGCCATGATGTTGGCATGGTGGCTTTCGGCGGTGCGAACGCTCATATCGAGTTCGGCAGCAAGCTGTTTGTTCGTCATACCGCGGGCGAGCAGACGCAGTACTTCAAGCTCCCGCGGGGTGAGAACGAATTGCGCGGGAATGAAGTCAGGCGGGGCGACAGTGGGCCGCGAGGTTACGGCGGACGCAAAAAAGGGTTCCCCGGCGAGGACCCGTTCGACAGCATTCACAAGCATTTTCGGCGCTTCGTTTTTGGCGAGATAAGCATGGACGCCGGACCGGCGGAGCTGATGCAGAATGGTCGCAGCAGCATGCATGGTGAGGATGATCACGCGGATCCCCGGCACCGCGGAAAGCAATTGCCGGGCGGCCTCAAGACCGCTCATTTCGGGCATCGAAATGTCAAGAATGACGACGTCGGCGGGCAGAGCTTTGCCGCGTTCCACGGCGGTCACGCCGTTCGAAACCGCCGTCACGCGCCATTCGGGATGGCTTTTTGTGAGAACGGAAACCAGCCCGGCACGGATGAATTCGTGATCGTCAGCGACCACGATCTGGACGGTCTCGCTCATACACCGCCGTCGCCAGGCAGCGACACGGAGGCGACCACGCGACCGGAATCACTTTTAATCGAGAAGTCGCCACCGAGCGCACAGGCTCGCTCCCGCAGGACCGTCCAGCCGGCCAGCGCGCCGGAAGGCGGAGGGGACATCTCGAGTCCCAGCACGACTTGGTTCGGACGCTCCCGCAGCCGCACACTGAGCGACCGCCCCGCCCTGCGCCGGATCGCCCGCGCGAACCACGTCTGCGCAGCGGCGATGAGAAGCAGCTGGGATTCTTGCGGAAGCGCAGGCACGGGATCCAGATCGAGGGTCACCGGGATATCCGTCTCGTCATGCAGGAACTGAACCAGCTGCCCGAGGGCCGCGTCCAGCGTGATATCCGCTATTGAGGGCGGCGCGAGCATGGAGCCAATCAGGCGTACCTCGCGGCAGCAACGGTCGAGCAGACGGAGAGCCGATTCAACCTCCGTTCGGGCGGGAGCATCCAGAGCCATTGTCTGGAGATGACTGACCGTGAACGAAAGGGCCACCAGATCCTGCGAGATTGTA
>Ga0182030_10012853_pt1 | contig 16720 bp, 17 predicted proteins | sample 812S3MmetaG_FD_121299 | JGI IMG/M metagenome (GOLD analysis project Ga0182030, IMG submission 121299) | Permafrost microbial communities from Stordalen Mire, Sweden - 812S3M metaG (Illumina Assembly) | ecosystem: Environmental > Terrestrial > Soil > Wetlands > Permafrost | place: Sweden...
CGTCTACCGGCGGTTTACGGAAGGATTCCAAACGACGGACCTGAAATGTGCAGGTGAACTCCTGGCGGAGCTCAGGCGGCGCGGCACTCCCCTTGATACGGCGAGCGAGACCGATCTGATCCAGCGGGGCGATGACGGCGTTTAACACCGATTAACGTGCTCTCCTGGGCCTCCTCCGGCAATATCTGCCAGAGTTGAACGAAGAGAGGGCGTTGGTTGACATGTCTCATGTGGAGAAGCAGCAGGATTCCGGCGCACACACGGCCTCTACTGGCGAGGTGACCGCCGGACTGCCGCCGTCGGTGGGCGCATATATACGAGCGTCGAACCTTGGCGATCTCGACGCCCTGTTGGCTACGTTTGTCGATGACGCCCTCGTCAACGATCAACTTACGGACTATTGGGGCAGGCAGGCGATCGCCTCCTGGGCTGCTCGCGACATTATCGGCGAGCGGTTGACGCTTAAGGTCGTCAAGATTGTCCAGCACTATGGAAATTCAATCGTGACAGCCCATGCGGACGGACTGTTCGACAAGCGTGGACTTCCCGACCCTCTTGTGCTTGCCTTCTATTTCTCGTCCTACGACAACAAAATCTTTCAACTCATCATTTTGCGCAATCAGTCCGGCACCTGACGAAAGTCTTGTAAATATCCCGACCCATATCCGGCGCCATCCGTAACCGCCGAGATATACCTCATCGTTTAGGCGACTGGGCCGCCCACTTCCGATAGCAGCCGCACCTCATAAGCTGATCAGACCAGCGAGGCCGGTCAGAAACGTTGCACTCATAGGGAGCTGCAGATGGGGAGGGGTGCTCCGCCCGTGCCCCCGACGCACGATCATTCGAGCTGCTTAGGTAACAGGGCTTTGCACTGTCTTACGCCTCATAACACCCGATCCAATAGCCCTCGTGCCATCTTCTGCCCTGCTGCTCTCAACGGATTTGTCTTGGTCCTCTTTAGCTACATGAGGAATTAATATGCATCTCTCTACGGTTGGATACGTTCACACTTTCTTCGGTCTCGTTGGTGTCGTGCTCGCATTTTATATGCTAATTAGGAACCGAAAGATTGACCCAAAGAGCTCCGCTGGGATGGCTTATTTCGTTGCGGTAACGGTCAGCTGCATTTTGGTGTTTGCTCTGCCGCGAATCGCTCCGGGTTTTAATCCTGTTCCTGGTTACATTCTGACTCTCTTAACGTTAGCTTCCTTATTTCTGGGCTTCTTTATTCGCTTTTCTAAAATTCGTGCCAGCAGGTACATCGAGGCCTTGGGACTCTCTGGAAGTCTCTTTTTCTCAATGGTGCCGGCAATCAACGAAACTCTAACGCGACTCCCAGTTGGTGCGCCGTGGGCCTCGTCGCCTCAGGATCCTCTTGTCCTAAAATCACTAGGGGTGTTAGCCATTCTCTTTGTGGTCCTTTGCGTCGCACAAATCGCAAATATTCGAAAATCAAAACGACCGTGAATGAACTTAATTATCATGGCAATCGGCGAAGTGAGCTCCGAATTCCCCTGGCCAATGCTGCGTTCGGCAGTGCGGATGTTTGAACACGGCCCACACGCGGTATACGAGTGTGGCCGGTGGGAGCTGGATCTCGCTCGGCGTGAACTGCGGGCGTGTGGAGTCCCGGTTCCTCTGGGGAGCCGAGCGTTGCAGATCTTTGCAGTTCTGGTTGAGTCGGCTGGGAAACTCGTCGCCAAGGACGAGCTCATGGCTCGTGTCTGGCCGGGCGGGATCGTCGAGGAAAATACGCTCGAGGTCCATATCTCTGCGATCCGCAAGGCGCTTGGGCCCGATCGCGGCACGCTGAGGACGGCCTTCGGTCGGGGCTATCGCCTCATGGAGGCCTGGACGATTCGCAATCGGAGCACGCCGGCAGATTCGGCCGCACTCGATCCCACGCGAATGTCCGTCCAACCGTTTATGAGCAATTTGCCCGCGGCGACGTCTGAGGTTATCGGCCGGACCGCGGCCGCGCGGCAGCTGCAGGATCTTCTGTGCGCCCACCGAGCCGTCACGCTGACCGGACCGGGCGGGAATGGGAAAACCACGCTGGCGCTGGAGGTTGCCCGTAGCCTGCTCCCGTCTTTGAAGGGCGATTGTTGGCTTGTTGACGTGGGACCCCTGTCGGATCCCGCTCTCCTGCCGTCTATGGTCGCTCGCGTGCTTGGCTTGAAGTTGGGCGGCAAGGAGATTTCCGCGGAATCCGTCGCTCGCGCCATCGGAGGAGAAAGGCTTCTCCTGGTACTCGACAATTGCGAACATGTCATCGACGCGGCGGCGACACTGGCCGAAACGGTCATTCGTCTGTGTGCGGCCACCTCGATTATGGCGACGAGCCGCGAGGCGCTGCGAATCGAGGGCGAACACGTCTTTCGCGTTCCCCCGCTGGATGTGCCGAGACCGCATCAGCTGGAATCAGACATTGTCCTCGGACACAGCGCCGTTCAGCTGTTCATCGACAGGATGAGGGCGTTGAACTCGGCCTTCTCGCCGCATAGTGAGAGCCTTCGCGCAATTGCCGCCATCTGTCGCCGTCTCGACGGCATGCCGCTTGCGATCGAATTTGCGGTGGCTCGTGCCGCGGTGCTCGGACCCGAGCTGGTTCTTGCCGGCCTGGATGAGCGATTCGGATTGTTGACCGGCGGGCGCCGCACGGCACTAGCGCGACATCAGACGCTGCGCGCGACGCTCGACTGGAGCTATGAATTACTACCCGAAACTGAACGCTGCCTGCTGCGCCGAATGGGTATTTTCGCTGCTGGGTTCACGCTCGAGGCTGCGAATGCCGTGATGAGCGACCAAGGTCACACCGCGCCCGTAGTCCTCGAGAAGCTCACAAGTCTCGTCGCCAAGTCGCTTGTTGAATTGGATGGACCGGCACCTAGCGGTCGCTGGCGGTTGCTCGAGACGACACGGGCGTATGCGCTCGAGAAATTAGTCCAACTCGGTGAAAGGGATCAGATCGCGCGACGCTATGCCGAATTCTTTCGAGACCGCCTCGGGCGGCCCATCCATGGCTCGCAGCAACCACCCACGGCCGAGGAAATGACGCGACATCGTCGAGAGATCGACAACGCGCGCACGTCCCTCGTCTGCGCATGACAACTATCTCACCGAGCCGCAAGGTCGTCACACTTATCAATGTATTCACCGTCGAGCCCGCGAATCAGCGGCAGCTCGTTGAACTGCTCGCCCGCGCGACCGAGAGTTCTGTGCGCCATGAGCCAGGTTTCGTTTCGGCCAGTCTGCATCGAAGTCTCGATGGTACAAAGGTCACGATGTACGCTCAATGGCGCAGTATCGAGGACTACCAAGCCATGCGCGCGAATCCTGCACCGTTGCCCTATTTGCAGCAGGCACTCGCAATCGCACAATTCGATCCTGGAATGTATGAGGTGGTCGAAACCTACTCTGGGTCTGCATAAGAATCCCAGCCTCTTCATCGCGGCGGCGGCCCCGCTTCGGTAGATGGTATTTAGAGTCCAGGCCTTTCCGGCGATTGCGCAGCTGAGCAGCGTGTCGGTTAGCGGCTAATTCAATCTATGGTAACGCGGCTGGAAAGCTCTCGTAATTCAGAATTGTCTTCAGCATTATTCAGCACAACCCCAAGGAATCGATCCACCCGCTGTAAGTAGGATGTTGATCAGCGAGGTGAGCGATGTACACTTTCGATGCTCAGACTAGCCCTGTAACCGATTCCCCGTCTGATGTGCGATCCAACCGGGTGCACCGAAACATCGTTGGTGACGAGCCAGCCTGGCGAGTTCCAGACGGTGATTCAGCCGTCGCGTTATCGGGGTCGAAGGTAATTGCCACGCGATGGTACGCCAGCAGCGGGCGGAATCAAGAGTTTGAAGCCGAAACTCCCGCGGACTGCCACGTCGTCAAGATCGTATTGCGAAACACGAATATTCGGTTTGGGGTGGGCGGCCGAACGGTACAGGATGGTGCCATTACACCGGGAACGATCCACGTCACCGGGCCCTCCAACCCGGTGCGTTGCCTATTTCGAGGGCCGTACGATGTCTTGCACCTTCACGTACCCAACAATCTAATTGCTGAATGCGCCCGCGACATGACCGGCCGTACAATGGCGGTGCTCGGTTCGAACGACGTTCCCCGTAGGGATATGACGGTCGATGCACTTTCGCGCGCGTTGCTTGATGCCGACCGAATCGGTGGCTCGTTCGGACAGCTCTATGCGGACTGCATTGGGATCGCCATCATTGCAAGGCTCCTCGCCTCGGCAAATCGCATTGCAGAACGACCGAAGGTGAGCGTACTTGCGCGATGGCGATTGAAGCGAGCGATCGATTATTTCGAGGCCCAGATCGGTAAGCCCGTGAGCCTCGCCGCTGCTGCCTCCTCGGCGGGCCTATCACGCATGCATTTCGCGGCGCAATTCCGGGCTGCCACGGGTCTGAGGCCTCACGAATACCTCTTGCGCCGTCGAATTGAGCGCGCTCAAGAGATGCTCGCAGAGACCGGCATGTCTCTGGTGGATATCGCGCTATCGGTTGGGTTTCAAACCCAGTCGCACTTTACCAGCGTATTCAAGCGCTACGCGGGACAGCCGCCGCGTGCGTGGCGCGAGTCGCGGGGTCTCACCTGCGTCCGCGCCCGGAGACTTGAATTGAATTTCCAACCAAAGAGGGGCAGATTACCATGATGAACAGACGTACTTTTTCGGCTGCCCTGGTTGGCAGTGCTGCCGCTTCGTTCATTTCCACCCGCGGCCTGGGTGCGAACTCCGCTCCGCTCGTGGCGCGCAATGTTGTCCTTGTGCACGGCCTGTTCGCCGATGGATCGTGCTGGTCCGAGGTGATCGCACGATTGCAGGCGGCCGGACTCAATGCCACGGCCGTGCAAAACCCTCTGACGACACTATCTGAGGCGGTTGCATCGGCGCAGCGTGTGCTGGATCGGCAGGATGGCCCGACCGTGCTGGTCGGGCACTCCTTTTCCGGAATGATCGTTACCGAAGCCGGCGTGCATCCGAACGTGTCAGCTCTCGTCTATGTGGCGGCGCGGGCGCCGGACGCGGGCGAGGATTACACGGCCTTGGCCAAGTCGTTTCCGACGCCCCCCGCGTCGGCCGGCATCCTCTTCGACGGCGATGAGGGACGTTTGAGCGAGGCGGCGTTCCTGCGCGATTTCGCGGGCGACCTGCCGAAAGCAAAGGCGAAGGTTCTGTATGCGGTCCAGGAACCGTTTCAAAAGGCCCTGCTGGCCGGCAAAACGACGCAGGCGGCATGGCGATCGAAGCCGAGCTTCTACGCCGTTTCGACAGAAGATCGGACTATCAATCCAGACCTAGAACGCTTCATGGCCAAGCGCATGGGCGCCAAGACAATCGAAGTGAAGTCAAGCCATCTCTCCATGATCTCCCATCCCGACGAGATCGCCCGGCTAATCCAGGAAGCTGCCGGACACCGTGCGTAGCAGGGGCGGGCGATCACCTGGGAAGCCTGTAGCGGCGAGGTTTGGATCGACGGAAGTGGCTCCGGGTCGAAGGCTACGAACTGCCGTTGGGTTCACATATCGTGACCCCGAGGCGCGGCTACCTGCATCACGGCATCTAGGGCTTGATCGGCCCTGGGAGCACGCGAACGAGCCAAGCGGATCGGATTCCTTGCGGCATTGGCCTTGCCGGGCGGGCGTGACGCCCGCCCGGCAACCTCAAGCCTTGATGAAGGCGAGCAGGTCTTCGTTGACCTGATCCTTCATCGTCGTGCAGAGTCCGTGCGGAGCGCCCTTGTATACCTTGAGCGTGGCATTCGGCAGGAGTTTCGCCTGCAGCGTCCCCGCATTGGCGAAAGGCACAATTTGATCATCGTCACCTTGAATGACTAGCGTCGGGATGTTCATGCGCTTCAGGTCCTCGGTCTGATCCGTTTCGGAGAACGCCTTGATGCAAAGGTAGGCGGCGGGGAGTCCCGCCATCATCCCTTGCAGCCAGAAGGATTCACGCACTCCCTCCGAGGTCTTGGCGCCGGGCCGGTTGTAGCCGTAGAACGGCAACGTCAACTCCTTGAAGAATTGCGAACGGTCGGCTTGCACGCCGGCTCGGAGGCCATCGAAGACACTGAGCGGCACGCCGCCGGGATTGCCCGGTGTCTTTACCATCAGCGGTGGGACGGCGGCAATTAAGACCGCTTTGGCCACGCGCTTTGTCCCGTGCCGGCCAATATAGCGCGCAACCTCGCCGCCGCCGGTGGAGTGTCCGACATGCACTGCATTTTCCAGGTGAAGCTTCTCGGTCAGTTCGGCGAGATCGTCGGCGTAAGTATCCATGTCGTTGCCAGTCCAAGGCTGGCTCGATCGACCATGGCCACGCCGGTCGTGCGCGACACATCGATATCCGCGAGCCGCCAGGAAGAGCATCTGATCTTCAAACGCATCCGCAGACAGCGGCCAACCATGGCTGAATACCACGGGTTGCCCGCTGCCCCAGTCTTTGTAATAGATGTTCGTGCCGTCTTTGGTAGTAATCGTGCTCATCGAGTGTGTTCCTTGGGTGGGCGAGGCAGAAGAATGCGCATGTTCGGCCGCTGCAGCAGGCGCCGTGGATGTTAGGCTCGCGGCGGCAAGGACGCCGGCGCCGCCGACTAAGACGCTGCGTCGGGAGGTCGTGGTGACGGTCGAAATCGTTCGCTCGTTCATGGAATCCTCATGTTTATGGTTGGTTAATAACGAGATCGCAACAGTTGATCAAACGGAAGGACAGCGCCACCTCGCGCGCGCTCTCGGTCTCGTCCCCGCGCTGCACGTGCAATGACGTCGGCTACGGCATCCGGCGACCAGCTTGAGCCATCCGCCCAAGCCCCGTGGATGAGAATGACGTCTTTCGTCTTGAAAACAGGGTCGTCTTCCGCCCGCACTAGATTGGCTGTGAAAAGGGCTAGTGCCGTCCCCACCAACGATGCCAACATCAATGTGCGCGTTTTTTGACTTGGCATCTTATTATCCTCCAAACAAGGCAGCTGACAGCGCAGGGGGATGAGCATAGATTTCATAACTGGCTCCAATTGGGGTGGTGGTTGTCGTCGTGGTCTTCCGTGGAGGTCTTGGCACCTCACTTGGCGGAGCGTCTGTTTATTCGCTCCGAGAAGGACCTTAATCACGGGACGCAATTGAATCTTCCCGGATCGCCGGCCCGATGTTTTAAGCGCACTGCGTCTACGGAGCGGGGCCGGGGTCAGAGCCCTAAGTCAGAAAGGCCTTTGTAGTCGGAAGGACGAGGCCCGGATCGATCCCAATGGAACTTGCGCTCGGTTTCCTGGATCGGGAGGTCATTGATGGAAGCGAGGCGCTGTTGCATGAGCCCATTGGCCGCAAATTCCCAGTTTTCGTTACCGTATGACCGAAACCAATTGCCGGTATCGTCACGCCACTCGTAGGCGAAGCGCACCGCTATACGGTTTTCGGTAAACGCCCAGAGCTCCTTGATCAGACGATAGTCCAGTTCTTTCGCCCATTTGCGTGTGAGGAAGGCCACAATCTCGGCGCGTCCGCGAACGAATTCTGACCGGTTTCGCCAATAGCTTTCCGGCGTATAGACATGAGAGACCAGCTCAGGGTTGCAGGTATTCCAGCCGTTCTCGGCGCCTCGAATCTTTTGAATGGCGGAATCACGAGTGAAGGGCGGTAAAGGCGGGCGACTCTCAGTCATGTGGGATCCTCATTGTGGATGGGTTGGATCGTATATCGGTGAGCACACCTTCTTCTTTCAGCTATAGCCAACGATTTCCCTGAATGCACGATACCGGTAGGAGACTGATACGAGAGTTCGTTCTCAGGCGCGGACAGATAGCTCGACCAGAATTTGCAGCTGCTTGAGCAAGACAAAATCACGTCAATGACCCGTCAGCCACGCACTGGAGGGCGCGCACAATAGCGGCATCAAGCTCCAGCGCGACCATCGTGACTCTCTCGTCCCCAAACTGCCCGAAAAGGGTGGAAGGCTTGTCGTATTCGAAAACCGCGTGCCCTTGCTCATTCTCGTAGAGGACGATCCGGAACGGAGCATACATTGCGGCCGCGAGTTGGTGCCGGGTCATCTTCGACGCAGTTAGGGGATTCCCGACATCGTACTGGAGCACCTTGCGCGCGAGGCCGGCGATTTGCAGGAGACTTCCGTGGTCTCGGCTCTGAAGGATCGCGAGCTCCGGACCGCGCTCGAGCTCTCGGGTGGCGCGCTCGACCTCGCCGCTCCGGAGCAAGACGGTGATTCCTAGTTGCCACCCCCCTATAGGCGGCTTTCCTGGGTCCGGGCAGAGTTGCCGGTAACCGCCAACCACCGCGCCGTGGAGCGAAATATCGCGCTCTTGGTTCTCAATGAGCGCGACAGGTGATGCACTCAATCAGCCATCAAGAAACGTCACCGCCTGGCGAACGAACTCGCCATGGTATTGAAAAATGCCACCATGGCTCGCGTCGGGAAAGATGCTGAGTGTGGCATTCGGCAGTTTCTGATACAGCTCAAAAGAGTTGACCGTGGGAAACATGGTGTCGTCATCGCCGTTCGCGACCAGCACAGGGTGGGTAATGGTCTTTAAGTCATTAGCAGGCGACGTGCCCCATTTGGTGATGGCCACTGCCTGAGCCTGAATGGTTTCGTTACTAACCGCCGCGTCTTTATCGGCGGTCCGTTCACTGAGTCGCGTCAAGAACTCACTCGCGGACTTTTGGCTGGTCAGGGACGGGGTAAAGAACAGGAAGGTTTTCGGATGCTTCCTTTCGGCTGCGCTGCGCTGCATGGCCGTCTGCAGCACTTCGCCGATCTTGGCGATTCCAGCACCGCCGGCCGGGCCGGTGCCGGCGAGAATGATCTTGCGGACGAGAGTCGGGCGTTCATTTGCGATCACTTGGGCGATGAAGCCGCCGAGGGAATAGCCGAACAGGTCTACCTTCTTCAGTCCCAGGGCGTCCACGAACGCCGCGGCGTCGTGCGCCATAGCATGCACATCGTCTGGCGTTTGGCCCTCTGACCTGCCGACGCCACGATTGTCGAATGTGATGACATGGTGAGACTTCGCGATGCCGTCGACGACGCTAGGGTCCCAGTCGTCCAGGCCGGCGGTCAGGTGATGAAGGAATACCACGGGAATCCCGTTCTTGGGGCCCAGTTCGCGATAAGCAAATGCCACCCCGTTTACTTTGACGGTCTTCGTTTCTGTTCGTATGTAAGCGCTCACAGTACTCTCCTGATGATGCAATGAATGTAAGGTGATCCAATAGAATAACGATCGTTACAGTAACGAACGCTATGCTATGATCGGAACCAAGTCAAGTGGAAGATCAATTCTTATGCGGTACTCGACCGATCAAAAATTGAAAGCGCGCCGTTCGATTATCGAGTCCGGCGCCAAGGTATTGAAAACGGGCGGATTTGCTGGTGTCGGTGTCGACCAGGTTGCCGCCGCCGCGGGGGTTACCTCGGGATCGCTATATTCGAATTTCTCGGGCAAGGAAGATCTTCTTAAAGAGATCATCGGCGAGTATCTCGGCGCGCCGTATACCGACGTGCGGGAGGGCGACAAGGTCGACTGGCATGCGCGGCTTAAAGAGTTTTTGACAGGCTATATCAGCGCGCACCATCGCGACAATCCGTCGGTTGGGTGTGTCATGCCGGCGCTGAGCGCCGATGTATCGCGAGCAAGCGCTGCGGTACGGCGTGTGTATCAGCAAAGGATGAATGAGTTCATCGACAAAATGGCTAAAGCGCTCGAAGGGGGCACGCGACGACAAAGGCGTGACCGAGCATGGAGCATAGTCGCACTAATGGTGGGATCGCTGACGGTGGCTCGCGCGCTTCCAGACGGCGATGAGGCAAATGAGATGGTCAATGCCGCGCTTCAAAGCGCGCTGGACTTACTATCGGAATGAGCGGGCTTAGGCTCCCGGATGGAGTTGTGGCAATTCGTACCGCTGAACTTCGCCCAGCACAATTCCATCGAAGTAAGTCCCGACACGATCGGCCGTCAGCGATACGATGAGTGATTCAACGGGCAGATGCGGCAACGGTTCCATTGCCGACACAATGGGGACCAAGCGCTCCGGGGTACCCTCAGGAGAAAGGAACGATAACGATGTCCGATGAGACTGCTGCACATGGCCAGTGGCAATTTTGGATAGATCGCGGAGGCACCTTTACCGACCTGGTCGCGCGCCGGCCGGATGGGACGCTCGTGACGCACAAGCTGCTATCCGAGCATCCGGAGCGCTACCGCGACGCCGCCATCCACGGCATCCGCGAGCTGCTTGGTCTCGCGGCGGACGCAGACATCCCGGCGCCCGCCATCGAAGCAGTCAAGATGGGGACCACCGTAGCGACCAACGCGCTGCTCGAACGCAAGGGCGAGCGCACGCTGTTGGTCATCACGCGCGGGTTTCGCGACGCCCTTCGCATCGGCTATCAGAACCGGCCTCGTATCTTCGATCGGCACATAAGCCTGCCCGCGCTGCTTTACGAGCGTGTCGTCGAGGTGACCGAGCGCATCAGCGCGCAGGGCAATGTGCTGCGGCCGGTGGATGCCGCAGAAGTCCAGCGCGATCTCGAGGCCGCCTACCACGACGGCATCGTTTCGGCCGCGATCGTCTTCATGCATGGCTACCGCTATCCGGCACACGAATGCCGGGTCGCCGATCTCGCCCGCGCCATCGGGTTCACGCAGGTGTCGATCTCGCACGAAGTCAGTCCGCTCATGAAGCTGGTTGGGCGCGGCGACACCACCGTGGTCGATGCGTACCTCTCACCGATCCTTCGCCGCTACGTTGACCATGTGGCGGAAGAGCTGGGGCCGGAGGCGACACGGCCGCGGCTGCTGCTCATGCAGTCCAACGGCGGCCTGACCGAGGCACGACGCTTCCATGGCAAGGACAGCATCCTCTCGGGGCCGGCTGGCGGGGTCGTCGGCATGGTACGCACCGCGGCAATGGCCGGTTTCGGAGAGATCATTGGGTTCGACATGGGCGGGACCTCGACCGACGTGTCACACTTCGCCGGCGAGTACGAGCGCACATTCGAAACGGTGGTCGCCGGCGTGCGTATGCGGGCCCCCATGATGCAGATCCACACCGTCGCGGCCGGCGGAGGCTCGATCCTATTCTTCGATGGCGCACGCTTCCGTGTTGGCCCGGAATCCGCCGGTGCTGTGCCGGGTCCGGCCTGCTATCGCCGCCGTGGGCCCCTCACGGTCACGGACTGCAATGTCATGCTCGGACGCATCCAGCCCGCGTTCTTTCCGAAGGTTTTCGGCGCGAACGCCGATCAGCCGATCGATGTCGACGCCTCGCAGACGAAGTTTGCAGAACTCGCGCGCCAGGTCATTGCGGGCACCGGGCGATCGCATACGCCGCGGTCGATCGCGGCCGGCTTTCTCGAGATTGCAATCGAGAACATGGCGAACGCAATCAAGAAGGTTTCGATCGCACGCGGCTATGACGTGACGCGGTACACGCTGGCCTGCTTTGGCGGTGCCGGCGGGCAACATGCATGCGCGGTGGCGGATTCGCTCGGGATGCGGCAGATATTCATCCACCCGTTTGCCGGTGTCCTATCGGCCTACGGCATGGGCCTCGCGGACTTGCGCGCGATCCGTGAACAGGCGGTCGAGCAGCGCCTATCCGAGCTGCTGATCGCCGACTTGGACGCTCGCTTCGAGGCCATCGGCGCTGACGCCCGCGCCGAAATCCGCAGCCAGAGCATACCGGCGGAGCGGATCACATTGCTGCGCAAGGCGCACCTGAAGTACGAAGGAACCGACTCGGCCCTCGTCGTTGCGTTCGGCCGTCAGACCGAAATCGTTGCTGCGTTCGAGGCGGCCTATCGGAAACAGTTCGGCTTCATCGCCACCGGCAAGCCGCTCATCGTCGAAGCCATTTCGGTCGAGGCGATCGGTGCCACGGAACTTGTCGCCGCCCGCGTCTTCGAGGTCGAGCCGCGGGGGGCGCCCCCGGTTTCTATCGCCACTGTTGCCATGTATTGCGCCGGGGCCGAGCGCGCGACGCCAGTCTACGATCGCGGCAACCTGCAGGTGCACGATCGGATCGCGGGCCCGGCCCTCATCATCGACCCGAACGCGACGACCGTCGTCGAACCGGGATGGGAGGCCCAAATCACAGTCCGCGATGATCTCGTGCTGACCCGCGGGACGGCAATGAAGCGCACGTACGCGATCGGCACCGCGGTCGACCCCGTGATGCTGGAGATCTTCAATAACCTTTTCATGTCGATCGCCGAGCAGATGGGTATCGTACTCGAGAAGACCAGCTACTCGGTCAACATTAAGGAAAGGCTCGATTTCTCCTGCGCCCTGTTCGATCAGCAGGGACACCTGATCGCCAACGCGCCGCACATGCCGGTCCATCTCGGGTCCATGGGCGACAGCGTACGCGCCGTCCTCGAGGGCGCGCCCACTGTCATCCACCCTGGCGACGTGTATGTCCTCAACGCCCCCTACAATGGCGGCACCCATCTGCCCGATCTGACTGTCGTCACACCGGTATTCGATGGCTCGCAGGCGGCGCCGCTGTTCTGGGTCGCCTCGCGCGGCCACCATGCGGACATCGGCGGCATCACGCCCGGCTCCATGCCACCGAACAGCACCACGGTCGAGGAGGAGGGCGTGTTGATCGACAACTTCCTGCTGGTCGACCAGGGGAGATTCCGCGAAGAGGAGCTCGAGGCGTTGTTGTTGTCCGGACGTTATCCGTCGCGCAACCTCGTGCAGAACATCGCCGACCTGAAGGCACAGATCGCGGCCAATGAAAAGGGCGTTCAGGAGCTGCGGCGCATTGTCGGCGAGTTCGGCCTGGACATCGTGCTGGCGTATATGCGCCACGTGCAGGACAACGCCGAGGAGAGCGTGCGCCGGGTCATCGGCGTGCTCAGGGATGGCGAATACTCCTATGAGATGGATGAAGGGTGCGTGATCCAGGTCAAGATCTCGATCGACCGAGCCTCGCGTAGTGCGACGGTCGACTTCACGGGAACGTCGGCCCAGCAGCCGAACAATTTCAATGCGCCGTCTGCCGTCTGTCGCGCCGCCGTGCTGTACGTGTTTCGCACCCTGGTAGGCGATGAGATTCCGATGAACGAGGGTTGCATGAAGCCGGTGCATCTGATCATTCCCGAAGGTTCGATGCTGAACCCGCGATACCCGGCCGCGGTGGTCGCTGGCAATGTCGAGACCTCACAATGCATCACCGATTGCCTGTACGGCGCTCTCGGCGTGCTCGCCGCCGCGCAGGGCACGATGAACAACTTCACTTTCGGGGATTCGGTGCACCAGTACTATGAGACGATCTGCGGCGGGTCGGGTGCCGGCCCTGACTTCGATGGCACCGATGCGGTCCAGACGCACATGACCAACTCCCGACTGACAGATCCGGAAGTGCTCGAATGGCGCTTTCCCGTGCGCCTCGACGAATTTGTGATCCGCCGCGGCTCAGGGGGAGCGGGTGAACACCACGGCGGCGACGGCGTAATCCGCAGCGTGCGGTTCCTCAAGCCGATGACCGCCGGAATCCTGTCTAATCATCGGCGGATTGCACCGTTCGGACTTAGCGGCGGGCAGCCAGGCGCGCTGGGTCGCAACTGGATCGAGCGGGCCGACGGCACACACCTCGAGCTTTCGGGGACCGCGCAAGCCGAGATGAGCGTCGATGACGTTTTCGTGATCGAAACGCCCGGTGGCGGGGGTTTTGGGCCGCCTGCTACGCGGCAAAGCCGATGAAGTCACTCACCCCTGAGACGGCTCCCCCCGCGGACAGCGCACACGCCTGCGGCGGGCGTGCAAGGCCCGCCGCGGGAGCGCTATAGTCTAAACACTTGCGTCAGTTGCTCGCTTTGCGTTGCGCGACCATTTCCTTCGAATACACCTTCCGCAGTGCATCCTTGACGGCGAGCGAGACACATGCACGGCCACTTGGCTTGCTTTGTGGAAAGCGTTCATCGAGCTTCTGACAAATATCCACAGCTGCAGCGTGGATTCGGTCTTGCAACTGCACATCAGCCGTCGCCGAATTGAAGTTTATATCGCGATACGACACCCGTTGTGCGATCGAAACTAGATGAACGGGCGACATTCGTGCAACCTGTGTCACCGTTATCGCCGTGCTGCTGGCTTGCACGAGAACGTTGTCGGTGTCATCCGCAATCGCGACGTTCGCACCCAAAGAAACGCCAAATCCGAAACACGCCAGCCAAAACCCAAGAGAAGAAGACAATGGCTTTTTGTCCATTTTTGATCCTCGTTGAGCCCCCCCCCGGAGCCACTCAGCGAGGATAGACCCAAAGGATTTACACGACAATGCGCAGGGGATGCGGAGACTCGCCAACGTCATTGATGCTATGCGTCATATCAACCGCTATTGTTCTATCGGTTGCGTTATGTTCTGTCCGCCAGGCGCGAACAGTTCGAACTGGGAAATGCCACTTGGACGGCCGACAGCGCGGACAGGGTGACGGGTATTGACGACACGTCCCGTTCGTGACGGCTTCTTCGTGAGGAAGGGCAAGACCACGGACATCGTCAGCACAACAGCGATGAGGGGTAACAACCCTGCGAACGAGCCGGTCAGATCCTTGGTTCGCGCGACGATAATGGGACCGATCAAACCTGCGAAGCCCCATGCTGTCAGGATCACCGAGACCGCGGCGAGCGCGGGCATGAGATCGTGCATGTGAGCAAACAGCAGCACAGTGATGGCCTGAATGCTGAACATCGCGGCAAACGTGCAGCTGCACCCGATTCGATCCGAAATGGCGCCCCATAGGCAACGACCGAGTGCATTGAAGATGATGATGTTGCCGCACGCCCAGAGCGTCACGCCGACCATCGCTACGGTCCTGGGACCCGCGCTGTCCTGCCAAAAGCCGCCGATCACCGCCCCGACGGCCGCCAACGCAAAATTCGCGATTGCGTAGGCCCAGGTGGTGGTGGTCAGATCCCACCCGTAAGCCACGAGCAGGGGCTGCGTGAAGAGCGCCCAGGAGTAGATGGTGCCGATCGTCAGCATCACCATCGCCGCAGCGGCCAAGATAGTCCACCGATTGGGGTTTCGTGCGCCACCCGTTCGGCGCCGACCAATTGAAGTGGACATGCGAATCAGGTGCATTCGTTTAGCTGACCCGCGGGAGTTCCTTCCAGACAAGGAATCGCGCTGAGATATTCATAGATCGCGTGCAAATCATGCTCCGTGAAACTTTGGAAGGCGGGCCATGGCATGATTTGAAGCAGGTCGCCATTGAACGGCTGCCCTGAAGGGAAGCAATGGGTGGTGACCGTGGCTGCCGAGTCCGACCAGAGCTGGATCCTTGTCGCGAAAGTTCAATGGCACGGGGGCGATTTCGAATCCAACGCGAATTCGCTCGCCGTCGCTGTCGCGTCGGTGCTCATCGGCTGCTGCGCGTACGGTAAGCATCGCCCAGCCCGCAGCCACCACGGCCGCCGCAAACCCAAATTGACGGATATTCATGGAATCTCCTTGAGTTAAAGTTGGCGCATCTATCGCGGTCAAAGGGTGCGCAGGAGCGCCGCGAATGTCCTCAAGGAGTTCTAAAATCTTCAAAATCTTCCTAAAATTGATCAAAATGCCGCTTTGAACAGCCGCCTGAAGCCTCTCTACGAGTTCGGCTCCTTTAAAATTGATGCCGCCAGGAGACTGTTGCTGCGGGATGGGGCGCCCGTGGTGCTCACCGCCAAAGCATTCGATCTATTGCTATTGCTCGTCGAACGAGGTGGGGAGGTTGTTTCGAAGGATGAGCTGATGCAGATCCTATGGCCGAGCACCGTAGTGATCGAAGCCAACCTAACCCAACAGGTCGCCATGGTGCGAAGGGCCCTCGGGGAGGCCGGCCACCGCTATGTGATGACACATCCTGGCAGGGGTTACAGCCTGGCCGAACCGGTTCACGTCATCTCGGTCCCCGATGCTCACGACCGTGCCGAGCCCGAGCCCGCCCCGCTTCTGCAAGATCGACGGGGACGGCTCGATGACGAGGCCGTCGCCGCTACTGCGGAGCAGCGAACCCCCGCCGGTGGTGTTCATTCTGAAAGATGGCTGCCGCGCTGGGCGCGTGTTGGCCTTCCGCCAATCCTGGGCGTAATCGCCGTCCTTGTTTGGGTCTGGTTGCGCCATCCGCCAAGTCCGCCGCCATCCGCCTCTCGCGGGCCCTCGCACCCGTCGATGCTGGCGGTCCTGCCGTTTCAGAATTTGAGCAACGACCCGGAGCAGGAGTACGTGAGCGACGGGTTGACGGAGGAGACGATCGCCGATCTTGGCGAGCTCAGTCCGCAAAGACTCGGCGTCATCGCCCGCACCTCTGCGATGACCTACAAGCACTCCTCCAAATCGGTCACGCAGATCGGCAACGAACTCGGCGTAGTGCAAATGCGCAAGGCGCTGGAACTAGATCCGCTCTCGCCCATTTACAACACGGTGACGGGGCTTACCTATTATCTTGAGGCGAGGCTACGAGAGCCGCAATTTTTTTCTCACGTTCATCAAGGTGGATCCGGCTTACGACTCGTTACGCTCCGACCCGCGCTTCGTGAGTTTGATAAAGTGAACGGGCTTGTAACATCAGTAGTGTCCCAACGTTAATCGAATAAATTCATTTGGTTATGCGCTTCGGACGGATTTTGGTCGGTGTCGATTTGCGCAAGTAGCTCATCCAAAGGCATTTGCTCGCAGAGGGTGAGGC
>Ga0182030_10012854_pt1 | contig 16720 bp, 11 predicted proteins | sample 812S3MmetaG_FD_121299 | JGI IMG/M metagenome (GOLD analysis project Ga0182030, IMG submission 121299) | Permafrost microbial communities from Stordalen Mire, Sweden - 812S3M metaG (Illumina Assembly) | ecosystem: Environmental > Terrestrial > Soil > Wetlands > Permafrost | place: Sweden...
GCGCGGCTGCGCGAGGCGGCCGTGGATGCGGGCTTGGACTCGGCGGACATCAGCGTCGTGGACCTGGCGTCGCTTCCCATTCAGGCTTCGAGCACATCGCCCGTGACGATGGCGGAGCTGGGCCTTGTCTTTGGCCTTTTCGGTGGGCTCGCCCTGGCGCTGCTGCTGGAGAGGATGGACACGCGCATGCGCGATTCCCGCCAGATTCAGGAGCTGCTGGGCGTGCCAGCCATTGCGATTGTTCCCCAGACCAACTGGAAAGCCAAAGGCCCTGAGCCGGAAGCAGCCGCTGGGCCTGAGATGCTGTGGGACGCGCGGTCTCCGTTCGCCGAAGCCATGCGCGTGTTTCGCACCTCCATCCAGTTGTCGAGCACTTCGCGCGGCTCGCGCGTGATTGCAGTGACCAGTTGCCAGCCGGGTGAAGGCAAGTCCACGCTCTCCATGAACCTGGCCGCGGCCCTGGCGCAGGGCGGCAAGAAGGTGGTCCTGGTTGACACCGACATGCGCCGCCCCAGCGTCTACTGGCGACTCGGCCTCACCGAGAAGAAAGGCCTTTCGGAGTTCCTCACTGGCATGGAGCCGCTGGAAGCGGTCATCCAGACGCACAAGTCGCTCAGCACACTCGATGTAATCCCGTCCGGCATGTGCCCGCCGCTGCCGGCCGATCTGCTCGGCTCCGACCAGATGAAAAAGTTTGTCGAAGACCTGCGTTTGCGCTACGACTACGTGATCTTCGATTCGCCGCCGGCGTTGTCGGTGACCGATCCGCTGATTGTCGCGTCGCTCTCCGATGGGCTGGTGCTGGTGATCCGCCAGGGATTCTGCACGCGGGCCATGGTGGCGCGCGCCGGCGAGGTTTTCCGCGATGTGGGCGTAAAGATGTATGGGTTCGTGTTGAACGGCGTGGATGCGAGCCTGCCGGAATACTATGGCTATCTCGGGTATTACTCGTATGACTACAAAAAGTAATCGAACGAAGATGGTGAAGCCGGGACGGATGAAGAAGGGACGCATGGAGCAGAGATACACGGAAAAGGAACGGATGCCGATGCAGACAAAATTCGCTGTTCGTTGCCTGCTGCTTGCGAGCTGCGCTCTGACCTGCGCCCACGCCTCGTTCGCGCAGTACCAGGGGCAGCCTGTCTCTTCGCCGCCCAAGGCTGCCAGCGCAACCGAGACGGCAGCCAATCCGGAATTGAAAGAGCTGCAGATTGCTCCGGGCGATGTGATCTCCATCGAGACGTACGGAGCTCCGGAGCTCACCACAAATTTCCAGACATCCTCAGGAAGCATCGCTTCCGGAGTGAATGCGAATGCCGTGCAGGGCATCAAGGTAAGCTCAGGCGGCCAGATCATGCTGCCGTATCTCGGCACCGTCAAGGTTGCAGGGATGACGCCGAGTGAGGCTGCTGGCTATCTGAGCAATGCGCTCAAGCAAGGCGGCTTTCTCGTCGATCCGCAGGTGAGCGTGGAGCTGCTTGACTCGCCCACGCGCACCATCACGGTGCTGGGCGAAGTGATGAAGCCTGCGCCGGTGCCCGCATTCGGACAGATCCGCCTGCTGGACGCCATTGCCGCATGCGGAGGCCTTACCACGCTGGCCAGCCACAGCATCACCGTGCGCCGCGTGGGCAACCCGCAACCGATCAGCGTGGAGCTTGGAACAGAGGCGACTTCCGCAGACGCGAGCGACATCCTGCTGCAGCCTGGCGATACCGTGATGGTTCCCAAGGTCGGCAGCGTGTACGTGCTGGGTTATGTAAAGACGCCGTCTGCTATCCCGCTCGCGGGCAATGCGCCCATCACCGTGCTGCGCGCGCTCTCGATGGCCGGCGGCGTTGAGTACGGAGCAGGACTGTCGAAGGCCAGAATTATTCGCACGACTTCGGATCATCAGCAGGTCGAAATCAGGCTCGACCTGCGCAAGATCATGTTTGGCAAGCAGCAGGATGTCGTGCTCCTGTCCAACGACATACTGCTTGTGCCCGCCAATGCATTCAAGGCCGGCATGGCGGCCGGCGGAGCAGGCGTGGTGGCTTCACTGCTTTACGGCGTGAGCGATACGGCCACCATCTTCAAGTAGGTCGTTTTCGATTCGAGCGTAACCCCAGCCGCTCACAAGGTCCGCAAAAAGGTCCGCAGATGCTAAGGCCCTTCAATATCCCGACCATGGCGTTGTTCGTCACCGTAGCTTTGCTCGCGGCGGGCGAGATTGCCACTGGAACGCAGTCGGCCTTTGCGGCCTGGGTGGCGGGTACGCTTGTCTGCATCGGCGTGACCTATAACATCCTTGGCGGTTTGAGCACCATCAGCGGCATCGCGTTTTCCGGATTCGCCGCCTCCACCATCGTCATCTCTCAGTTCGCAAAAGTCGTCCTGGCTGAGCCGGCCAACATTCCGCTTGAATCTCCTTACCTCACCATCCAGGTCTATTTCGTTTTCTATCTATGCGTGCTGATCGGAACATTCGTTTACAGAAGCGTTCGCGTGCGGCTGCCTCGGCCGCTTGAGCCCACCACGCTGGCGCAGGCTGACGTGCAGTACACAATCTCGATTGTAGTGGGGCTGGTGGCCAGCTTCCTGTATGAGTCCACTGAGGCTTCCACCAATGCCGGCGAGCGCGCGTCCACCGCGCACAGCATCGGCCTGGCGTTTGCGCCGCTGCTGCTGTTTTCCATCGTGCTTGCCGTGCAGAACCGCATCCGCAGTTCCGCAGGGCGACACAGCTTCAGCGTAAAGGCCTTCATCCCCTGGTTCGCAACTGTGATCTTCGGGTTCTTGCAGACTTCGCGCGCGCACATGCTGCTGCCCAGCATCGTCTACGGCTTCACCTGCTTCACCAGCGGATATCGATTCCATCGCAAGCACTATGCGGTAGCGCTGGCAGCGGCCGTGTTTTTTGTGCTTGTCGTTTCTCCGTACGAGATCTTTGTGCGTGGAGCAATGAGGGAGCTGGATTTTAGAGACCGTGTCTCGCATAGCATCGACTTCATTCGTTCGATGCCTGATTGGTCCGTTGTACAGCAAGCCAGCAGCGGCGGCGTGGATTCTCAATCGCGCGAAGAGTATTACTTGCGGCCGGGAACATTTGTGCTGAGCCGGTTCTCCGCCATTCGCGCGGACAGCAACATGATCAATGCCTGCTCGCAGGGCTTTCATTACGGTTTCACCGCGGTTGGCATTGATATCCGGCACAATCTGCCACGCTTCCTGGACAAGAACAAGCCGGAGTCCGATGGCGCCGCCTACACGGGCCGCGTCACCGGCGTGAACCCGGATGAAATCGACAATGGAGAGTTTTTGATCACTGCCATCGGTGACAGCTTTGGAGCCTTCGGATGGCTGGGCGTCATGGTCGTCGGTCTCATCGGCTTCCCCACCGTGTTCATTATTTACGAGAGCATGTTCGACATGCGCAGGCCGTGGGGCATTGTGGCCGCCGGCAGCTTCTGCTTCCAGTTTTCTCAGATCGGTATGAGCGGAATTCTGCTGCTTGCCGTGCGGTCTACCACCTCGATTCTGCTGCTTTCGTATTTGATGGGTGCGTTGGTCAGAATGATTCCGGTGCGAGGAGACCAGGGAGCGCCGATGCTGCAGGATGAAGAGGGCTGGGATCTCGATCCCGACGCTGCCGGGCAACTGGATGCGTGAACGATCGAAAGTGCAACGCGCGGCATTTGTTGTCGCAGGATTGTTGGTAGCCGTCGTGGCGTGCGAAGCGGTGCTGCGCCTCGGGCTGGGATTGGGCAACCCAATCCAGATTGAGCCGGACCCCGCATGCTCTTACATCCTCAAGCCCGACCAGGACGTGGTGCGCTTTTTTGTGCATACGCACATCAACCACTACGGCATGCGCTCGGACGATCTGCCTGCTCAGCGCGCTGCCGGCGCTTTGCGTCTTTTGTTTGTGGGAGACTCAGTCACCTACGGCAGTACGCGCGTCGATCAGCGCGATATCTTTACCGAAGTGCTGCACCGCGACCTGCCGGCAATCGTTCATCGGCCGGTGGAGGTATTGAATGCCTCGGCAGGTGCGTGGGCGCCAGACAACGAGCTTGCCTATCTTCGCTCGCGCGGCATCTTTCAATCCGACCTTGTGCTGCTGGTGTTGAACGATGGCGACCTGAGTCAGCCGCGATCGACCATTGCGCAGGTGGGCGACGAGTTGCCGCAACGCCGCCCTGCGACTGCGATCGGAGAGCTCTTGCAAAGATACATCCGGCCGCGCATTTTGCATCTGGCGGGAAAGCAGGATTCCGGCGACAGCGCCGACGCAAATGCAAGCGAAGTGGTCCGCGAGAATATCGCCGATCTGGATGCGATGGATCAGCTGGTTACTGCTCAAGGCGCGCGGATGCTGCTTGTTTTTATTCCTTTCCGCAAGGGCATGCCCTCCGCCGGTATGGCTTCGCAGGCGATGCTTACGCAGTGGTGCGGCGCACATGGCGTGGGTATGTTCGACCTGACAGCAGCCGAGAGCCCTTACACCGCCGAGCAGATTTCACTGGATCATGGCATCCATCTGAACGCGATGGGACACAGGATTGTGGCCGAAGCCATCGAGCGCGAGTGGCCGCAGTTGGTGGGCGATCGATGAACGTTTCCGTCTTCACCATTGGCCGGTTTCATCACTTCGATCTGGCGCGGCAGGTTCTTCGCCGCGGACACGGAATGCGGCTCTATACCAGCAATCCGCCCAGCCGCGTCGATCCGGATCTGCGGCCTTTCGCCAGCACTCATTGGCGTTATCGAGTACCTTTCGCCATCGGCGGCCGGCTCGGCTTTGGCGCGCACCTCTACTGGCTCGACGAGATGCTGCTCAAAGACCTGGGCCGCTGGATGAGCCGCTCGCTCGATCTGGACTGGACGGACGTTCTGCATGCTCTCGATGGGACGGACCCGATCGCCGGACGGTTTGCGCGCGCCAACGGAAAGCTTTGGATCTGCGATCGCGGATCCACGCACATTCTCACGCAGAAAGAAATTCTCGATGCGGAGTATAAGGACTTGGGGCTGAAGCCGCCACAGTTTTCTGCCGACAGACTGGAGCGGTGCGTGGCTGAATATGAGGAGTCCCACGCCGTCACCGTTCCGTCGCAGTTTGCCAAGCGATCATTCCTTCAGCATGGCATCGCGGAAAAGCGCGTCTATGTGTGTCCATACGGCGTTAACCTTTCCGAATTCCGCAAAGGCGAAAAGCGCGACGCAAAGTTTCGCGTGATCTGCGTGGGCCAGATCACGATTCGCAAGGGTATTGGCCATCTGCTGCGCGCCGTCGAGCCGCTGGTGCGGAAGAACAAACTTGAACTGTGGCTGGTGGGGGAGATCGACAGCGCTGTACAGCCTCTTCTTGATAATTTCAAAGGCGTATTTGAGTACAAGGGAGTTTGCCCGCGCAAGGACCTATGGCGGCTTTACTCGCAGGCTTCCGTGCTGGTGCTGGCTTCCGTTGAAGAGGGCTTCGGCCTGGTGCAGGCGCAGGCCATGGCCTGCGGCGTGCCCGTGATTGCTACGGAAAACACTGGCGCAGAAGATTTGTTCAAGGATGGTGTGGAAGGGTTTATTGTCACGGCGCGCAGCCCCGAGGCCATTCGCGCAAAGCTTGAATGGATGATGGACAACGCCGCACGGCGCGACGGGATGGCGGCAGCGGCGCTGGAACGCGTAAAGACTCTCGGCGGCTGGGATCGCTACGGGGAGTGCGTGGGGCAGGTGTATGAGCAACTCGCTGCCCGGCATGAAATCACGCTTCACGGCAAAGAAGCAGGATGAAGTCGATGCGCATGCTGCGGCGATTGAATGCGAGAATGGTTGCAACCTTGCGAATGGATGGACGCGCATTGGTGGAGAGTTTCGATGGCTGCCGCACGGCGCGTTGAGCAGCGAACGAATGGTTGAGGGTAGAACGATGGCTGGGCGTTATCAGGATCTTTCGAAAGCGATCGTGCCTCCCGGTTTTCGCGGGCGCCCGGCTTGGCTTGTACAGCTCTGGTGGCTGGTGCAATCGATTCTGTTTCATCCCTCGCCGCAGGTCTTTTACGGCTGGCGCAGATTTCTGCTGCGTGCATTCGGAGCGCGCATTGGCAAGGGCGTTTTGATCAGGCCGTCGGCAACCGTCACCTATCCATGGAAGCTCACCATTGGAGATTGGAGCTGGGTGGGCGATCACGCAACGCTTTATTCGTTGGGCGAAATCACCATCGGCGACAACGCTGTTGTTTCGCAGCACTCGTACCTGTGCGCCGCTTCGCATGATTACACGCGGCCAACCTTCGATCTGTATGCGCAGGCAATCCACGTGGAGCCGGAGGCATGGATCGCCGCGCAGGTGTTTGTGGGCCCCGGCGTCACGGTAGGGCGCGGTGCGGTGGTGGGAGCCTGCAGCGTGGTGCTCAAGGATGTGCCGGCGGGAATGATCTGCGCTGGCCATCCGTTGAAGGTGTTGAGGCCGCGGCCCACCGAGACGGACAGCCAATGAAGATTCTGCACGTGATTCCAACCGTGGACCCGGCCAGCGGCGGCCCGGCCGAGGGCCTCCGGCAGCTTTGCCACATCTATCGCATTGGCGGCCATGACGTGGATGTGGCTTCGCTGGACGATCCCGAGTCGGTGGGGAAATTCGACTTTCCCGTACACGTTCACGCGCTGGGGCCAGGCTGGGGACTTTACGGATACTCGCCGCGTGCGAAGCGATGGTTCAGAGAGAATCTTGCCAACTACGATGTGGTTTTCATCAACTGTATCTGGCAGTACAACACGCTGGCTGCGTATCGCGCGCTGCATGGAACCAGCACACCCTACGCGGTATTCACCCATGGAATGCTTGACCCGTACTTCCAGCAGCAGTTTCCTCTGAAGCACGTGAAGAAGTTGATCTACTGGCACCTGTTTCTACGCCGGATTCTGCGCAACGCAACGGCCGTGCTGTTTACCTGCGAAGAGGAAAAAATTCTCGCGCGCAAGTCGTTCCCCGGATACAAGGTGCGGGAAACGGTGGTGGCCTATGGAACGTTTGGTCCGGAGTGCGATCTGGCGGCAGCGTCCGAAGAGTTTCTCACGCGCTGGCCAATGCTGCGCGGCAAGCGGCTGGCCATCACCATGGGCAGGATTCATCCCAAGAAGGGCAGCGATGTATTGATTGAAGCGTTCGCACGCACACTCGCAAAAAACCCGGCGTGGCACATGGTGATTGCAGGGCCAGACCGCAGCGGTTGGCAACGCGATCTTGAAACACTTGCCGCACGGCTGGGAATAGCGCAAAGAATCACTTGGACCGGCATGGTGAAGGGCACGCAGAAGTGGGGCGCGTTTGCTGGATCGGAGGTTTTTGTGTTGCCATCGCACCAGGAAAACTTCGGCATTGTTGTGGCCGAAGCGATGGCTTGCAGCTTGCCCGTTCTGCTTTCCAACAAGGTGAATATCTGGCGCGAAGTGGAGAGCTATGCGGCGGGACTGATCTGCGAGGACACGGTGGAGTCGACTGCTGCCGGCATGGAACGCTGGGCGGCCATGAGCGGGGATGAGGTCGCCGCAACGAGGAAGCGGGCCAAGCAATGCTTCGACGAGCTGTTCAACTACGAAGTGACGGCGCGCAAAGCTCTGGAGATTGTGGAGCACGTTGCGCATAAGGACCTAGTGTGGTGAGTCTGAATTGGTTCAAAGAAATGGGGAAAGCTGAGAAGCAGATTCTTCGCTCACCACCCCCAAACTGAAGAGCGTTTGGGGCCCCGTTCGCTCAGAATGACATTACCAGTCATCAGAATGACAGTGTCAATGGGGGGAAGGATTTCAGATGCAGGGTACTCGTTCTGTTGCAACGCAGGCGCGGTGCGTGAGCCTTCAGGCCGGCGAATAGGATTGTCAAAGAAAAGATGATACAGCGCATTCTAAAGATGCTGGGCGCGCTTGGCGCCAGTACCGGCTTCACGCTACTGACGCAGCTCATGCTGCCGCCGGCGTTTCTGCATTTTTACGGCATCAGGATGTACGGCGAATGGATTGTGCTGGCGGGAACGCTGAGTTATCTGGGAACGCTGAACTTCGGCATCACCACGTACGCCAGCAATGAGCTCACCATGCTGCACAAGCGCGGCGACATGGTGCAGTATCGGAAGGTGCAGGGCAGCACGCTGGCGCTGCTGCTGGGGATGGTGGCAATCGGTCTCCTCATCACAAGCAGCGTATTTGTGCTGCCGCTGGCGAAGCTCCTGCATCTGTCGGCCATTACGCCGGGCGACGTAACGCTCACCGCGTTCTTTCTGGGCATGCAGATGCTGGTGAACATTGTCGCCGGCTATTACAACAACCTGTTCATGGTGCTGGAGCACTCGCATCGCGGCCTGATGTGGGGCGTGGCGCGGTACTTTGGCGCCACGCTGGCATGTTTCACGCTGATTCTGTTTCGCGCTGACTTCCGGTTGTTAGCGCTCGGGCAATTCGCTGCGGTGAGTGTGATCGCGCTGGCATCGGTCTTCGATCTCAAGCGCTTGATGGGGACCTTGCCGCTCGGCCTTGCGGGCGTCGATTGGGAGACGGCCGTGAAGACGCTGAAGCCCAGCGGCATGTTCGCCATGATTCTTGGCCAGCAGATTCTTACCTATCAGTTGCCGGTAAACATTCTGCAATGGATCCTCGGCCCATCGGTAGTGGTGCTGTTCAGCACCAGCCGCACCGTGCTCTCCAGCGCGCGCCAGTTGCTGTCGCCTATCACCAACGCCATCGCACCTGAGATTACATTCAGCTATGCCAATCGCGACATGAAGAAGATGCTCTACATCTTTCATCAGTCGGAGCGGATCGTCTTCGCCGGAATCCCCATCGCCAACCTGGGCGCGTTCCTGTTTGCGCCCATCATTGTGCGCGTGTGGCTGCACAGGCCGGCCCTGTTTGACCTTTCAACGTATGCGCTGATGGCGCTCATCTCGTCGGCCATCAGCATGCGCGAGCATAAACAGTTCTTCCAGTTCGCGACCAACGTGCACAAGCGGCTCTCCGTCATTGTCCTGTGCGCCAACCTCACCATGGTGGCCTGCAGCGTGCCTCTGCTCATGGAGTTTGGACTGTATGGATTTCTCTTCGCGTGGCTGGCATCGGAGGTCACGCAGATGGGGCTCATCTATCTTGAAAACAGGAAGCTGTTCGAGGAAGATCCGTCCATTACTTTTATGCCGGTACTCAAACTGACGGCTGTGATGCTCGTGTCTCTGCCAGTGTGCATGATTGCGCTTCGATTTGCCTTGCAGCGGTCGCTGGGCGCGGTGGCTATTGTGGCAGTGACCTGCGAACTTGCGCTTATCGCCGAGTCGTTCTTCGTCTTTGGATTGCGCGATGCGTGGACGGAATTCGCGGGCAAGATGCGCGGCAGAGTGCGGCCCGCTCAGGGTTGAAGCTACAATGCATTGAGCCGCTAGTTTCGCGCAGGCTTCGCTGTGCGTATGGACGCAAGGTGCGCCGTCGTGTCCGCATCGCCTGGGTGCTGGATCAATGCAAGTTGGAGCACCGTAACAGCTTCATCGCCGCGATGAAGCCCGACCAAGACATTGGCCAGCAGGTTGGCGAGCATGAGTGAGTCAGGCGTAGTGTTCAGCCCATCGCGCAGCACCGCGTCGGCCTGGTCGAGCTCGCCGTTTGAGGCATAAGCCACACCCAGGTTTGCGCTCTGCAATGGCGTGCGCTGGCCCGCAAGTCGAGGGCGCTCGAGCGCTGCGATAACGCCGTCGAAGTCCTTGTCGGCGAGCAGGTCGTTCGACAGAGCATCGAGCGCCGGTGAATATTCCGGGTCGATGTCGATAGCCGCGCGCCACTCGGCCTCCGCACCCTTGCTGTCATGCGTGGCGTCAAAGGCCTGCGCAAGCAATACGTGAATCTTGATGTCGAGATACCCAAGCTGCTCGGCCTCTTGAAAGGCGGGGATCGCTTCCTTGAGGTCGCCGGAGAGATCGAGGGCCACGCCAAACTCGAAGGCGATGTGCGCCACATCTTTCTGGTTGGGCTCAAGCTGCATGGATGAGGCGAAGACATCGGCAGCGCACGCGTACTGCTTCTGATCGGCAAACCATACGCCGAGGTTGTTGAGCGCCTCGGCGGTGGGTTTGCCCTGCAACTGCGGCTTCATGTCGTCCGGCGGCACGCAGGGTGACTGCGCGGCGATGAACCTTGTCCCGATCAACAGACACGCAGCCGGAAACAGAAACGAGCGAAGATTGATCAACTGCACATCCCTACTTTTGCCCACCTGGCTTTTGAACTTCCGGCTTCTGATCTTCAGGCCTTGATTCGTTCGGTGCCGATGCGTCCGGTTTTACAACGTCAGACTTGGCGACATCAGGCTTATTCACATCCGCCACGTGGACATCGATGTCGTCGATTCCGTCTCCCGCGATATTCGCGAACTCGGGAATGTTCACGGCGCGGTTGGCCGCCGTGGCGTTGTCAATAAGGATGGCGGGGCTTGAGTTACCGTCCGCGTCAAGGTGGGTGAGATACATCTGCGTATACGGCGAGCGGGCCTTCGACGAGAACACTAGCCAGCGGCCATTGGGCGAAAAGCTGTGCCAGGAGTTCATCAGGCTGGTATTGGCGAGCAGGCGGCGCGCCGCTCCTCCCTTGAACGGCACGATGTAAAGCTGGCTGTCGGGCCGCATGAGCTGGCCATTCTTGCACTGCACATACACGATCCATTTGCCGTCGGGCGAGACCTTGGGGAAGTTGTTGCTCATGCCGTTGCCGGATGCGCCTTCGATCGGCTCAGGCGTGCCGCCTTTGCCATCGTTGAAGGGGATGCGGTAGAGGTCGTACTTGATCTGCGTCTCGTTGGCGTCCAGAGCGTGCGTAGCCGGCGGCACCTCGGGGTCGTGGGGCGCTTCGGCCACGGCGCGGGCAAAGACAATGTACTTGCCATCGGGGCTCCACACGCCGTCGGTCTGCACGTAGTGCGGGTCGTCGGCGCCAGGCAACGGCGTGCGCAGGCCGCTCTGGCGGCTGTACCACTCGAGGATGCCGCGTGTGGGAAAGAAGACCTGCAGAAAGCGGTAGTCGAGAAAGTTCTTGACGTAGTAGCTGTCGGGCAGCTTCAGGTCGGGCCCGGCGAAGGTGCTCACCACGTAGCGGCCATCGGGCGACACTTGCGACATGAACCCTACCCGGCTCTGGCCCACCGTGCCGTCGGTGTTCCAGTGAACCATGTCCTTGCTGGCGATGGACATGTGCTTGGAAGTAGGAACCACGGCGTAGAGGCCCTTGTCGTTGGCGGGGCCGTCAATGTCCATGCCGAAGGTCTTGCCGTCGGCGGAGAAAGAGTGGCAGTTGGCGCAACTGGGCATGTCGCGCAGCACGGTGTGGCTCTCCGGCCTGGTGATGTCCCGCAGCCGCCAGTGGATGAGATGGATGGCCGAGGGCGAGAGCGGCGAGACGACGCCGTTGACGCCGGCGGAGGGCATAAGGGGCACGTCGCGGTAGAAGATGGGCGCGCCGACCGGGTCCTTTGACGTGGCCATCTCCATGCGCGACTGCGAGTAGGCAATGTGGCCGTCGCGATAGCCAGTGATGGTCACGGTGGCGGGGCCGGAGACGGAGTGCGCCTGGATCGCAGCCCAGGTGGCGGCGTCCGGAGTCCACGTCCAACTGGCCGCCTGCTGCGCGGTAAGCTGCGGCAGCTTGTTGGAGTCGGCGATGCACTCCTTGTCGATGGGACCAAGCTTCATGCGCTCGCCCGTTGACTCGGCGTGAATGGGCGCGGCGCTGCCGGCAAAAGTCACATCGATGCTCCACGAAGTTCCTGCCGCGTCGCGCCAGAGAAAGGTGGGCGGCGTGATCCCGGGAGGGAAGATGGAGCCGTTCAGAGGGTAGTCAATGGAGATGGGCGACAAGGTTTGCGGGCCTGCCGTTGCGGCATGCGCAGCCACGCCGGCGATTCCGTCAAAGCGTGCGGGCACCGGCACAAACGCGATGGTGACAAAGGCAGCGGCGAAGAGGCCGAGGAATACAAGCGCCTTGAGCCTGGTTTGCCTCGAAGGCCGAAATTTTGCGGGCCGGAATGCAGGGAACACGGTTCCTCCAAAATGTTGCGACGCAGGGCTCAATGTCGACGCCGCGATGGACATGGCGCGGAATGTCTCGGGCCGGGATTGCCCCTGAGAACACGCGTCAGGATTTTCGGGCGGGCGCGGCCTTGCAGCGATTGCCATTCACTCTCCGCGGAAAGTCCGCTGGAGACGGGAAAGCTGCGCAGGCAATCACCAACCGATGGTTTCAAGGATCGAAGGCGGCTGTCAAGGACGGCCTGAGACGAATCGAAAGGTAACCTTGAAATGGAGCGGTTGAGAGTTGAGATTTCCCGCCCATTCCGCGATGAAGCTGCGGACGGGGCACAGAGCATTCTTGCAGCAGTTTGCATTGCGTTTGAGAAATTAACGCGCTGGCCATTGACGACTCGGGGTTGCAGGGCGAAAGCTGTTGTCGGGGCAGCCTGGCATTCGTTTGCATCGACAAACGGAGCCGCGGGAATTGGCGTATCGCGAATGGCTGCCGGTGGAGCAAGACCTTGAAGGAACCGCATCTGGTGTTGGGCATGGGCGAGTTGTTGTGGGACGTTCTGCCGGAGGGCCCGCAACTGGGCGGAGCGCCGGCAAACTTCTCGGTGATGGCGGGGCGGCTGGGCAGTCACGCCGTGCTGCTGAGCCGCATTGGACGCGACGACCTGGGCCGCAGCGCGCTGGAGCGGCTTGATCCGCTGCCGGTCGACACCAGCTTTGTTGAGACGGACCCCGACCATGAAACCGGCCGCGTGACAGTCCAGTTTGAAAATGGCCAGCCAGGTTACATCATTCATCAGCCGGCTGCGTGGGACTTCCTCGAACTGTCGGATGAGTGGGTGCGGCTGGCCGAGCGGGCGGACGCCATCTGCTTCGGGTCGCTGGCGCAGCGCAGCCTGGAGTCGCGGCAGACGTTGCAGACGCTCGCAGCGCAAACCTCCTCCAAATGCGTCCGCGTCTTCGATGTCAACCTGCGCGCGCCGTTCTTTTCCGGCGAGGTGATTCAAGAGTCGCTGGAACTGGCGACGGTGATGAAGATGAACGATGCCGAGGTTGCGCAGGTGCTGGGACTGCTCGGCCTGCCTGCAGACGGCGACCCGGCTGCTGGCGAATTCCACCCTCAATCGGGCCCCGACCCGCTGCGGCTGGGTGCCGAGCGGCTGCTCAGCGAATTTCCCACGCTGCAGATGGTGGCAATTACGCGCGGCGGTTCAGGGAGCCTGCTGGTTACGCGGGATGAGTGGCATGCGCATCCAGGGCACGCGGTCAAGGTTGCCGACACGATCGGCGCCGGCGATGCGTTCACTGCGGCCATGACGCACTATCTTCTGCGCGGCGCGGGTCTGGCGGTACTGAACGAGGCAGGGAACCGCTGGGGCGGCTGGGTTGCGTCGCAGTCGGGAGCAATGCCGCCATTACCGGAGGTGGTGCAGACGGGTATCGAGGCGTCTATTGAGGGTGATTCCCAAGTTGATTCAAGGTGAACTCCGAGTCGTATTTACATTGCGAGGGGAATGAGCAGACAATATCGTCGAGTTGCTCCGCGATTGTGCGGGTGCACAGCTTGCGCCGTTGCTTGACGTAAGATTGAACATAAAGCTTTATTTATAAGGGATCTGGCGGGTTCAATTTCCGTATCGTGACGGTCGGCTCGCTTCCGTGTTTTGGACGCATACTGCACTCCAGGTTGAAAATCGGATCTAAAAAATGTCTCTACAAAATAATGAGAAATTGTGTACAATTCGATACATCCAATCAAGTTCGTCCAGTCCAGTTCGTCCAGTCCAGGGGGCAGCCCGGTAAGCAACCGGGCAACAAAAGGGGAATCGCTTGGCAGGTCCGCGTAAATCGGCCATCAAGCTGGCGCCGCCGCCTGAGGCGGTGCCGGCGCAGGGTGCGGCAAAATATCGGCGCGTGTTTGAGTATCTGCACGGCCACATCCAGTCCGGAGCGCTGAAGGCGGGCGACCGTCTGCCGAGTGAAGCGGAGTTGGGCAAGTTGTTTGACGCCTCGCGCATCACCGTTGCCAAGGCTGTGCTTGATCTGCAGCGCATGGGCCTGGTGACGCGGCGGCCGGGCGCGGGCACGCATGTGCTGGCTCCGCACCAGGCGGAAGGCCGCACCTTTGGCCTGCTGATTCCGGAACTCGGCCTCACTGAGATCTTTGAGCCCATCTGCCACGGCATGATGCGTTCCGCCTTTGCGCGGCCCGATGCGCTTTTGTGGAGCAATGCTTCTGCTTCGGTGGGCGAGACGGCCCGCGAAGCCGAGCAGATGCTCAGTTCGTTTATCCGGCAGAAGGTGGCCGGGGTGTTCTTTGCGCCTTTGGAACTGAGCGGCGAAAAGGACGCAGCCAACCGGCGCATCGCCCGCGACCTGGAGCGGGCGCAGATTCCCATGGTGCTGCTCGACCGTTGTTACATGCCCTATCCCGAGCGCTCGGCGCACGACCTGGTGGGCGTGGACAATCGCCGCGCCGGGTACAAGGCGGCCACGCACCTGCTCTCGCTGGGCGTGCGGCGCCTCGCGTTTCTGGGCGAAGCCAACGCCGCCGGCACGGTGGACGCGCGCATTACCGGCTTCTACGAGGCCCTGCGCCGTTTCGGCATCAGACCCGAGCAGGATCCCGTCGTTCGCGGCAGCGCGCAGGATGAAGCCCTCGTGCGCCGCATGATGGACACGCTCAAGCCTGAAGCCGTGGTCTGCGCCAATGACCTGACCGCGGCGCGGCTGATGCAGACGCTCATGGGGCTGGGCGTGCGCATTCCTGAAGAGGTGAGGATCGTGGGCATGGACGATGTGAAGTACGCCAGCCTGCTGCCCGTCCCGCTGACCACCATTCATCAGGACTGCGCCGGCATCGGCATGGTGGCCATGGCCGCCATGCTGGAGCGGCTGGAGCATCCGGAGTTGCCGGTTCGCGACATTACCGTGCCGACGAGCCTGGTGGTGCGGCGGTCGTGCGGGGCGCACCTGGCGGCGGCAACTGCCTGAAGAGTCAACGAGGTGCAGGAGACCTTTTCATCCAGAAGCGAGTTTTTCCGTGGTGCGATCGCCGACAATTCAGTGCCTCTAAGTCCTTTCGATTGCTATCGTTTTTGGCTGATTTGTCTCGTAAGTCCTTTGCGTTCTACCCATTCTGGCCAAATGGGGGTAGGGGTGGCATTTTTGCTGTTTGGGTACAAACCGGGCAGATTCCTGACAGATTGAGCCGGCGTACCGATTCCGGGTGCCATTTGGAGATAGGTTCGCCGAGCCAATAGTACGATTCTGCTCCGATTGAGACTAATGATCGGCAAATGCCCGCCAAGTTTGGGTTCCGCAGCGACGCATGGCGGCGGTCATGCCGTCCCGACAGGACGGCGGAGGCGGGTGCCGACTGGTTCCCCGGGTTTCACCCGGGGCTATTTTCGTTGGCTCCCTCCGGGAGCTAAAGCGTTTCACCCATGGCTATTTTCGTTGGCTCCCTCCGGGAGCCAAAGCTTGGAAGGGCGGCTGCGGTAGAGTTATTTTATTGTGATTGTCAATATTGCCCGACGCGCGCACGACCACAACTGGGAGCTTGATCCGATCACCCGATCGCTGCTGGATACCGACTTCTACAAACTGCTGATGCTGCAGTTCATCTGGAAGAACTTCCCTAAAACGCAGACCGCCTTCACGCTCTTGAACCGCAGCACGCAGGTGCGGTTGGGCGACATGATTGACGTGGATGAGCTGCGCGAGCAGCTTGAGGAGACGCGGCGGCTCAGGTTCCGCAAGTCAGAGCTAATCTGGCTTGCCGGCAATACGTTCTATGGCCGCAGAGGCATCTTCGAGCCGGCGTTTCTGGAGTGGCTGGAAAAGGACTTCCGGCTGTCGGAGTTCGAGCTGTCGGTGGAAGACGGCCAGTTGTCGTTGCGCTTCTACGGGCTTTGGACAGAAACCACGATGTGGGAGATTTATGCGCTGTCGGCGATCGATGAGCTGAAAACCCGCACCAGCGTGAAGCAATTGAGCGAGTTCGAGCTCGATATTCTTTATGCCCGTGCAAAGACCAGATTGTGGGAAAAAATGGAACGGCTTCGTGGGGTGCCGCGTCTAAACGTTAGTGACTTCGGGACGCGGCGTCGTCACAGCTTCCTGTGGCAGGAGTACGTAGTGAAGGCGATGAGCGATGTACTGGGCCCCAATTTCGCCGGAAGCTCCAACACCTACTTGGCTTACAAGCACGATCTGGAAGCGATCGGCACCAACGCCCACGAGCTTCCCATGGCGCTGGCTGCGCTGGCCGACAGCGGTGACGAACTGCGCACGGCGCAATACCGGATTCTTGAGCTGTGGCAGCAGAGTTACCAGGGCGAGCTGCTGATCTTGTTGCCGGATACATTCGGCACGACACAGTTTCTGGCCGACGCGCCGGAGTGGGTAGGTAACTGGACCGGGCAGCGCGTGGATTCAAAGGATCCGTTCGTTGCCGGGGACGAGTACATTGCCTGGCTTGAGGCGCGCGGGCGCGACCCGCGGCAGAAGCGCCTGATCGCGTCCGATGGTTTGGATGTGGAGAAGATTCTCAGCCTGCACGCTTACTTCGGCGGCCAGCTCAAGAACGGCGCGAAGCCGGCCGAGTTCCAGAAGGCGAGCGACTTTGAAGACGAGAAGCGCTGGATTCCGGAACGGCGCATTCGTTTCAGCGCCGGATGGGGCAC
>Ga0182030_10012855_pt1 | contig 16719 bp, 12 predicted proteins | sample 812S3MmetaG_FD_121299 | JGI IMG/M metagenome (GOLD analysis project Ga0182030, IMG submission 121299) | Permafrost microbial communities from Stordalen Mire, Sweden - 812S3M metaG (Illumina Assembly) | ecosystem: Environmental > Terrestrial > Soil > Wetlands > Permafrost | place: Sweden...
GCCGTTTCCTCGGTCGAGAGCCCGTCCACGTCGCGTAAAACAAAAACTACGCGAAATCCCGGCGGCAAACCCTGTATCGTCTTGCGCAGGATTTCCGCCATTTCCGCCTGGTTGTAGTTGTCTTCCTGATTGGGCGCCCAATCGGCCAGATCGCGAGGCACGCTGCCTTCGTCGGTCTCCAGGTCCTCGTCGATCGAAACCATTTTGCCGGTGCGCCGCTTGCGCAGCCGCATCAGGCTTTCGTTCACTGCGATTCGGACTAGCCATGTGTAAAACTTTGAATTCCCCTGAAACTGATCGAGCTTTTGAAACCCCTTGACGAAAGCATCCTGCATTACGTCTTCGGCGTCTTCGCGGTTTTGCGTAATGTGCTGCGCAATCCTGAAGATCTGCCGCTCGTACTTGCGGACGAGCGTATCGTAGGCCGAGACATCGCCGCCGCGCACCCTCTCAACCAGGGCTACGTCGGGATGCGGCTCGAGTTCACCTGCAATAGGTTGGATGGTGGCCATGGCGGTTGGTTGCGGAAACCTTTGAGGACGGTTGGGGGTGGTGGACTGTGGGCCGGCAAAAGACAAGTTTATCGCGCCGGGGCGGGTGGGGCCAAGCCGCGGCGGGCGAGGCCACGAGCGCGGGCGGTCCGCCGCCGCTACTCCCAGCGGAAGACCTTTGCCGAGATCGCCGTAAATAGCAGGAAGAAGACGGCCAGTGCGGATACGTCGCCGATGTGGGCCAGCCACCCGTCGCCGTTCCAGATGCCTTCGAGCAGGCTTAGCGCGTAGGTCACCGGCAGCGCCCGCGCCACGGCGCGCAGCACTGGCGGCAACAGGGAAAGGGGGACGAAGAGGCCTGAAAGAGCAAACATGGGATAGAGAACGATGGCGCCGATGGGCTGCGCGAAGCGCGCCGTGGGAACGATGCTGGCAATCACAAAGCCAATGGAAAGAATGCTCCAGGTGCTGATGAGCAGGGCGATGGTGAAGGAGAACCAGGGCACATGGCCGCCGGCCGGAAAGTAGCGCTGGCCGCAAAGAAACATCAAGGTCAGTGTTGCCGCGGTCAACAGCAGTTTGACGATCACGTGCGCGGAAAGGATGGTCTGCGGCCGCAGCGGCGTGGCGCGAAGCCGCTTCAGGATGCCGCCTTCGCGGTAGATGGAGATGATGGTGACCAGCGACAGCACGGTGCTAACCGAGATCAGCAATGCCACCAGAACCGGGAGATGAACTGCGGAAAAGCCGCCGGCAGCAAAGGAGTGCGATGCCGGTCTGGAGCTGACGACGCGGCCCAGCACAACATACAGCAGAACAGGAACACCGATGGTACCAAACGCGCCCAGCGGCTCGCGCAGAAATATCTTGATCTCGATCCAGGTCAACTTTGTGAGCCCGCGCAGCATCATGTCAGTTTCCTACTCGCGAATGGAGTGGCCGGTCAGTTTGAGAAAAACATCCTCAAGGTTGGGCAGAATGGTGCGGAACTCGGAGACGCGCATGCGGTTTTCCGAGAGGCAGTCAATGACCGCGGTGACCATGTCGTCGCCGCGGCCGCGAATGGTGTATTGCTGATCGGCCGCGGTGACCTCGTCGACCCCGGCAATGGCTCCCAGCCGTTCCGCAGCTCCGGGGTAGGCCGTGGCCAGCACCACGGTGCGCTCCGGGCAGTGCCGCGCCACCAGCCCGGCCGGGGTGTCGATGTCCACAATCCGCCCGTGCTCCATAATGGCCACCCGATCGCAGAGACGCTCGGCCTCCTCCATCAGGTGGGTGGTCAGGAAAACGGTTTTACCGCGCTCGCGGATGCCCCGCACCAGGTCCCAAATGGCGCGGCGCGCCTGCGGATCCAACCCGGTGGTCAGCTCGTCCAGAAACACAACCTCCGGGTCGTTGATCAGCGCCAGGGCGATGAACAGCCGCTGCTTCTGGCCGCCGGAGAGATTCATGAACCAGGCGTTGCGCTTGTCGGCCAGGCCGAGCTGCCCCAGCAGCGGCTCAACCGCGGCAGCTTTGCGGCCGTAGAGCGAGGCCCACAGATCGACCGCCTCCCACACCTTGATGCGCTTTTGCAGCTGCGCTTGCTGCAGCTGCACGCCAATGCGCTGCTGCAGCTTGTAAACCTGGCGGAAGGGATCGAGTCCGAGAACCCGGATGCTGCCGCGATCGGGCTTGCGCAGGCCTTCAATGCACTCCATGGTGGTGGTTTTGCCGGCGCCGTTGGGTCCAATCAGTCCGAAGATCTCCCCTTCACGTACGTCAAACGACGCTTCGTCCACGGCGACGGTGGCGCCGTAAGTCTTTCGCACTCCGGAGACTTCAATGACTGGAGACATGGGCAGGCGCGTGGTAGCGGATGCTAGGAGCCTAATTGGGAGTCTATCGTACCGGCTGGCGCGGAGCCGGCATCGGCGTCCCTCAGTGGTCCGGGTTTCCGCAGTGGGAAAATTTGCCGTAACGGTGGTGGTTCCCCGCTGGCCTTGGCAGAGTAAATCAGCTTACAGTGAGAACATGATGGTGGCAAATTCCCCAACTTCGACTTCCGGCCTGACGCGAAATTCAGGTCTGATGCGCTGGCTGGCTGGTGCGATGGCCGTGCTGATGGCGGTGTCTCCGCTGGCGGGGCAGACGGGGGGCAGCGCTTCCAGCCAGAATGGCCAGGCGGGCAGCTGGACTTCATCCGGCAAGAAAAAGAGTACGAAGCCGTCCGGCACAAGCAAGAGGCGCGCGAGCCAGGGTGGGCGCGCGGGCCGGGCCGAGCGTGCGGCCCGTGCGGTGCGCACGGCACGGATTCACCAAGCGTTTGTGGCTTCCACCGAGCTGCGGCCCATGGCCCAGCAGTTGGCCACGCTGCGGACGCCGGCGGCCTATGCGGGCGTAACCAGATTTGCCCATGCGCACACCGGCGAGGCGGCCGCGGCGGCTTACCTGGCGCTGGGCCACGCGTACCTCGTCGACCGGCAGTTTGCCGAGGCCAGTGACAACCTGCGCCTGGCGCGCCAGGCAGGCCAGGAGCTGGCCGACTACGCGGATTTTCTGGGCGCGCAGGCCAACCATGAAGCCGGCAACGAGACCGCTGCCGAGGCTGAGCTGCGCGGGTTTGCTGCGCGCTACCCGGACAGCATCTTCAATGCCCAAGTGCCGGAGCTCGAAGCGGACGTGGAGCTGACGCTGAACAACGCAGCCGAGGCCGAGCGGGTTCTCGTGGCGGGCGCGGCATCGGCGGGACGGCCGGGCTATGAGCTGGCGCAGGCGCAAGTGGCCGCGGCGCTGGGGCAGACGGCGCAGGCGGAGCAGACGTTCAAGCGGCTGCTGCTTGCGCATCCGCTGAGCTCGGACGCGATGACGGCGCGGGCCAAGCTGACGGCGATGGGGGCCGAGTCTACGCTGACGGTCGCCGAGCTGCGCAGCCTGGGCGACGCCTACTACCACGCCGGCCATTACGCCGACGCAGCCGAGCAGTACCGCGCGCTGACGCGGTCCACGGCGCTGGACGCGGCTGCGCGCAACGGGTTTGCCGTAGACGCGGCGGCCTGCGACCTGAAGCTGAAACGCCTGACCACGCAGCAGGCCGAGGGGCTGGCCGACTCGAACGACGAGAATGGAGCCCGGCGGCTTTATCTGCTGATGGAGCTGGCGCGCAGCCGCACGGACGTGGACGGCGTGCGGCAGATTGTGGACCAGATGAAGACCAGGTTCCCGCGCAGCCCGTGGCTGGCCGAGGCCCTGTTTTCCACCGGCAACATGTATCTGCTCAAGCGCGAGTATCCGGCGGCGGTCGAGAACTACAGTTACATGGCCGCGCACTTCCCTGACAGCACGGACGCCGCGGCGGCGCACTGGCGCGCCGGCTGGCTGAGCTACCGGCAGGGGCTCTACGCCGATGCGGCGCGGCTGTTCGACGAGCAGATCAAGCTCTATCCCGGCGATAAGGAGACGGTGAGCGCCATCTACTGGCGCGGGCGTTTGTACGAAACGCTGGACCACAAGCCGGCCAACGCCGTGGCCAACTACAAGACGCTGGTGCGCGTCTATCAGCACTACTTTTATGCGCAGATGGCGCGCCAGCGGCTGGCTGCGCTGGGCTCGACGCAGCAGGTGGCGGCCGCGTCGCAGTTGGACCGCATGGAGGCTCCGCCGGTGCCGGTGTTGCAGGAGAGCTTTCCGTCCGACAGCCCGCACCTGGCCAAGGCGCGCCTGCTGGCCAACGCCGGGATGAACGAGTACATCCCGCTGGAGATTGCCGCCGATCCGGACTCGGGCTCGTGGAGTGCGCTGGCCGAGGCGCAGATTTACGCTTCCTATGGCGAGACCTATCGCGCCATGCGGGCGCTCAAGCGGGCGCTGCCTTATGCGGCCTCGGCGTCCATCAAGTCCATTCCGCTGGTCTATTGGCGGATTCTCTTTCCCGAGGCCTGGTGGGAGACGATCAAGACCGAATCGGCGAAGAATAATCTCGATCCATATATGGTGGCTTCGCTCATCCGCCAGGAGAGCGAGTTCAATCCTTCAGTGATCTCTTACGCCAACGCCTATGGGCTCATGCAGCTGCTGCCCTCGACCGGCAAGGCGATGGCGCGCGAGGAGGGCCTCGGCCACTTCCAGACCTTCCAGCTGCTGGACCCGGAGACCAATATCCGCCTCGGCTGCCGCTACCTGCGCGAGATGCTGGACAAACTGGGCGGCGTGCAGGAGTACGCGCTGGCGGCCTACAACGCGGGCGACGGCAGGGTCCTGGACTGGGAGTCGGCCGGGCCCTACAGCGGCATCGACGAGTTTGTGGAATCGATCCCAATCACCCAGACACGCGAGTACGTCGAGGCCATTCTGCGCAACGAGGAGACCTATCGCGCCATTGACGATGTGGCCAGTCCGCAGACCAGGGCGGGCGTGGGCGGATCGCGCTAGTGTCCTGTCCCTAAAGTCCATAACATAAAATCACCTGTCATCCTGAGCGAAAGGGGCCCCAAACGCTTTTCAGTTTGGGGGTGGTGAGTCGAAGGATCTGCATTTGTCCTTTCGTGATTTTCACAACGAACTTTAGGGACATCACACTAGAGCCCGATCTGATTCGGGCCGGAAATCCATTTTTGCGGAGCGGGGAACCACCTTCGATACTCTGCGCGCTCGATTGCAGTTGACGGCAACCGGCTTTGCAACCGACACTGAGTTGGACCGGAAGCACTCGGCTTCCGCAGAACCATTCGCAACTGCTGCTGTTCGACAGAAGAGCCGGCCGGGAAGATCGGATTCGGCTCGGGTTACATCCACCCAAGGGAGGGCACGATGTCAGCCGACTTGCAGTTTCTGGAAGAATGGATTCCCGAAAGAATGGACCCTGGAACGGTTTTCGTGCTTGAAAACCAGGCCAAGATGGGTCATGCGCAAAACCCTTTTGTGGCGGTCATGTCGTGCCCGCGCTGCGGCACCATGGGCCTGATCACCCGCCGCCAGCTGTGCGCCGGCGAGACCATGATCTGCGGCGGCGACGCCTGTTCAGCCGAGTACCGCCTCGACGGCGAAAATATCTGTTTCCGCAAAGCGCAGTAGCTCCTTGCGACCGGTCCGATCAAGTCATGGCGCGCGGTTGCGGCTTCGCGCTGGATCGCAGTCCGTACTCTCGGCAGGAACTCAGCGAGCGGGCGCTAAAGCCCGCTCGGCGAAACGGCGGAGCCTCTGCGACACGGCTAAAGTCGTGCCCTGATACAAAGCCGTCAAGAGTCGCTTCAATTTGAGATTTTCCGCAGCCCGTCCAGTGGTGCCGCTCGCAAGGCAAAATCAAGCCTCGGTTTTTTAGCCCCTGAGACAAGATGCCTGCCTGAACCGCCGGGCGCCCCAGGGCCGTCCTGGGCACGCCCACGCTCGAATCCCCTACACCAGCTTCATCGCGTCCGGATCCCAGTGGGCAATCGTGCCCCGCTCCATGCTCAGGTTGCTCAGCAGCGCCGCGCCCGCGGCGCGGAAGCCAAACACCGCATCTTCGACCACCGGCTTGCGGCTGCGCACCGAGCGAAAGAAGTTGGAGAAATGGTCAAAGCTGTCCGAGTAGCCCTCCGGCGCAACGAACTTCTCGTAGCCCACGGGCGGCGCGCCGGTGGGATGCGTCTCCGGGTACTTCTTCCGGTAATCCCGCTCGATCTCCTTCTGCATGGCCAGCGGGAAGGTCTCTACCGTCAATCCCGGCTCAGTCTCGCGCGGCACGCGGTTCACGCTCACCCAGCCGCCGCCAATCTCCATGGTGCCTTCCGAGCCCGTAAAGATCAGGCCCTCGCTCTCCTCGCCGCCGTCCACAAAGTTCACGCGCAGGCTCAGATTGAAGCCCTCGCGATAGTCAAACAGGCCGAGCATCACGTCGGGCGCATCGCGGCCGTCTTTCCAGAAGCGCAACCCGCCGGTGGCCATGCCCCGCGTGGGCCCGTGCGCGCCGGTGATGAAGTGCGTGCCGCTGAACAGGTGCACAAACAGGTCGCCGGCCACGCCGCTTCCGTAAGCCTTCCACTTGCGCCATTGGAAGAAGTGCTCGGCGTTGAAGGGAATTTTGGGCGCCGTGCCCTCAAAGCGCGGCCAGTCGCAGGTCTCCGTCGAGGCATCGGGTGGAACCGTGTAGCTCCACGCGCCCATCGACGAGTTGCGATCCCAGCGGGCCGTCACCATGTTCAGCTGGCCGATTGCTCCCGAGGCCAGCAGTTCCTTGGCCTTGGCGTAGAGGACCGAGCTGACCCGCTGGCTGCCCACCTGCAGAATGCGGCCGGTTTTTTGCGAAGTCTCAATCATCTCCGGCCCGTCGCTGTAGAGATGGATCATCGGCTTCTCGCAGTAGACGTCCTTGCCCGCCTTCATGGCGTCGACACTGGCCTTCATGTGCCAGTGGTCGGGCGTGCCCACGATCATGGCGTCAATATCCTTGCGCGCCAGAATCTCGTTGTAGTCGCGCGTGGTAAACGTGTCCGGCCCCCAGATCTCCTTGGCGCGTTCCAGGCGGCCGTTGTAGCAGTCCGCCACGGCCACCAGCTTCACGCCGGGAACCTGCACGGCAGTCCTGGTGTCGTATTGGCCCTGCCCGCCCGCGCCGATGAGCGCAATCTGGATGTTGTCATTGGCCGAAATCGTTCTGGCCGGCTCGTCCTGCGCTGCGCCCAGCGCATGCAGCCGCGGCGCCAGCAAACTCCCCGCCGACACGGCCGATGCCGTCCGCAAAAAACTCCTGCGATTGAAGCCGTTCACTCTTGAGCCCTCCCCAGGGGAAAAGTTTTCGCCGCCTATAACCATACACGGGCGCGCCCGGTTTGTTCCCGCGCACGCGCGGCATTTAGCATCCAGACTGTGCCCGGCCTCGATACTCCCGTCATGTATGTGCGCGGCGTTGGTCCGAAAGTGGCGGAGATGCTCGCAACCAAAGACATCCAGACCGCCGAGGACCTGCTCTACCACCTGCCCTTCCGCTATGAGGACCGCCAGAACCCGCGCCCGCTCGACGAGCTGAAGGCCGGCGAGATGGCCTCGGTCATCGCCGAAGTGCGCGGCTCCATTCTGCTCCGCACCCGCCGCGCGCCCATCTTCGAGCTCACCGTCGGCCAGGGCCGCCACGCGCTCAAGTGCATCTGGTTCAACGGTACTTATTTAGACGGGAAATTCCACGCCGGCCAGACCGTGGCGGTCTACGGCAGGGTCGAGCCCTCGCGGTCCAGCAGCAATTTGAAGATGATCCAGCCGCAGTTCGAGCTGCTGCCCGATGAGGGAGACGACGCCGAGACGCGGCTTCTCGAAGTGGGCCGCATCACGCCGGTCTACGAGTCGCTGGGCGGTGCGCGGCTGGCCTCGCGCTGGCAGCGCAGAACCATCTTTCATCTGCTCGAAGCGGTGCGCGGCGCGGTGCCCGAGTGCCTGCCCCGGGCCATGCTCAAGCGGCTCGGCCTGCCCGACCGCGAGACCTCCCTGCGTGAGGTGCACTTTCCGCCCGAGGGGACGCCCTTTGGCCAGTTGCAGGCCTGGTCCACACCGGCGCATCGCCGTCTCATCTTCGAAGAACTCTTCTTTCTCGAGCTCGGCCTCGAGTTGAAGCGCCGCCGCATGCGCGAGCGCGCCGGCGTGGCCTTCGCCACCAACGACAAAGTTCGCGAAGCCATCCGCGAAGTCCTGCCGTTTCACCCCACCACGGCGCAGAAGCGGGCTCTGGGCGAGATTGTGGCCGACATGCGCAGCCCGAGCCCCATGCGCCGCCTGCTGCAAGGTGACGTGGGCTCGGGCAAGACCATCGTCGCCTTGCAGGCGATGCTCGTCGCCATGGAAAACGGCTACCAGGCCGCGCTGATGGCGCCGACGGAGATTTTGGCCACGCAGCATTTTCTGGCCGCGCGCAAGCTGCTGGAAAAGTCTTCGCGCAGCTATCACATCGTGCTGCTGACCGGCTCGCTCGACGAGGACCGCAAGCGGCACACGCGCGGCCTGATCAACCGCGGCGAGGCGCAACTGGTCATCGGCACTCACGCCCTGATCGAAGAAAAAGTCGAGTTCGACCGCCTGGGCCTGGTGGTCGTCGACGAGCAGCACCGCTTCGGCGTGCTGCAACGCTTCCGGCTGATGAAGAAGCCAAATCAGGCCGAGCCCGATGTGCTGGTAATGACGGCCACGCCCATTCCGCGCACGCTGGCCCTCTCGCTCTACGGCGACCTGGACGTGAGCGTGCTGGACGAGCTGCCGCCGGGACGAACGCCGATTGTGACCCGCCGCGTTCCCGGCGAGGAGGCCGAGAAGGTGTGGGAGTTTGTGCGCAAGCAGGTGGGGCAGGGCCGCCAGGCGTACATCGTTTACCCGGTCATTGAGGGCAGCAAAGACGATCAGCCCGAGCTCGATTTCTCCCACGACGAGGCAGAGCCCGGCGACGGCCCGTCATCCGCTCCCAAAAAATCTGCGCGCAAGGGCAAAACAGCGGAGCTTTTTCAGAAGGCCGTGCAGGAAGCGAATCCGGGAGCGAAATCCGGACTCAAATCCGCCGTCGAAATGCACGAGAAGCTGCGCATGGGCGCGCTCAGCGGCCTGCGCGTGGGCCTGCTGCACGGGCGGCTGGACGCGGATGAGAAGGAGATCATCATGCGCCGCTTTCAGCGCGGCGAGATCGACGTGCTGGTGGCCACAACGGTGATCGAAGTCGGCGTCGACGTGCCCAATGCGACGGTGATGGTGGTCGAGCACGCGGAGCGCTTCGGCATGGCGCAGCTGCACCAGCTGCGCGGGCGCGTGGGCCGCGGCACAGCCAAAAGTTATTGCATTCTTATGACCGGCGCGCGCGTCTCTCCGCTGGGCGAGGAACGGCTCAACGCCATGGTCCGCACCCAGGATGGATTTGAGCTGGCCGAGCTCGACCTGGCCATGCGCGGGCCGGGCGAGTTTTTCGGCACGCGCCAGGCCGGCCTGCCCGACTTTCGCGTGGCCAGCCTGGTGCGCGACCGGCAACTGCTGGAGCTGGCCAAGATGGAGGCCGTGCGTTTTGCCAATCCCGCGCCGGCGGCCGGCCCCGCGCCCGAGAGCACGGAGGCCGAGCGCGCCCGCGTGTGGGCGCGGCTCAAAGAAGCATGGCAGCGGCGCTATGGGCTGGTTGAAGCGGGTTGAGTGCGTGCCGGCTGCGGCTCAGGCGGCTTTGTGGAAAGGAGTTCCGTGCACCATCTCCACGGGGAAGGTCTGAATCTCCAGGTCCACGCTGGCAATCTCCGTGCCGCAATCCCGCTGCTGGCTGCGCGTGCACTGGCACAGCTCGGTCAAGCGGATGTGCCCGCTCTGGCTCAGTTCCAGGCCCGCGGCAATCAGCACGCTGTAAATGTCCACACAAGCCTGGCGCTCGAACTCGAACAGCATGCTCACGGTGCCGCCGTCACTGGCGCCGCGGCTCAGCACCCAGCCGCCGCAGCCCAGAATGGCGCCCGTCAGCGTCTGAACCAGGCGGGAGGGCTCCTCAACGGAGACAGCCTTCATCTCCATTGCCCACGGGATGTTCATCATTCGCCCAGCAGATTGGTCCCGCATTGTTTGCCTCACACCGCTCTTATCGGAGCGGCCTTGAGGGCCATAACCACTGTCCCGGACTCGCACGGCGGCTGACCGGCGATGAAACACCCAAGGCTTTAACGTGCGCGCAAATGCATGCGATGGTAATTGGTCGGCGTGGCGGCGCCTTCTTGAGCGGCTCGCCTCTGTCCGGACGCGAGGCCGCAGCTGGCTCCCGCACAAGCGAAAATGGGATGATGGAGCAGAGGACCCCATGATTGTCGGCACCGGAATCGACCTGACGCAGATCGCGCGCATTCAGCACTCCATCGAGCGCTACGGCAGCAGGTTTCTCAACCGCGTCTACACGCCTGCCGAGCAGGCCTACTGCCTACGCAAGCGCAACTCCGCGGAGAGCTTTGCCGCTCGCTTTGCCGCCAAGGAGGCGGGCGCCAAGGCGCTGGGCACGGGCATCAGCCGCGGCGTGAGCTGGCTGGAGATTGAGGTTGTCCGCGAGCCCGGCAGTCGGCCCCGGCTCAAGTTTCACGGCCGCGCCGCCCAGTTTGCCGCGCGGCTGGGCGTGGCCCACACGGCGCTCTCCATCACCCACACGGACGAGCTGGCCATGGCCAGCGTGATCGTGGAAAACGCGTCCTGAAGCGCGCCCCAAAGGCGGGTCTGGGGCGCGTCTGGAACGCGGCGGGAACGGGCCCGGGGAGGGCTCCGGGAACGCCCCGTCTGCTATTCTCAAGGCGAACAGCTGCTCATCTCATCCCCGAGGAGTGCCGTGCCGAGCCGCAAAGAGATTCAGTGGGCGCAGTTGCGGGTGGGAGTCCTGATTCTGGTCGCCGTCGGCGTGCTGGTGGGGCTCATCATTCTAATGTCGGGCTCGACCGGCGGCCTGTTCGCGCCCAAGCTCGCGCTCCGCTCCTACTTTGAGAATGCCGCCGGCGTCAAAGACGGTGCGCCGGTTACGCTGGAAGGCGTCACCATCGGCAACGTGGTTCACGTGCGCGTGGTTCCCAGCCGCAACCCCACACCGGTTGAAGTCACCATGCAGGTGGGCGCGGAGTTCGAGCACGATCTGCACACCGACTCGACCGCCTCCATTGCCCAGGCCGGCGTGCTCGGCGACAGCTACGTCGACATCAGCTCGGCCCACGCCTCCGGGCCGCCGCCCGCCAACGACGCCGAGTTGAAGGCCGCCGGTTCGCCCAGCATTCAGGACGTGATCCGCACCAGCCAGGACTCGATCGTGGAAGTACAGTCTTTGACCAAGAAGATTGAGATCCTCATGGACTCGCTCAACTCCAGCAAGGGCACCATCGGCCAGCTGATGAATGATCCGGCGCTGGCGCGCAAGTTCAGCGCCATCGCCTCCGATCTCCAGACCATCACCGCGGCCATTGCCAGCGGCAAGGGCTCGCTGGGCAAGCTGGTCAACGACGACACCCTCTACACCCGCGCCAACTCGGCCATCGACAAGCTCGACAAGATTACCACCGATCTTGAGGACGGCAAAGGTACCGCCGGCAAGCTGCTCAAGGACGACACGCTCTACAACAACCTGAACTCCGCCGTCTCCAATGCCAACCAACTGGTGGCCGAGATCAATGCCGGCAAAGGCGCCATGGGCAAGATCGCCAAGGACCCTGCCTTCGCGCAGAAACTGGACGACACCGTAACCCGGCTGGACAACATTCTGAAGGGTGTGGACGAGGGCAAGGGAACGCTGGGCCAGCTGGCGCAGAACCGCTCCCTCTACGACCACGCCGACCAGACGCTCGATCAGTCGCAACAACTGGTCAAGGCGATTCGCGAAGACCCCAAGAAATACTTCATCATTCGATTGAAGGTCTTCTAGCCAGCGCGAAACATCTTCCAGAACTCCTCAAAACCCTTGAGCCGCACCAGCTGGAAATAGTCGCTGGCCACCAGATAGAAGATCACGGCCGCGGCGTCGATCCAGTGCAGCGAGTCCGGCCCAAGCTGATCGCTGAAGGGCAAGGGCGCGGCGGAAAGCACCATGGCCAGCACGATCAGCGCCAGGTTCACGATACCCATGACCAGGTTGATCTCCACCAGCTTGCCGGTAAACGCCCGTCCCAGCCGCAGACTCTGGCCCAGTGCGGAAAGCGCGGAGCGCTCTTCGAGAAGCATGACCAGCGGGGCAATGGAAAGCGTCCAGCTGATCAGCGACCATGCGGTGAAGAATCCCAGCGAAAGAAAGATAAGCCAGAAGGCGAAGCCGATCAGGTCTGGCTCCGTGCCGGTGGTGATGTGCGTGGCCGCGACCCACTGCATGCAGCGCAGCCATCCCCAGCAGATGGCAGACAGCAGCAGAAGCCATCCGGCTTGCAACAGCATCATGGAGAACGGGCGGAAGCGCAGCCTTGCGCCGGGGCCAGCATCGATGCGCGTCAAAACCAGGCCGCGGCCAAAGGCCGAGACTGCAACCCAGACCAGCGCGGCAAGCGGAGCCAGCCAGAGAAGCGTTTGCGCCACCTGCGGCTGATAAAGCGACCACGCGTGCGCCAGTTGCAGCGAGGCCTGCCAGGGATTTTGCGCATTGATGGAGTCGAGGCCCGCCGACTCCGGCGGCACCGCGGCGAGAATCTTCTGTGCCTGCAGCCAGCACACGGCGAGAAACGGAACGCCGAAGAGCCAGCGCCAGGCAACCTCCAGCAGCAGCAGCAGGCGGCGGCTGAGCACCCAGCCCATCTGGCCCACCAGCGACTGGGTCCCGCGCAGGGGAGCGGTCATTTGACCACCAGGTTCACCAGCTTACGCGGCACCACGATCACCTTGACGACGGTCTTGCCCGCGATGCGCGCCTGCACTTTTTCTTCGGCCAGCGCCGCGGCCTCAATCGTCTTCGCGTCGGCATCGGCGGCCACGCGCACCACCGTCACCAGCTTGCCGTTGATCTGGACGGGGACTTCAAGCTCATCCTCTTTGGCCAGCTCGGGATCGCTCTTGGGCCACGGCGCGCGCAAGACGGAACCCTGCTCGCCCAGCTCTTCCCACAACTCGGCCGCTAGATAGGGCGAGAAGGGCGCCAACAGCAGCACCAGCGTGCGCAGCAGCTCAAGCAGCACAGGAGTCGGCACTTCGCCCGCTGCCAGTTCGGCATCAGCGGCCTGGATCTCGTTGACCAGTTCCATGATGGCCGCAATGCAGGTGTTGAAGTGCCAACGGCCCTCGAAGTCGAGCGTGATTTTGGCAATGGTCTGGTGCAGCTTGCGCAGTAGCTTCAATGAAATTTCCATCGGCCGATCTGCGGGTGCCCCATCCTTCTGAGCGATGCGCACCGGAGCCGAAGAACCTGCATCTTGAAAACTGGTGCGGAAAGGGTGGGATTCCGCGCGGCCTGCGCGGGCCACCGGCGCATACTTCGTCGTCAGCCGCCACACCCGGCCCAGAAAGCGGCTCACGCCTGCCACGCCGTCCTCCTGCCAGTCCAGGTCGCGGTCCGGCGGCGCAGCAAACAGCGCGTACATGCGTGTGGCGTCGGCGCCGTAGCGCGCCACCATGTCGTCGGGCGAAACTACGTTGCCCTTCGACTTCGACATCTTGGCGCCGTCCTTGATCACCATACCCTGCGTGAACAGCCGCCGCGCCGGCTCGTCGTTCACAATCAGGCCCAGGTCGCGCATCACCTTGGTCCAGAAACGCGAGTAGATCAAATGCAGAATCGCGTGCTCCACGCCGCCAATGTACTGGTCGATAGGGAACCAGTACCGCACCGTCTCGGAGCCAAACGGCGCGCTCGCATTCTTCGCGTCGGTATAGCGATAGAAGTACCAGCTCGAGTCGACGAACGTGTCCATCGTGTCGGTCTCGCGCTTGGCCGGCCCGCCGCATTGGGGGCAGGTGGTGTTCACAAACTCCGGCACGCGCCCCAGCGGCGAGCCGCCCTGCTGCGTAATCTCAATCTGCTCCGGCAACAGCACGGGCAGCTGGTCGTCCGGCACCGGCAGCGGGCCGTCCCCCTGGCAGCCTGCCTCGCAGTAGACCATCGGGATCGGCGTGCCCCAGTAGCGCTGCCGGCTCACGCCCCAATCCTTCAGGCGAAACGTTACGGTAGCTTCGCCGAACCCACCGGCCGCGGCAATCTGCTGCAGCTTCTTCTCCGCGTCGGTGCAGGTGAGGCCGTCGAACTCGCCAGAGTTGATGAGCACGCCGTCTTCAGAGACAAACGGCAGGTGCTCCGCACTCTCGATCCCTTGGACCGGCTTGATCACCTCTGTGATCGGCAGCCCGTACTTTGTGGCGAACTCGAAGTCGCGCTCGTCATGCGCGGGCACGCTCATGATGGCGCCGGTGCCGTAGTCGGCCAGAATGTAATTGGCCACCCAGATGGGCACGCGCGCGCCGTTGTACGGATTGATGGCTAAGTGGCCGGTGGGAACGCCGTGCTTCTCAATCGCGCCCAGGTCGCCGGCCTCGCGCGCCCGCTTCTGCTGCTCCAGCAGCTCGCCCACCTGCGCCTTGAGCGCCGGATCGGCGGCCGTGAACTCTGCCACCAGCGCATGCTGCGGCGCCAGCTGCACGCTGGTCGCGCCGAAGATGGTGTCGACGCGCGTGGTGAAGACACGAATCCGGGTTTTCTCTGACCCCTGATCCCTGACCCCTGATCCCTGGGCTTCTTCAAGGAAGAAGTCCACTTCCGTTCCTTCGCTGCGCCCGATCCAGTTGCGCTGCATGGTGCGCACTTTTTCCGGCCACCCTTCCAGCTTGTCCAGCCCCTCGAGCAGCTCCTGCGCATACGCCGTGATGCGGAAGAACCACTGCACCAGGTCGCGCTGCTCGACGATGGTGTCTTCGTGCCGCCAGCAGCAGCCGTTCACCACCTGCTCGTTGGCCAGCACCGTGGCGCACTCCGGGCACCAGTTGACCTTGCTCTTTTTGCGATACGCCAGGCCACGCTCGAACATGCGCAGAAAGAACCACTGGTTCCAGCGGTAGTAGTCGGGCAGGCATGTGGTCACCTCGGTGGCCCAGTCGTAGCCCAGGCCCAGGCGCTCCATCTGCCGCTTCATGGCGGCGATGTTGGCCAGCGTCCACTCCCGCGGCGGCGTGTTGTTTTTGAGCGCCGCGTTCTCCGCCGGCAGCCCGAAGGCGTCCCAGCCCATGGGGTGCAGCACGTTGTAGCCGCGCATCCACATGTGCCGCGCCAGTGCGTCGCCAATGGAGTAGTTGCGCACGTGGCCCATGTGCAGCTGGCCGCTGGGATAGGGCAGCATTTCGAGCACGTAATACTTGGGTTTGCCGCAGTCCGCGGGCTCAGCCGCATAGAGAGTGGGCTCGGCCGCCCACCGCTCTTGCCATTTGGGTTCAATCGCCGCCGGGTCGTAGCGCAGTTCTTTGTCGTCCGCCATAAGGTTTTAGTTTAAACGGACAGGCAGCGGCGGTTCTGCCCCTACTGGGGGCAGCGCACCTCGTCCTTGGTCTCTTTGACGAGAACCTCGTACCCATCCGGCGGCTGGAACAGCGCGGCGTCCGGCTCGCCCTGCGTAAACCGCACCAGCTCCCGTGTCATCCGGCCCGTTTGCGGATTCTCATTCACCTGGTGGACGTTGATGCCGGCCAGGCCCGGCGTTGAAGAGAACCACACCTCATCGGTACTCACCATCGGCTCGGTGTTGCCGATTGCGCCCGCAGCGGTGGTGAACGTGGTCCGGTGCCCGTGCGCCTCGATGCCCTGGAAGGTCTGCTTGCCCAGGTTCTCAAGCGCGGGATGGGCCCGCTCAACGGCTTCGCTGTGGGATACGGGCATGGTGGAAGGGGCCGCGCAGGTGGCGCGCGGCGCGTCGGCCGCGGGCTCGTTGGTCACCGTGGCCCGCTGGCCGGGCACGGTCCAGAAGCTATGCGTGCGCGCACCCGGATCGAAGACATTGACCATGGTGTTCGGCGTCTGGTCCTCGGACATGGGCGTGCTGGTGGAGGCGTTGTAGGTGCGGCCGGCCGAGTCGCGCGCCATCACCTGTGTGGACTCCTGGGTAACTGTGCCGCCATCGGGCAGTGTCTGCACGCGGGTGGTCCGGAACTCCGCCGTGTACGGCAGCTGCGTGCGGCTGGCAGTGTTCCCCTCCGTCGCGGTCGTCGTACGGCTTCTTGCAATCTGGCCCGAACCCGGCAGCACCAAACCCACGGCCACCGCCAACACTCCCCAAATGCGTCCGCGCATCACTCACCCTCCCTCGATTGGACCCGGTAACACAGACATTCTGACGCCGGGAGTAGGGCAAAGCAAGCTGGATTTCAAGAAATTATTCCACCAGGCTCTTCAGCACGCGCACATTGCGCTCTTCGTCGCCGGGTTCATCGACCGGCGTCTCGGCAACAAAGGCGGCGTGGACCCAGCGCGGGTCGTTGAGCAGGCGCCGGAAGGGCTCCACGCCCATGGTTCCCTGCCCAATGTGCTGGTGCCGGTCGAGCTTCGATCCGCGCTCCGCCTTGGCGTCGTTGCAGTGCCACACGCGCACGTCCGCAAAGCCCACCGTCCTTTCGATCAGCGCCATGGTCGCCTCGTAGCCGTCCGCGCTCACCAGGTCGTAGCCGGCCACGTGCGTGTGGCAGGTGTCCAGGCACACGCCGACAGGGGCCGTCGCACGGAGCCGGGCAACCAGCTCGGCCACCTGTTCAAAACCGCCGCCCAGCGAGAACTCCGCTCCGGCCGTGTTCTCAATCAGGATGTGGAACCCAGTTCCGTGCCCACCGCCGGGAATTGCCAGGCCGTCCA
>Ga0182030_10012857_pt1 | contig 16717 bp, 15 predicted proteins | sample 812S3MmetaG_FD_121299 | JGI IMG/M metagenome (GOLD analysis project Ga0182030, IMG submission 121299) | Permafrost microbial communities from Stordalen Mire, Sweden - 812S3M metaG (Illumina Assembly) | ecosystem: Environmental > Terrestrial > Soil > Wetlands > Permafrost | place: Sweden...
TCCGCTAACTTCGTGAAGATGTACACCACCGAGCTCGTGATCCTACTGCGGCTGTCTTCTTCGTTTGCAAAGTGAATGCCGGGATCCAGCATGTTAAGCCCTAACGGGAAATCCCGGTCCGAAGGGTCGAAGATGACGACGTCTTTCTTGCGGTGCTCCGGTACGATTGCACGTAATTTCTGGTACATGTCCCCATGCGGATCGAGCACGGCCAGGCCTTTGCCGTTCACCATGTCCTGATAAATGATGCTCTCAAGCAATGTCGTTTTGCCGGTGCCGGTACTGCCGATGAGGTACAGGTGCATCATGCGGGCTACGGCAGATAGCCCAATGTCGGTTTGCAGTTCCTGGTGGACATTGCGGCCAATAACTACGTCAACGTCAGTGCCGCGTTTCTGTGAGAGTGTGGCGGGTAGCGTGTGGCTTAAGCTTTGCACCACGTTTTCGGTGAACGTACCAGGTATGGGGAAGTGGTAAATGTCCGCTATCTCGTCAGCTGAAAACTTGTTCGAGTGATGCCATATAAGCGCGGGAAGACGATGAGTGAACTTGAATAGCCGGTAGCGGTTGAAGATGAAAGCAGGGAAGTTCCACCTCGTTCGAAGCGACTGATGCTCGGTCTTATACGCTGACATTGCGCTGCGCATTGCTTTGCCGCGTACTTTGGCCTGTTTGCGGTCGTCCGTAACAATAAGCGCTCTGACCTCAACGCGGAAGTGATGCGGCTGTGTAACCTTGCCCCCGATGGCAGTATTCAGGCCCTGAGCAGATGGCGATAGGGGGCGCTCTGGCCGTTCGCGAGTCGAGTAACCACTTGCCGTCGAGCCGCCCGGGGGCGAGCTGTAGACGATGTCGGTAATGAACATGACGATCTCGGAGAGTATCTTGAGCGGCAGTCTTACGAGCACTTTGAACAGCGGGCCGCCTTTGTGCCGCTTGGCGTGAGCGAGCATATCTTCGTTATTACGTATGCGCTGCTCGATGATGCCGTTTTCCTTGAAGTGGGTGGGCACGGCTATGAGTTGTAGCACGATATGCTCGCTATCTTTGAGACCGTTCATGGCGTTAATTAAGTGGCCGACGGGGTCGTGCGCCTGAAACGAGTCCTGGGTTTTCAGCGGCAGGAAATACGCCCCGGTTTGCTTGAAATCCAGTACCCGCGCCGTTTTGTAGTTTATGTTGGCGGGCAAGTAGTCTTCGGTCGTACGGATACGCGCGTTGTTGAGGTGGGGGCCTATGGACTGCTTTATAAGGTCGAATTCCTGTTCCGGCACACGCGTCACGTACCGGATACCCCCTTTGTTGGTCGATGATAGCTCCAAAGACTGGGAGAAGTGCAAACGTTGCAACGCTTCCTGCTTATCCCGTGATGAACCGATACCGTGCATTCTCGATATCCACTCCGTGGATTGCAGCGGCGTTTTGTTGGCCGTAATCGGCGGGGTGATCTCTATAAACACGTATTTCTGGCGCAAGATCTGCCGCCAGTCCCATAAGCGCAGCGCGATCCGCAACACGACTGCGATTAACAGAACGATGCCAAGAGCTAGGGCAATGTCCGGCAAATAGTGCACGATGCTCATCAGCCACTGCGTGTATCGTTTGAGTGCGGTTAATACGGTCTTCTGAGGCATGGTCACCCCTTCGTATGAATAAAGTTGTAATTTGCGGCGTCCGAGGCTGGCATGGCCTTGTGGTCAACGATATACAGGCCAAGCACGTTCATTTCAGATATGTTCCATGTGCCATCAGGATCCACGCTTTCAACAAACGCTACATGCCCTAGTCCACCGGCTGAGTTGGCGGTTTGCATGATGGCGTATTGAGAAGGGGTGTGGTCTACCGTATAGCCGGCTATGCCCGCATAAAACGCCCATGTCGCGGCGTTGCCCCATGAGTTCGGTATCGGCTCGCCAACTTGCGCTCGACGGGCATACACCCAATACGTGCAGTTTCCCGGTGCATACCCGTCGCCGGGGTACGTGTAGCCCCCGAGCACCGCGACGCCGGTTGGTGCGGGATCAACGGTGCTGTACGTGCCGCCGCTGTCTATGGCTTGCTGCAACAATGTTTCCGGCGCGGCGGCAACCGCCACGACTGCTAAAGCGGGCAACATAACGAGCGCCACCATGATAGCCAAAAGTATCTTGAAGTGCTTGCTCCGGACTACAAAACCAATGGCTATCAGGTAGAAATTCATATGGTGATCTGTTCGGTAGGGTCGGTCGTTATGAGCGGGTGCTCTTCCTCTGAGGCGACGATATGCACTTTGACATGGTTTTGATCGGCAATGATGATGGCGTCGCCCCGGTCGCACGTCAGAAGCTCGGACTTTTCTTGGTCGCTTAATCGGAACTCGGCAGCTATTTTTTCAATAGTTGTGGTGTCATGCTTCATCAGAATACGGAGCGCACTTTGTGAAGCGATCGCGCGACCATACTTGTTATCGAGAAAGTCATTAGCCTGCTGCGAAATGATGGACACCGCAAGGTAGTATTTGCGCGCCCGGCGCACCAGACCGGCCACAAACCGGGCACTCTCGTCGTGTTCAAGGAGCAGCCACCCCTCGTCAATTACGAGCAATCGTTTCTCTGGCTTGGCCTTCACTTGGTTCTGCACGAAGTTGGCGATAATCATCATCATGATTTGCCTGAGCGTTTCCGGCAGATCTTTAATGTCGAACACCACCAGTCGGTTGTCGAGGTTAATGTTGGTGTGACTGTCCAATATGTCGGTGAGCGATCCCTGGGTGTATTTCTCTAGTCGGGCGCATAGTTTATGGTGGCCGAGTTTGTTAATGGCGCTATAAAAGTCGGCAAGTAACGGTGGTTTACCGCTCTCCTTTTGGTACTCCTTGGTGGTGTAGATCGACACAATGGCCTTATCGACGGCGGCTCGTTCTTCATCGTCCAGACCGTTTACCATTACAGAAATTACTTCGGTCAGGTCTTGTATATGCTCTGAAACTGACTCTTTCGTGTGGGCAGTAGTGGCAAGGTCAAAGGGGTTTATCTTCTGATCAGACTTTGCGGCCAACTTAATGTACGTACCATTAACGGACTTCGTAAGGTTTTCGTACTCACGCTCTGGGTCGATGACGATTACCTTCGTGCCTTGCGTCAACTGTCGCAGGATTTCTACTTTCGTAGCGTAACTCTTGCCGGCTCCTGACGATGCAAACACAATGCTGTTGGCATTGTGCAGCTTATAGCGGTCGAGAATCACCAGTGAGTTATTAGAGCTGTTAACGCCATACAAAATGCCAGTCTCCTGGACAAATTCCGACGACATGAACGGAAAGGCCAGGGCAGTCGTCGAGCTATTGAGATTGCGCTTCTGGGCAAGCTCGTTCTGGGCGCGCGGGAGTATCGACTGCAAACCCTCTAGCTGCTGGTAGGTTGCGACTTTGGTGTAAAACAAGCGCGCTGACATGGAGGCAGTCAACATTTGCGTCGTTTCGTTCAGGCTTTCTAGCGTCGGACTGGTCAGTGCCACGTAAATGCTCACCTGAAACAGTTTTTCTTGCCCTCGTTTGATGGAGGCGAACAGCTTCTTAGCCGACTTTAGAGGATCTTCAATATCATGGCTTACGGAGCTGCTACTTCTAAGTTTCATCATTTTTGTGGACTCAAGCTCGGTGATTTTACGCTGCAATACTTTTAGTGCCTCATTCGCGTCTATTTGCTCGATGTGCTGCGTAATATTGCAGTCGTGGTGAAAGTTCGTGAGGCTATCGAGCCAACCCTGTTCTGCTTCGTATGGGTAGCCAGAGATGAATAATGTACGGATGTACCTACTGTTGATGCGTAAGTAGTCGGGCTGCTCCTCTAGGCCGGAGTACGAAATAATGTCCATCGGGTCTTGTTCACCGAAGGGCATAGTTAAAACTTTGGGTCGTTCTGCCCGCCTGGTCCGATATTCCGCAATCTGTTGTACTGGATTTTTCATCATTGCCGCCTTTATATGAATTGCTCAGCCAGCATGTGCATGGTCTGCTGTTTAAGTGGCTGAAGCTTGGCTTGCTCGGTGTTATAGAAGGTGTAGAACAGGTCAAGCGCCTCTAAGCCGGTTAATATTCGCGTTTGCATACCCAGCTTGCCCAGTCCCTGCTCAATAATCTTTGCGTACATACTGAGCTGGTCTTTTATAACTTCCATACTGGTTTTGTTGCGGTCGGTGTAGGGCACCACAACGAAGAAATGTTTGGTTAGGATTTTGTTTGTTTTGATAAGATCACGCACGAACTTTTGGTATACCTCGCTCTGCTGTTTGTATACCTCTACCGTCTCGTCTTTGACACGCTTACGGTAGTCCTCGAGGTATTTATCAATGTCCACCTCTCGTATCTGCACGACAATTTGAATAGGACAGGCGAGCGAGTTAAGAAACTTCTGGTACGTCTCAATGATGGCGTCCTGCTCCGCTTCACTTTTCAGCTCAAGGTTAATTGAAGACGTTTGCATAATCAGGCGGTACTCACCGTCTGGCAACTCAAGAACGTTGCCGTCAACGCCCCTAATGGCGATCTGTCGCCGTGACGACCCTTTGCTATTTGACTTCGTTAGCAACGACATGTAGTCTCCCGTTTCTGGTTGTCTTAAAGCGTAAATTGACCCGCTCGTCTGCCATGATCTCCTCAATGCGTACCGCGTCGCGTACCGCGACTTCTGGTATCTCGGGTGCCTCGGTCTCTGCTTTAACCGCCTTCTTTTCTGCTGTTACGGGCGCAAAGTCAGTGGTATTTCTTAAATACGTGCTGTTCTTGTCGTAGATGTAATACCTCGGCCGTAAGTTGTACCGCAATCGGGTAATGAGCCAGAAAACCAGCATTTGGTCATCCACACGGATTGATAGGATTGCGCCTATAAGTTCTAAGCCGACAATTATGCCGATCTTATAGAGTTTGAGATGAAAGTGAGGCGGCAGCGTCGCGTAAAAAAGTACACCGAGTACAAGCGGTGCACTAATGAGCCCTGCCTGGTATGGCGTAAGGTTCCCCAGAACCCGGTCTTCTACGGTAGTTATTTGTGCGGGTACAATTGATTGTTTCATTCCATGCCTCCTAATGCTGCTAATGCGTACTGTTGTCTTAATCCGGGTGCCATTTCTGATAATTGGGCACCTGCATATTCGTCAAATTTGTCGCCGGTGTAGCGAGCTCCTGCTACAAACTGTTTACCCATATTCCGTGCTGAAGTTGCGCCGGAGCTGATAATCGACATCTGAACCAAGAACTTTTGCGTAGAAAGTAGCGTGCCGATAATCGCAATTCCAATAAAAAGGTCGGCTAGTGGGTTTGGCGTAGCGGTCGGTCCTGTTAGTTCACTGCTTAGTAGGGTTGCACCGAGCATTAAAATTACCACGTGCACGACCAATACAAAGACAACGACGATGTAGGTTCGTACAAGGTTGCTTACAAAGTCACGAAAGCCGGGGAGTAACCATAACAGCACTACTAGCGGAGAAAGAGCTGCACCAAGACACAAGATGATTATTCGTTCCAGGTAGTAAACGACCAGCATGCATGCCAACACCGTAAACGCGATAAAAACCAAAAGTGAAGCCAATGGAAGTGCGTTGGCGTCAACACCGGTTGCTATAAGCGCTTTCCAAATATCCGTGCCGGGAAACCCAGCATAGATTGCCGATATGATAGCGTTGCTGAGCGAAATGATGAGGTCGATTCCAAAAATCGATACATTCATAAGCAGGTATATGAGCCCTATCTGCGGTAGCATTGAACGGAGTTCAATATCACCCAAACCGAACATTTCAGCGCTCATGACTCGAAAACCAAGCATAGCTACAACTAGGGTAAAGAGTACGTTTGCTATTCCAAGTAGGACGAGCCACATATTGAACACCTGCGCCTGACTCGCCATAAGGGGTGTACTGGTCGTAAATTTTGCGAGTACATTAAGGATTGGACTTGCAAGTGTGGTGATAATATCAGTGAAGAAACCATCGAGCGCATCAATGAGAATAGTCGACCAATTTGTAGATGTACTCTGGGGCTGGACTTCGCTTATGGTGGGAAGTGTCGAGCCGCTGCCGGGAGCAGGGGATGTGTAGGCGTGGTTCAGGATTGCTGTACCAGCTGTGGCCGCAAGCACTATGACTAAACCAACGACAGCGTTGCGGAGTATACGCTTAGCATGTTGTAGCCTCCCGGCATCACCCGAGCTCGTCATGAAAAGATAGGCGCTGTACACAATGCCTAGTACGCAGAGCAGGCCAGCAATGCCATCAAGAACCGAGAGTAACGGCACTACAAAAGACTGCATCGAACTAGATGCAGCTGTTACGTCGCCCACCCTTGCTACTGGTAGCAGCGCAAGGAAATTCATAATTCTAGCTACCGAACGCTGATGTAGCCTGTGCCCCCACCAAATTAGCAATTACAAAAGCGGCGATGCAAAGCGCTAAACCGATGAGCGAATACTTGAATATGTTTTTAGCTTTATCCAGATGTTGGAGGTTGCCACCGGCAGTCATATAGACAATGCCGCTCCAAACCAAGCCGCCAGCTGCAACCGTACTTGCGAGACCGGCAACGATGTTAATGATGTTTGTTAGAAAATTTTGCACCTGCGAAGCCCCCGCTGTTGATGCTGCAAACACCGGGTATGCGGCAAATAACGGCGCAGCAATTGCTATGTAGAGCGATAGCAACTTTATAGAATTAGGAACGCGCATTTCTCTTACCCTCCTTAATTGTTTGTTCCCACGATTTAGTGACAATATAACATAGATGGCAAGTAGTGCAAATTATTACATGGTTAGTATTACCATAACCATTTACTTCTTACGCTGCACTGTTTCGTGTAGCACATAGCAGGTAGCAAGAGACTGTTCTAATAGTGCCATTCAATTACCGTAGAAAAGGTGAGCGGCTTGACCGGCCGAAATGATGAAGACGGCACCTAGCGCAATTATGATAAATCCGATTGTTACTAATATGCGAACCCATTTATACCGGCGAAACAGCCAGAAACAAAAGGCCCATCCTGCGATCCAAAAACCAAGTATAGGCATAGCTTGGCCACCAGGCACAAAGGCGAGAGCAAAGCATATCAATACCGCTGTGCCGACGAAGTAGAGCCAGCGTGGGCGTGCCGGTTGTGGGCGATGTGATTGCTGACCAGACACTGCATTCATGGGCTTGAGTATACCAAACTGTCTCACGCTATAAATCCCCGACACTCCCAAACGCCACTCGCTTGAGTATTACGTCCTGCATATTCGCCATTGTCGCAGGTACTACCGTAAACTCACCGTACCGATCATTTATTTCATCTGCTGCTCTCGCTAGAGACTTCGTATCAAGCCGTGTACCATCGAAAAAACTAAGCTGTTGCGGGGTGGCTGGTTTGAGTTTGTAGACAGTCACACCCATATTAGTCACACGACCAGGGATTAGTGCCTGGTTGAACAACCGCTGAGCGTGTAAGTAGATTTCCTGGGTACTGTAAATATCGTTTTTAGTGTCTTTGCCTTTAGCCCAAAAGGTACGGTTTTCAAAACTGAGCCAGAGGTAAATGCCCTCGGCAATATAGTTTGCACCGCGTAGCCGGCGGCCGGTCTTCTCGCAGAGCTTCATAAGAAGCCTGGATAGTTTCTCGCGGTCAGTGGTTTTGTCACCTAATGCGTACTGTTGGCCGTAGCTTTTACGGCCGAAGTTCACACCGTCGATCTCGTGACCACGTAACCGCAAATACCAGTAGTAGCCATTGATACTCTGAAACACCCGCTTTTTAAGGAGGGGCAGGGGAGCATCTAAAAACTGTAGTGGGTTAAAGATACCGGCCGCATTTAGTCGCGCCTCATACCTCACGTTAATGCCTGGCAGATCGACGAGCTCAAGGTCGCCGTATACCTCTCGTAAGTTGTCGCCAGTGATGATGTCCAACCCGTCGGGCTTATGAAGACCGGCCGCCAATTTTGCTAGAAATCGGTTCGTGCCAACGCCGACGTTTACTGTCACATATTCGCCCAGGCTTTCTTTAATATCGGCCTTAATCTCATAGCCTACTTCTTCTAGACTTTTGCCGCGCCGGATTGCAGGAGATCCACGAAAGTCGATCACAAACTCATCTACGGACTTCGGGGTAACTGTATCGGTATAGTTCAGCAGCACCTTTTTGAAACGCCGGTGTGCATCAAAGTATTTGTCTGGGTCGGGCATCATAACCACTACGTCTTTATAGAGCAAACGTGCCTCTCGCACGTTGACACCTAGTTTGATGCCCAATGCCTTAGCTTCGTAGCTCGAGGCGATCACCGCGCCCCGTGGGGTGTCGTAGGCGGCAATCGCTACCGGCTTGTGTCGAATCAGGGGGTTGGCTTGCTGCTCAATAATCGCAAAACAGCTATTTAGGTCAATGTGCATTAGTAGGGGTCGGTTGTAGTTAATGGGCATTTCCATCGTGAATTGCCTCCAATGTCCAATGTAGGTTGCTGGTGTCTAGGTTGAGCCGGAACCACAGCGTCTCTTCTTTATCTACCAGCTCGAATATGTGGTGCAGGGTTTTGCCGTCATTAACAGAGTGGTGGTAGCCGATTTTGCCAACGTAGTATTCTTTGTTTTGCCAACTGATGAGGTAGGGTAGTGCAACCCGGCGTTTGGCGCTATAGCTCATTACAACGCTCACTTCTTCATTGATTGCCTCACGCATAGCAATCTCCTTTCAAGAGTACAATTAAGGGTATGTGCGGAAGATATGCGCTTACTAAAATTGATACCTTGGCTGAACACTATAACCTTGCGACAGTGCCAAAAGACCTGCACAAAAACTTTAATGCTGCGCCAACCCAAACCATGCCAGTAATCACTGAGGAAAATGGGAAGCGACAACTAGAGCTGATGCAGTGGGGTATACCCCGATTTATTGGTCCCGGAAAAGTGAAAGACGTGTTCAACACTCGTGCCGATAAAGCCTTTGGTTCGTGGAAGAAATTAGTACTGACGCAGCGCGTGTTAGTACCGGCAACCGGCTTTTACGAGTGGAAAAAACAAGGTGAATCTACTAAGCAACCGTTTTATATCTTCCCTAAAGACGATGATTTATTCTCATTTGCAGGTATCTGGAACACCTGGAAAGACGAAGACGGTAGAGAATTAAAAACCTACAGCATTATGACGACAGAGCCTAATGAGGAGATGTCCAGCATACACAACCGTATGCCCGTAATACTGCACCAAGAGGACGAATCTACTTGGCTTGCGCCGTCGCATGATAATGACCGAAACACCATAGAGGCTTTACTGCGTCCATACGAAGACAATGGATTAAAAATGTATGAGGTTAGCAGGGACGTGAATGTTGTGAAGACCAACGACGAGCGTTTAGTCCTACCTCTCAACAGTCAGTGAGTATGCCGTCTCAAATGCGTTAATTAGCCTGCGTGGTAAAAGGGGTTAGCCAGTCCACACATCGCTGATTACGGATTATACACCTGAGCGATCTAACGTTTCTTCGTAAAAAGCCCTAGTAGACTTGGGAATTTTCCTTTGGACGTATTTCTAATGACCCGCATAGCAGGTGAGTAATATCCGACTTTATACTTGGCTCGCTGTTTAACACGACTAGGTCTCGTCCATGCCTGTACCTGGCTAATACCAAGCTCGCGCTTAATGCGGCGCTTTTCGCGTGTGATACCCAGCACGGTGTTGAGTGATGGTTTCCGGTATCGTATCAGCTTCATGGCTATTTCCTAAGCAACTCTTCGTCAAAGTCTAAAGTGAATTCTTCTTCTGGGCGCGGATCGGTATTATAGAACTTAAAGCCTATGTTCTTGATTAACTTATAGCCAGAGTCCTTTACTGATTCCAGATATTGCCGATAAGCTTGCTTATTGTGCTTAACGGCGGGGTCGTCTTCGTCACCAACGTTGAACACTACCCGTGATGTCTCGGATAGTCTAACAAGGGAGTCTTCCTTCCACTTGTCTTTATCAAGTAAGTGGCCACCTTTAACTTCAATGATGCATTGGTAATATAGTATCTTCTCGTTCACGTCATTTATAAACAAAAGATAGTCTGGGCTGAACCGTCGACCATCTGCGCTAAATAACCAAAAATCTAACTCGTTACGAACCAAAAATATTTCTGCCCCGGCATACTGCTGGCGCAGCGCAGCGATGTTCCGGTCAATGAATTTAACGAAACGCTTTTCTTCACTTGTTCCGTAGTTTTCATCGTATGCGAACCAGTCTAAACTCTTTATGTCTAACTTTAGGTCGGTGTTATGGTGGACGCTTTGGGGTATCGCACGCTCAACAGGTGTGTGGTAATCAACCTCACCTGTCTCCTCGTTCAGTATCGGAAATGATGTTAGATATATGCTCTTTTCACGCTCAAACACACGTTCTATTGATACCGGCCGAAACTCGTCACTACCGACAACTTGCGGCATGTGTATGTCAATTGCTTTACGAACCTCAGGCAAAATGACCCCTACGAGCAGCTGCAACTTTTCTAAGGGCGTCAAGTCAAAGATATCCTTGCCGCTTTCGTAGGAGTATTTAATCGTATACAGGGATAAGTACTTCTCGACAAATGTGTCGATGGAGTCTAGTCCGATTAGATGTTCCTTGAGGTTAACAAAACGGAAAAAGCCATTTTCGGCACGCATGAGCGCCTTGAGTACAATGACGTGTTCAAAGTCCACGACAATGTTTATATGCCGAACTTGCTGCTGTGATTGGGATTCATTTTGCTCTCTATCAATTAAGGCGCGAGCGCGAAGTTGGTATGAGGCGGCACTTATGACTTTTTTGAATGTCTTATCTATCTCTGCATCGGTCGTGCGCTCGCGTTTAACAACTCGGTTGGCCAGCACAAAGCCGTGCTTGTACGTGTTGCTACCTAGGAAAGCAGGCTTCATGGCGATAGTACGGCGCTCTACACCTTCGTTGATTATGCCCTCGCCCATTAGCTCCTCTTGCAGCTTGTCCATAAATGTACCAGTCCGTACGAAGTGGTAAAAGAGAGTCTCGAGTATCCTGCCCTCGTCGGTTGGCACTTGGTCAAACTTACGCTTGTACTCGTCCGTTTCGTAACTACCGAATAGGCTATCCTTGAAGTTGCTCGGCAGATCGAATGGGCAATACCGTGCACCGCGCCCAATCAGCTGTATGTCCTGTAGTGAGACCTTTTTTGTCTCGCTGATGTCAAAGTGGATAATATCAAACAGGCTGAGTACGTCCCACCCCTCATTGAGCGCATTGACGGAGAAAATCGCGCGAACGGTGTTGCGGGGACTGTCTAGCTCGGCTAACAGCTCGGCTCGCTCCTTTTTCTGGCTGTTGTATATGAGTGTATTATCGGGAGCAAAGTCACGTTTAATCTCAGCAACGAATTCTTCCAGGCTAATCCTTTTATTTTTAAGCCATGCAAACACATTATTTATAAGCCCTAGCTCATCCTGTTGTGTCTCTTGAAGTTTTTCTAGGTCTTTCGGTCTAAGTGACTCGATAACCCGATTAAAGTATTCGCGGTCTTCCTGGCTATCTGCAATTTTTTTCGATTTGATTAATACAACCGGATTTACCTCTGTCTTCACCAGTTGCCGGAATAATATCTTACGAAATTGTGATAGGGCTACTGCGTTTACAATCAGGTACTTTTTCTGGTCTTCAATCTGTGTCTCGTAGTTGTAGAGGAACTTTACGTCCTTGCTATAGCCGTCCTTGTTGAAGTCGATGAAGTCGTATTTATAGATGATCTTGTCTTTATATTTTGTATGGATATTCTTATTGGCCAAATCCACTGTAGCTGTGAATTCCAGTAATAGGTTGTTCTGTCGAGCGCCAATAGCACCGTGTACGGCGCTTTCCCAATTGAGTACTTCCTCTTTCTCAGATTTGGTTTTGTTGCTTCGGGTCTCTACATTCAAGCGGTGTGCCTCATCTGCGATCACGACAACATCATGCTCTGCAAAGTCCTCCTTAGTCAGTCCGTTTTCGCAATCATCTTTTATGCGGTTGTACAACATCGATGTGCTGAAGAATAGTATGTTGATGTCATTGGCGCTTGAATCTTGGAATCGGGCAACCTCTCGCACTTCAATGCGGCGGCCGTTGAACTTTACGCCTCCGGGGTTAAACAGGTATTTCTCAAACTTATAATCTGTGAAGTTTTTCCTGGCCTGCTCCAATATCTGCACCTGATGTACGAGAAATATGAAGTTTCTATAGCCTTTCTCGTATAGGTAGAGTATGCAGGCCGCCATCACGAGCGTTTTGCCAGTTCCCGTCGCCATGTTGAATAATAGGTGCTTTGCTTCAGCCCTGCGGCCTCTCTCGAACAAATATATAAAATGCTTGACTGACTCTATCTGGTAGCCACGCAGTTGCTTACTCGGGGCTAGGTTATCGCTTATAAAAACGGGAATCTCGTACGAATCGGACCAAGTTCGGTAGTCCGGGTCGTTTCTTATCTGGGCAAATAGAAACTCTTTGAGTGACTGCCCCACCTTATGCTTAACGGGTTGTGCCATAGAATCTATCTGTCATTACCTTTTCAGTTTCGCTCACATGATATTTCTTATCGTCCATATCAGCGTAATTTAGGTACAGTTGGTTCTCGTCCAAGATTTCAATTAATCTTTGCTTCCGCTCACTCAGGCTAAGATCTCGAAAGTTTTCGTCCTTTTCAAAGGCCTTTTTATCGAACCAGAATTTTAGGAAAGCGTTTTTAGCCATATCATTATAAACTTCGTCAAGCTCGCCCATGTTAGACGCAGCATTAATTCGATCGACAAACTCCTGGTTATAGCGCTTCAGTTCGAAGTAAATGAATGAGCCGCCACCATGCCAGTCTACGTTTTTGCTTATACCGCTTTGTTCACCTTGGATTACCCTTACGAGTCGCTCCTTCGCGAGATGTTCAATATAATCCATTTGCTCTACGCCAATCCATCTTCGATTCATTTTATGGGCAGCTGCGGCAGTTGTACCCGAGCCTAGGTGATAGTCCAGCACTGTATCGCCTGGACGGGTCGTGAGTTTTATAAGATTTTCAATGATCTTTTCCGGCTTCTTGCCATTAGGAAACAGGGCTTCGCCTTCTCGGGTTAGGTTATTGTACTGAATATCGTCCCAAATGTTGCCGGCGTTTTCCAGTTTGAACAAGATCCCTTTTTCTTCTGTCAGTACGTCACTTAGCCATGTCACTAAGTTTCTGGCTTTATCTTTGTAGTAAAGCCTCACTTCCTTTCCGGCATTTCGACCAGATCGAGGAACGTAAACAATGCTAACTATTTCAGAGTCAATATCCTGAGTTTCGTCTTCTACCTTCTGCCGGATAGAGCTCTGAGCATTAGTGGTTCTGAAAACTTTGTTTGCGTATTTTTTATACACTTCTTCTGTACTACCGTTAAACTCGGCTTTAGCAATCTGATTAACGGACACCATACGAACCTTATTGTGCCGGTAGACTTTAATCTCCTCGCCGGAGCCGTCTTTTATACTTTTGACGTACTCACCCTCGTCAATATCAGCCAAAACGGTAGTATATTTCCAACTTTTGCCCTCTGACTCATACCGTTTTATATAGGATACAAGCTCCTCTTTTTTATATATGTTCCCCAAGAAGTGGAAGGCTTCTCCATTCTTTGCATAAAAGAGAATATATTCCGCATTGTTTTGAAGGCTCTTCCCGTGGTGGCTCCCACTTACACCCGCGACTTTTGTCTTGCAGACTATATTGTTAACGAAGTTTTCCTCACCGAATATTTCATCAAGCAAAACTTTCAAATATGCCTGCTCGTTGTCATCGCATTGTACGCATAGTGCACCGTCATCTGCTAGCAATTGTTTAGCAACCTCCAGCCGATTTTTCATAAACACTAGCCATGCTGAGTGGTTAAACTTGTCGTTATAACGGAATCCGTCGCTACCTGTGTTATATGGCGGGTCTATATAAATGAGCTTCACTCGTCCGGCCAGTTTTTCTCGTAAAGTGTACAGAGCGAGTAAGTTGTTGCCCTTTATGAGCAAATTTTGTATTAAATTACCGTCCGCATCGAAGAACTCAAGATTGTCAGGAGCTGTCCGTTCACCATTTTCATCAATACATACAAAGTTCGTAAGCACCTTCGGATCTTCCAATGTGTCAATATCGGCTTTATCCATTTCGAAGTGCAAAAAACGCTCATCTCGAGCGACATCCTCTTTACTCATCCCACCTTCGAGTACCGCATCCTTGAATGGGAAGTTCAACACTACATCAGGAGCCTGGCTAACAAATCCGTGTTTGCCATTGCTAAAAAGCCCAATTTTATTGCTGTAAGTAGTATATCGACCTTTTTTGAGTGAATTATCTGCCATAGTAAATTATATGCACCTTGCTTTCTCTAGTTTTGCAACCACTATTCTATACAATTAAAACACCATACAACGATGATTGCTAACCAAATATAAATATGTGCCTGACAGGGGGGCTGGACATTGACAACCCCTTATAGTATTTGCTACACTATAGGTACAAAGAAGCAGTCCCGAATTGGTGCCGTATGGCACGCTTTTCCGAAAGGAATAGGGGCTGTTTTCGCTATCTAGGATACTTACGCTTGGCGTATTTCGGCGATGTGTTTCTTTAAGATAGCAACGTAGTCTTGATGGTCGGCTTTACCCGTTTGCGTAGAACGAAAGATTGAGCTGGCTACCAAGTCAGCAAGTTGAACCAGCACGTTTTCTTTACTGTCGGCAAACTTTATCTCGGCAACCTGACCCGCCTTCGTATTAGCGTTTTTACGGATATACGATATTGCCCGTTTGGAGTAGTCGACGCCAGGGCCGCCGTCGACCTTTATTGAAGCATTTTGTAGAGGTATAAGGCGTAATAGCTCGCTGATCGTATCGTTATAGAGGCCCTTCGGCATTGAGCTGAATCGAGCCTTATTGACCACCACGGCATACACAGTAAAGTCGTATTGCGATACGAGACGTAGTAACTGCTTAATATAGTCTTTTTTGGTTTTGTGAAACTTGTACTCGTGGTCATCAGTCCAACCGAGCTGCCGGCGAAACTTACGCATAGCTAACGCAGCTTCTTCAGCAACCAAGTCATCATCAAAAACCACCGCAGCCATGACAAGGTGGCTGCTACTGTGAGCCTTGATGCCAGCGTCCCCGCTATCGTCAATAAAGACAAGTTGCTTGGTTTTCATCTTACGCGTCCGTCCGGTTGCCCTATTCTGATTTATACACCTGCATTTAATGCAACTATACCACAATAACAGGGGTAACCAAAGTATTTCGGATCGACACTACTTGTTTAAATCGTAGCCCTGTTGGATGAGTTTTAATTGGGGTAAAATTAAACAAACAGGTCTAAAGTCCCACGAAGTAGGGTATGAGTAACTACACTCAATCCAAAGAATAGTGGATACCCTCGCAAGCTCATTTGGGGGTGGGCGCACAAGGGTATTATGCCCGGCAGTATAGCATGGGATCTTGCTGAAAGTGGACTTTGCACGACATATATTTTAATGTATGCTAAGTTATCAACTTGGGGGAGGTAATGGAATGGCTGAACACGTGGAGTTAATAGTTGGTCAGGGTGAAATTGGTAAAGCGGTACGCGAAGCGGTTTGTCCGGACGCTTCTGTATATGATCTTAACGGTGGTGTAGACGGCGACTTTAGCCATGACTACGACGTTATGCACGTCTGCTTCCCATTCTCTGAAGATTTTGTACGGTTCGTCGGTGAGTATATGGATCGCTGGAAACCGAAATACGTGGCTATCTGGTCGACCGTGCCGATTGGTACTACGAAGGCATGCGGACTCAACGTAGTGCATACGCCAGTTGAGGGCAAACACCCCAAGTTAGCAAAGAGCATCAAGCTTATGCCGCGCTGGGTTGGTTATAACCAACCCAGTACGCGCGACTTTTTCTCGGAATACTTTGAAGGGAAGGGATTTGAGGCGCGATTAGTGGAAAATAGCGACTGTACCGAAGCCCTGAAACTCTTGAGTACCACAGAATATGGCGTCAATTTGGTATACGCTGACTATAAGAAACGCGTAGCAGATGCTATTGGCATGGACTACGAGCTTACGAAAAGCTGGAACACCGATTATAACGAGCTGTACCAACAGCTTGAAATGCCGCAATTTCAAAAGTTCGTCCTTGATCCACCGAACGGCGTTATCGGCGGTCACTGTGTCAGAGAAAACAGCATATTGCTAAATACACAATTTCACGATATATTATTAGATAGAATAATTGGGATGCAAAAGCCGTAGAGGGGGTAGAGTATGTCTAAATGGCGCAACGCTCAATGGGTATTTATCTTCGGCATACTTTTTGCTTTCACTTTTGTCACAGTAGGCGGAGCGAGTTTAACTTTCGCTGAAGGCTATAACGGGTTTATACAAGGCAATATAAGTCATCTCTCGCGTGGCAATATGATATATTTTGCGGATAGCCAAGGTTACTTCGGACGCCAGCAGTTTGTGTGTTCTATCACACCCACTCAACTAAGTGATATTGAAAGTAGCTATAGTGTTACAACTAAGACCTACACCGTAAAGCATCACACGTACACAGTTGTGACCGTAAGCACTAACAAAGGTAAAGGTGCAAAAGGCATAGAACAGATAGTAGGTAAACGACTGGCTAATGATTGTAAGGTACAGTCAACCCATAGTTTTCTTTACTTATTTACCGTCCCGGAATTGAGTTAAAGTTTTTATGGGTCGATCCGGA
>Ga0182030_10012860_pt1 | contig 16716 bp, 9 predicted proteins | sample 812S3MmetaG_FD_121299 | JGI IMG/M metagenome (GOLD analysis project Ga0182030, IMG submission 121299) | Permafrost microbial communities from Stordalen Mire, Sweden - 812S3M metaG (Illumina Assembly) | ecosystem: Environmental > Terrestrial > Soil > Wetlands > Permafrost | place: Sweden...
AAGACTGGCTGGATAGTTGGCTGAGAGCGAATTGGGACTCGCCATCTACCTGCACATATCTGGCAGAGTTGATCAAAAATTACACCGAAATGGCGACTTCTACCTATGCAGGGAACCCGGAGGACATCTCATTAATGCTACTTACGTCTATGGATCTATGGGTCGCCCTAGACAAGTGCGCAACTCGTCACGAGCCGTTACTGAGCAGCTATGATCCTGGATTTCCGCCGTCACTGTTCACCCCGCTGTTGCTGCCCAAGAAGTTGCAGATGGAGCGATTGACACATGTGGAGCAGTATCTCACGCGGAGGGAAAATGGATCTGTTTATGGGTCGTCTTTGATCTTCCAAGATATCAACGCCGAGGGTAGTCTTTCAGTGCAGTACTTTGGTCGGTCCCAACACCATCAAGACCTACGGCGGGAGATTGAGGCCGCGGCAGGGATTGAGCGGGACCGGAAGAAGAGAGAGCTCGCAGAGACACGTCGATACTACAGTCTCCTGATGCAAGAGTCCAAATCAATGGATTGTCAATTCGTCCATTACTGGAACGGCTATCGTGAAGTCCCTACACACAGTGGGAGCTGCCAAAAATGCGAACTGAAATCTACTGCTGAGAACTTACACATCGCTGTTCATGAGTGGCCACTTCCAAAGGCCGATTTGGAGGCGAAGTCAGCGGTGTTCGAACTTGACGTGCCACTTGCGATAGCCAAGTGGCGGGACATAACATACACTCTTCTTATTAATGTCCTCTCTCCGCCGTATCTCTGCAATTCTCAGCGAGGCACTACGATATACTGTCTCCACGAGTTCAACGGATTAGAGGGATACGTTCGATCCCAGACTGGAAGGCTCCAACTCGCATCTTCAGCAAAACCTTTCGTCGTTGCCCACTATGGCACAAAGAAGATTACTCAAGCCACTGAAGAGAATATTTGTGTTCACCACGGCTTGCGCTATTCTATGTATAACTCGACATCAAGGCGGTGGACAGCGGAGCTCCTTGGCCGGTGCAATGTATGGAGATTATGCACTTTTCAGCTCCCATCCGGACATTATGGAACGCTGCAATACGCGTTAGATGGAACCGCTCATACCTCGAATGAGGTTCTTGCAGCCCAAACGGAGTGTCCAAAGGGGCTGAACTTGCATGAGTTCTACGCTTTTGCCACATTGCGATCCGGTGATCGACTACAATGGCGCAATATAGCACGTGAGCTTGTCGCCCGGATCCTTAACTTTAATCATGAGGAGACCTACATGTTGGTAGTACAAGCAGCGTGGCAGGCTGGCCGTCCTGGAGATGGGCGCTATCTCCGAGAATCGCACGTCGACCTAGACGAGGAAGAGTTTGGAAGTTCCCTACTCTCTGTGTTGGGAGAAGCGCTCGGGACCGTGGAGGGTAACTGGCAGGGTGCGGTAGCAGTCCGCAATTTCGTCGCTCTTGCGACTCGGTTGCTTTCTATGTCCACCTGCGACAAAGTCCTCTCTGGTTGCTATTTCTTTCTAAGACGAGCGCGGCAAGTCACGCTCGAGTGGACCCGAGATGTGGGCCAGCTGCTTCATGAAGCGGAGGACGTCGAGAAATTGAAGATCTTGAATCTCCGGGTGCTCGAAAGGGCTCTGACTTGCCATGGCACTTTCAACGTGGACAAGGATCATCTCTCTGCGTTGCTGGATTCAGAAGACGATGTTGCAGTCGTGACTGAATGCTCTATCATTGTCCACGATCGCTGTCCCGCTGTGACAGACTGCCTGCCTCGGGCAGTGAAAACCATGCTAGAGCGACATGAGAAGCTCTGTCACCTCCTGGAACCGATCCTGAGTGAAAAGATATTAGCAGAGAGACGTGGCATCGACAGCACGTTGCGTCGCGTCTGGGCGGGATATTGTCCAGGGCGCCCCTGGGCCACGGTGGAGAGTCCAAGTGAGAGGTGGTTGGTGACTGAGACATCCACTGAGGGAGGCTTCTCCCCGATGATTGTTCACTACAATGTTTTGGATGGAAGTCTGCTTGTCAACGGATTGCCACTCACCCGACTTCCCCGACATTATGAATTACACCGTACTTACCGTAGGCTGTTTGGTGAGGTATGAGGATTCACCTTCAAGATGAGTGTTGATGGCGCTGACTTATAACTCGTCTAGAAAGTTCTGGAGGTTATCCCTTCAAAAATGCCAGGAATGCTTTTTGCGACGCGGAAGGAGGTTTGGGGCCAACAGGTACTTCCCATAGCATCCTCTTCCATATATTAGCAGTGGTGAAGAAGTGCAACTAATATTATGGTAGATGCACTTCCGCATGTGCGGCCCAGAGCTAATCATCCGGACTCGCCAAGCGGAACAGTCTGCGAGTTGCTTCCTATACACGCTTTGCACGACGATTTCCCAGCAGCCTTTGTGGAGGACTACGCACACTGGTTGGACATCGATACGAAGGTAGTTGAATGGCGTCCATTGAGGCATGCATGGACTTCGTCGCCGGACAACTGGCAGATGAGAGCCGATGGCCAAGAGGTCGGTCTGAGCCGCGGCGCAAAACGACTGGTGGACATCCGCAGTCCCACGGCCAAGGCCATCTCACAGATCCTAAGTCCGCTAGAACATGCAACTCACATCCATGTGATACTGGACTGCGAGACGGATGCGCTGGAGGTGAACTTGCCGCGAGTGAGGGTTTGATTTTTTCCTCCAGAATCACGGGAACTTGCTTGTATCGAAGCAATTCCGGGGAATGGTGGTAGATGAACGCCAATCCTTTAGCGCATTGACAGGACTCGCTAACAAGCTCGTCTTGCGTGAAGCTAAAGGGTCATCGCGGTCCGTCATTGTCCCACACGGCCGCGTTTCCTTCTCGCGAGATGGCCATCACGTGCGGGTGAAGATTGACACTACTTCGGTCGCCCACGTCAAGTATCACTCATACCACATTGATACTCAACTTGGGCGACTCGTCGATAGTGGCAACCTGAGGAGCAGGCTCTTCAGATTGTACCTTCATGCTACGACGGCGCACTGTCTGATCGACCAGCTTACCGGGAGGACAGGCACGGAGGAAGCCCTCTACGGCCTCGCAAGTGCTGCCACCAGATCATTTGTCGAACTCGAGCCTGAGGACGCTGAACTTCTTGGAATGCTTGCGCGATTGACTCCGCGGCGTCAATATTACCCAGAGCATCTGCGGGTGATGCAGCAGGTAGATTGGGAGACCTTGCCCCCCCTCTCGCAGCACTGCGCTTTCTCTACACAAGTAGCATCGATCTTCAACCAAGCCAAGTCGTTCCATGTGTTCCGAGGACAGCCTGCCGAGCCGCCGATCTCTGATACCCGTGGCGAGCATGACTTGCTAGAGAGGGCCGCTATCCGAGACTCATCATTCCAAACATACGGCTTTGGCGCCGAGGCGTACACTACAGACCACGATACCACATACTCCTCCCGAGATCAGGTCCTTAATAGTGCCAGAGAGCTTCAGACTTGTCGAACTACGAAGCTTGTGGACAACTGGTCTACAGACCTCACAATCTGCCCACGGTTGCTCTCTGAGATCGAGTCGTGGGCACAGCCGATTCTAGGCCCTGGCCTGGCAGACAACTTAACACTAGGCTTCGACCCCAAATGGGTCGATCTACCTGCCGAGAAGTTCCTCCCGGACGACTGGTGCACTCTCCACAGTATGCTCTCCAGAAGTGCGGTCGAACAAGATAAGTACAAAATTATGATCTTCCTGGGTACCTTATCGTACTCAGAACACGCAAATCAAGAGCTTGTCCAGACACTCTTAGCTTTTGCGACCATCCCGGAACTCCGAACACTCCAGCCGCCTAACTGCTCGGTGTTTCGACTTGAGGATGGTTACAGGCCAGAGCGAGAGAGATTGATCAAGGTGACAAGAGAACACGTGCGGCAGTTTTATGAATGTCCTGAATCCGATTTGCCAAACCTCGCATTTGAGCAGCAGTACATTGCGGATCAACGCCGAAGAGAGGAGCACGAGGTGGCAAAAGGAGAGAAGATCCGGAGGTTCGTGGAGGATCTCGTGGCGCAGTGGCCTCAAGCCAACATTTCTGCTCCTTCAGACCCTAATCACAGAACGTATATCTTGGTGGATGAAGCAACGGCGAGTGCGCGGGTCTGGTTTCAGAGCTGGCACCGCAATACTCGATTCCAAAGATATGCCCAAAGAGCACAAAATATTCTAAACGGCCTGGCTCCCGAGTCCCAAAACCTGGAGCAATACTCATTTTCGCCGCCGGTTGATGGATACGTTTTTACGCGGGCCCATATTAACTTTGAGGACCTCACAAGCAACCCCGCTCCGTGGCTCCCGACAGCTGACCAAGGCGACTTTGATGGAAGGATTGTTCCGAGCAATAAAGAGAATACGGATCATGCCAAGCTCAGAGAACTCCTGGCTCATGTGTCTGCCCAATGTTCTTCTGGGCATGAGCAGCGATACGCCAGTGACCTGTTCAAAAGTTTCGAAGCGTTGCGTGAAGATACGTCTGTCGAACTGAACCTACCACAAGAATCGACTGAGTTATTGGAAGCACACCTCATGCGAGCTCATCGCTACGTTAAAACTATCTATCAGAGGATCTGCAGCCAGTTGCAAATTGGCCATGATCTCGTTCGGAAAGCACAGATGCTACCCCGCATATCCCAGACTTCAATCCTCTCACACTTGGCGAGCGACAAAGTTGCAGCTCTCCCCGATGGCTGGAAGAGATGCTTAGTAGCGTATGGACTCGCCATCGCGGCCCTTCAACGTGCAGAGCGACTTGTCGCGTCTCACGCAAACTTGGCAGAGCTCCTGAGTGAACTCGAGAACCCTGGCCATCAAGACTGGGATCCAATGAGGTACCCTGAATGGCTTCTCCTTGAAGTCGAAAACAATATCCAAATACGGCAAGAACAGGCCCAGATTGCGAGAGAAATGATGTCCCCATCTTCCGGGTGCAATTCTGTTATGCAGCTGAACATGGGACTTGGCAAGTCGTCCGTCATTGTTCCCATAGCCGCCGCAGCTCTTGCAGACAGGACACGGCTTGTCAGGGTCGTCGTCCTCAAGCCTCTAGCGATGCAGATGTTTCACTTGTTGGCGAAGAAGCTTGGCAGCATGTTGAACCGGCGCATCTTCTACATGCCAATCTCTCGGTCTCTTAAGTTGGATGTGCTCCAAGCCCGCCAGATACTCGAGTTGTATCAAGAATGCATGCGGGTTGGCGGCATACTTCTCATCCAGCCAGAGCACATCCTTTCGTTCGAGCTGATGGGATTTGAGCAGGTCCTGTCTGGCAAACCAGAGCTAGGAAACGTTATGATTCGAACACAAGACTGGCTCGGGTAAATTCACGGGATATCCTTGATGAGAGTGATGAGATTTTGAGCGTGCGGTTTGAGCTGATCTATACTATGGGCATGCAGCGCGCTATCGAATTCAGTCCAGATCGTTGGGCTATCATCCAACATATTCTAGGGCTCTTAGGCCGCTACGCGCACCAGGTACATGAACGCTTCGAGCACGGGTTGGAAGTGGTATCCGCGCAGCCCGGTGGCTTCCCAAGAATCCGCATCCTTCAGACCCTGGCCGGCGATGAGCTATTGGAGATTGTCGCCCGGCAGCTTTGCGAAGCTGGTTTGCCGGGAGTACCCGTATCGTACCTACCCCGGAAGGTTCGAACAGCCTTGTTCCAGTTTCTCACAGATCCGCGGTTTAGCGCGACGGCGACGCAGTCGCTCCAGGAAGCTGCATTTGGTTCCGACACGATGAGGAGCGGTCTCCTCCTTCTGAAGGGCCTATTCGCCGGTGGGATCCTCAGGTTTGCCTTGGAGCAGAAGCGGTGGCGCGTCAACTATGGACTCGATCATTCGCGGACGATGCTTGCGGTTCCCTATCATGCTAAAGACAGTCCAGCAGCACGGGCTGAATTCAGTCACCCTGATGCCACGATTGTCCTCACTTGCCTTTCTTATTACTATGGTGGCCTCTCAGACCAGCAGATATATGCTAGTTTCGACGCGTTGTTGCAGTCCGACCATGCCCCAGAAGAGTACGCGCGATGGGTCCAAGACGCTCCAGAACTGCCTTCTGCCTTCAGGCAAGTGACCGGTATCAATCTCAGCAACGCGGGACAGTGCTCTCGAGAAGTGTTCCCACCATTGCGGTTCGCAAAAGGCCTCATCAATTTCTATATGTCAACAATCGTCTTCCCGGCAGAGATGAAGGAGTTTCCTCACAAGCTCTCGTCATCCGGCTGGGACATTGCGCGGGAGAAGACGCACCCGACTACGGGCTTTAGTGGGACAAATGACAGCAGATACGTCTTACCGTTATCCATCACTCAAGGCGATCTGCCGCCGCAGCTCTCGACAAATGCCAAAGTACTCGATTGCTTGTTGAGACCCGAGAACTCCTTCGCAGACGTTATCCAGTCATCTGACACCGGAGTCCTCGACGCGAACGCGCTGCTGAAGATGGCTCTGGTATTAGATCCTCCTGTCCGCGTCATTCTCGACGTTGGTGCCCAGGTTTTAGAACTGGAGAACGAAGAAATGGCGCGCGCGTGGCTCTTAAGGGTGTCAGAATCTGCAGCTCAAGCTGTCATCTTCTTTGACACTCGTAACGAGATATGCGTCTTGAGCCGCGACGGGACGACGGAGCCGTTATTGGTATCCCCCTTCGCAAAGCAAATGGATCAATGCTTGGTGTATCTCGACGAGGTTCACACGAGAGGGACGGACCTCAGGATGCCGCCGAATTATCGAGCAATTGTGACATTAGGCCCCGGGCTTACTAAGGACCGACTTGCGCAAGGTGAGCTTTTCCTTTTCTTTCCCCTTTTTTTCTGGATGGTGTAGATCTAGGTTGCAGCTGATTATTGGAAGCTTGTATGCGCATGCGAAAGCTCGGAAAGGGACAATCTATCGTATTTTGCGCTTCTATGGAAGTTCACCGCAAGATCCTCGAATCTAGATGCAAGAGCCGGGGTGCTATCGAGGTTGCCGACGTCTTGAAATGGTGCATCGCAAGCACGTGCACCAACACGAGAAAGTGTATCCCACTGTGGGCGACTCAGGGCGTCCGATATCAGCGTCGACACGTAGCGTGCTCACAATCTTGGGGTACCACGGAAGGGGATTTTCCGAGACACCTAGCTGCGTCAATGCTCGAAGAAGAGGCGCAAAGTCTCCAGCAACGATACGGAGGGGAAGGGATACAGCGCGAGGAACAGATATTATCAGAGAACGTGGTAGAGGGGCAACTGCCAATGCGTGAGAAACAGCTAGCGGACATCCGAGCCAAGTGCCGAGAATTCGGTGTTGCATCATTCAGCACGGCGGCGCTGCAAGAGGAACAAGAGCGCGAGCTCTCTCCGGAAAATGAACGGGAGCAGCAGGTCGAGCTTCCGCCAGCGGCAACGCCTTGTAATCACCGTGTCCACCAAGATGTACGGCAGTTGATCACACATGGCGTCCTCGAACGGTCTTCGAATGCATTCCGACCTGCCTTCCAGACTCTGCGCAATACCACCGCATACGTCTGTTGTGAAACAACTGCGTGGCCAGATGATCTACTTGTCACAGCCGACTTCGCCCAGACGGTGCAGGCTTCGGCTGGCGAAATGCTAGACTCCTTCTTAAGGCCGGTTCACTGGGTCGTCAGTTGCAAGAAAGGAGACAGGGTTGAATCCGTAGTTCTGAGCCCGTACGAGACTCAAGAGCTTCTACCGTCTGTACGGCAGAACAAGCACGTGACCTTGCACGTATATTCCCCGCGCCTTAGCGTGTCTGTGCGGACGTTAGAGGACCTTTCATTCTGTGCTGTTCCGGCCGTCCCTGAATCCTGGTCAACCCCCGCTATCGCCAAACAGCTTAATTTATTCGCTGGTCAGTTGTACATTCGAACTTTCGAGGAGTACGAATCGTTATGTGGCTTCTTAGGACTCTGCTCTCAGCCCCCCGATGATCATACGGAGGTAGCATGTGATGGGTTCATCACCCCGCCGAATAGATCCCAGTCGGGCGTTATCATGGCCCCAATATGTCCGTTCATGATCAGCCCAGTGGCATTCCTAAGAACTTTTATGGCGTTGAGGAGGAAAGGGCAGAGTTTTACTGCTTCGCACTTTGGAAGGATTCTAAATGGAGAGTTGATTTCGAGGGAGCACTTTTAAGGTGAGCCCCTTTTGTCAAGACCCGTATCGATAAAGGCGGTACGAGTTATGAATGCCGAGAGTGAGAAGGAGGGCAGCCGTGATTGAAATACAGATTTGTATAGCGGACCAATTTGCCCGTGTCCGGGATTGAATTGGAGCATATGATCAACCTTGACTGTAGAGATTGGTTTGCTATTTTGCTATAGAACACACCAAATGTAATACTATAATTCGGCCTGCTTAGCTTCACAGTGCATAACTCCTAACAAACTATACTGATAAATTTTGCAAAGTGCCAAAAGATTTCTCTTGGAGCATCACACCCAGCCCATCCGACCTAGTTGTTTCACTCAAGATACCCAACGGTACCTCTTCAACTTTATCCATTCTTACGTATGATTGTAAACGTAAGATTGTTTGCCCTTCGAAACTTCCGCATATTTTTAATTGTACGCCACCCTTTTGGAGTTTCCTTGTAGCCCTACTGCGTTAACTCCTCGAAACTTGATACTAAGTTAGACAAGAATACTTCACCTGTAAATATAAATATATTGTGTCTTTTATCTTTAGGTATTCTTTTCTAAGTCTATATATATATAATTGTCAACTGTTCTATATTTTTGCTTTGGACTTAATGGTGATATTAGTCATTGTTTTGATTTGTCTTGTAGTGGTTGTTATTATTTTTGGGGTCGTAGGATACGGTAAGATGTTACAAGACTAGAAGCTAAGAGGAACGCAAGAACAATAATATTTGCCGAAGTAAGGTACTATAGTATGATTGATAGGGAGGTAAGGTATGGAGGAGTGTTTAGTAAGTGAACTTATAGTCTGGGATACACTAGGTAAGCATCTCTTGTTTAGCTAGTGAAATTATTTAGATATTAATATATAGTATTGTTTATAGTTTCTATATAGTATCTAATGGCTTTTTATTATCTTATTAATTAGTTTTATCTTTGATTTAGTCAAGTACTGTTTTTGAGAAATGATTAGCTTGGCTATGTAATATAGAGTCAAAAGTAATAATTTGTGGGAAGACGATTTTATTTGTTTATGGAGACGAGAATTGGGGGTCTTGAGTAGGAAATGGAAAGCAGGAGTTTTGAGATGGGTTTAATAAGCAATACTTTTTAATTTCCGTTTATTAAGAATATATAACAGAAAGACAAATGTATATTGCAAATACTAATGCTAATTATAGTAATATAAATTATTTTCTACGATTTAGTAATGTAGAAAAAGTTTCTTATTTCTTTGGTTTTACTATATGACTTGGACTTCGAAAGTATTTTAGAATCCTTTGGTAAAGGCAGAAAGGTTATTTCCCCTTTATTTATCCTTTGTATAATGTATATAGGAGTCTATGAAATTTGTTTTCTTGAGCTCTTTGAAATACCCTTGGTCAAGCTTTCGCTCGCTATAATTTAGTGGTGGCTCCCTATATTTAGCGTCCATTGGGGTATTTTTCTAGATACATAGGAAGGTAGTGATTCGGGTCGAAAGTCGCAGGTAGCGTCGATGTAACCTAATCAAATTAGGAAATTTCTGATATATGGAACAGAATGCTTGCAAACCGTAACAATCCTAACCCACCCCGGTGGTCTTGTCAATGCTTTGCCCAAGACAACCACCATATGAGATCGGTATTGGACGATAATTGCACCTGCTGAGCAACTTCATGGCTCCATTCTGCCCTGGGTTTGAAATTGAAGACTTTCTCTTGGGACGCATTCTTGTCCCTCATGATGATGTCTGTAATGGACAAGTGGAAGACTTCGTGTGCAGAGATTGCCCGGCTAGTCCCTCGCTCACGCTTGTTCGCGCGATTTCACGGCGAGGATAAGCCGATAGCCGTGGTATCTCCTTCGGATGAGGGCATTACGGTGCAAGATTCCTTTGTTCTCCCCATCCTCGCTGATAGCGCCCCTCGCACTGCTTAGAACTGTCTAGTTCAATGACGCCGAGTACTGCTCCTTCGCCTGCAGTCACCTGCGCTGAGAATATTGCCCTTCTCTATCTCTTGCATTCCGTTCCTGATCCGCCCTCTCGCAATCTGATTGACCCTCTCATGATTCGTCAGAATCGTTATAAGCTGTCCCTTCTGCGAGAGCGAAGCTTGGCTGGCACGCTTGCATTTCTTTCGAATCTCAAAGATGGTCCTGAGCACATCCCTGCTGTTTGTGTTCAGGAGGGTCCCCAATCGACGTTCTTAAACGTCCTGCTTGCTGTGAACAAAGCCAGGCCAGGCGATGGCAAGGGAGTCCTACAAAACTTTAAGTTAGGCTTTGAGAGAATCTTTGCACTACTTTCCCGGGTATTAGTCGGTCGGTGACCCATGTCTTATACCATTTCGCTACTAATCAGACTAAGGAGACAGCACTCCAGTTATCGAGGATCAGGTCTTTACTGCAATCATCTCTATGTGCCCGGTGCGCATTCTCTGCCGTCTGCGATTCATTCCTAACAGCAGGAATACCCCAAGGCAACCTATCAAGGAACTGCTCCAAGAGGCTATAAATTCTATCCGATGGCTGGAAAAGGAGACAGTCCAAGACACCGGGCTGCTACTCTCTAGATTGTTTGTGGAAAGAGCTAAAGAGGTGATTAAGTTGGTTGATGCATGGGCGAAACATCGCAAGCCAGCCCGGCTAGGGGAGTTAGTGGAAGGAGTCAATCGCTTGTGGCGAGCAGGAGAACTCCAAGACCTGCTTAGCGCTATACCGAACCAAATTATGGGTCCAGCGTTGAGAAAGAACCTCTTGAATATCATTAGTAAGGTTGCAAGGTACCGGGAAGCTGCCAGATTCCTCTATCGCACAGCGAAGGAAATCCCCTTGGTCCGACAGATGAAGATTGTTCTCGTCAGCCTACCTCAACATGCATTCTAGGAAATGCCGGCCAATGAATGTTCTCCGACCCTTCAAATCAACGCACTGCATAGACAGCAATGGAATGTCGGCTAAGTTAGGTCTGTCGGTTATTAAACGTCAGTGGGGTTCAAGCAAATGACCAGTTTGTCCAGCAGACGCAAAAAACCTTGAAGGACGCCAAGATCCACGCCAAGATCCAGCTGCTCTTCTACTATGAGCTCGAGGCTTCCAAGCTGCCGCCTCGAGTTTTCTGTTCGACCAAGGACGCCTGCTTTCTTTGTAACGCTTTCATTCGTATGTACGGGAAAATACACACGCCGCGATGCCACGGAAGACTATACCCCGGTTGGAGGTTACCCTTTTCTCTGGAGGTTTAAGGAAATAGAGCAAAGATTCAACAGGGAATTGGCAAATCATATCAGAAATAGCCTCACGACACTTCTTTCGAGACAGCAGAAGACTGTATATCCAGACCCGCATAAGAGCACACTCCTTACGCTACCTATGTCAGTGTCAACATTGCGTAGCTTGGCGCTACCAGAAGCTGAGGAGGAAGAGGTCTTGCAGCCTCAAACACCAAATCGCTCAGAGACAGATCAAATCCCTTTCATTTATTGAATCCCAAGGCACTCTCGAAGCCTTCGGAAAGAACACCGAGTACTAGCCCTGCAGCGCGGACACGCGACATATTAATTCAACCTCCGAATGATATTACTTCAAAAACGCTTCCTTCGCCCCGGGGACTATCATCCGATAGCACTATCGATAACTACACACTTCTTCAGGGCCGGATACTGTCAAAAAGCGTTGAAGTCAACCACGCATCACCACTATATGAAGCAGGGCATCTCGAGGTTCAGATCGAATACTCGACAGGGCTGAGTCAGATCACACCTAATAGCCATCCAAGGAATCTTTCTTTCTTATAGTATAGAATGGCTCGCCGTCGGCGAAGCCGAGAGAGTGCTGGAACAACACGCATCTGCAATCTTAGTGCAGAATCGCTAACTTAGAGGGTGAAATCTCACATAATCTAGACGATCTGAACTGTTTTTACATTACTGCTCGGGGGTCGGTTCTAAAGATCTCTCTTCAGCCAAGCAATGCTTGATTAGGTTCAGCTTTGTGACACTCCGGCCAGTCACAACATGCAGTACATTATATAGATGAGTACCAGGGCTGGCTCCTCAATATAGCAGCCCTCCTTGCTTTTGATCAAAGCAGATGATGATACGAATTTAGCAGATGTTGAATTTGAGTCCAAAGTGGAGAGTGTTATAAGCAGAGAAACGCCTAGTCTCGCGCGAAGTTCGAGGAACAAGCGTACCAGTTCATGCTGTCAGGCGCCGAGCTCTTTTCGGACTTGACGAGTTAGACCTCGAAATATCGGTCTATATGAGCGTTATATGGATGGAGGAGTCTTGAATAGGAAGTTGATGTAAGGAAATTGGTAATATTGCAAGCTCTCCCGAGCATATCTATCCGCGCCTTACGAGGTCAGGGAGAGAGAGAGGGTATGATCAGTAGCGTTGTCTAGCTTTGAGGATTGAGTGTCCTAATATGGTTACCGTGTCCAGATCTTTGTGACTTGGTGTAATATTGGTTTCCAGGTTTCGATATCATCATAGTTAATGCTACAGGCTGACAGCCTGGCAGCGCTCGGGTAACGCGCCACCTACCGAATAGCAGCAGCGGCAACCACAATCAGCGCCGAAAAAGACTCGACTTTCAGGTTCAGCGACTCAGGAATCACGATGTCTCAATAATGATAACCCAATAAAGAATCTCGGTGCATTAATCACTACAGGTGGACGAATAAGCTGGTCGAATGGCATGATATGCCGCGTCGCGATAACCAAAATCCTCAAATACTGACAAAACGACGTTTCACCTTTCACCTCGTTCACCCCCTCCCATGCAAGACAGACGTTCGCCATCTCGTCAGCCTTGGCTAGCCCCATCCTACCCAGCTTTCCCATCACCATGGAATAATCTAGCCAAAGATTTGGAACTGGTCCTGGGATAGATCTCAGTGGCTTCTGATCCGTGTAGCGAAGTCTCCTGGAAAAGATGCCCAGGAAGTCTCCAGGAAGAATTGGGACTAGTGGAGCAACTGCAAGAAGTTCGGTCGAGCCACTACGGCCACCCAGTCCTTTTTCCAGATTCCCCTTCGTACGGCACTAGACTAACGAAGCCAGATTTATTACGATCAGATTGACCCTTGAGGCCATGGCGAAGAACGTGGATATTTGATTTTCCAGAGGACGGTTTGATATTGTGATCCGCTATGAAAGTCTCATACTCCGTTGAGTAATGGCCCCAGACACTGAGATGATTTCCCCAACACAGATTCTGCGGAGCGTGAAGCCTGTTGAAATTCCACTGTTCTTCGATGTCACTTTTCCCTGAGAAGTCATCCCCCTCCTCGGCTATGGTCCTCGCTCCGAGCTGTCGAAGAGGGAAGCCATAGACTCGGTTCAGGAAAGCAACAAATCAAGCTCTTTGGGATGCTGAAAGAAATAGGCCTTGAACTCACGAGTCCGGTACAGAAGCAATCCCGTTGCTCGCTTGTCCCTTAGTTCAGACAGAAGTTTCCAGTAAGCGGTCCACTTGAAGATATTGTCCCTGCTCTTACCGGAACCCATTGCGAGAATAAGTTTCTTAGCTGCAGCTTTCTCTTGGGGAGTAATCTCAGTCTTCCGGCCAGAGGGGTTGGGAAGTCGGCCAATCATCTTAGCGCGCTGCTGGATCATAGGCCAATAGTAGGCCTCTTTCCACAAGTGCCGTAGTCGGATCCTTGCATCGTCAGCATTTTCTTTCTCGATATGTTTGATTGCAGTCTCAAAATCGCTCTCCTCTCTGAATTCGTCGGTGAGTTCTTCAGGTTCAGCCAAAAGTCTTTGGATTTCCTTCTCTACCAGGTCTCTTATATCAAGATGTGCAATGTTATCCGAATAGTCTTTCTGATTCAGTATTCGAGAGGGATATTCTGATGTCAGTGGTCGGGCATGCGGTCTAATCTTGTTTCGCTCAACTTCTCGAGATCTTTCTTCCACAGCATTAAAGGCAGGCCTGACGATACAGCGACTGCATTTCGCCCAGTTTTCTGTGATGCCAGTCATAATCTTCACACAAAGTGTGAAGTCAGCTTCCGTTACTATGTCGTCTAAAGCCCCCGGGACCGAAGAATTAGGCCTGCGGCTGGTGTCATCTACCTCCTGCGATGCCATTAGAGCATGTTCTAACCATTGAGCTGACTCGTCAAGAATTGGACGTTTGACGTAGGGTGCTTGTCGAACTCCACTTGCGAAGCCATTGTTGATATGATGAGCCTCGGAAGGTGGGTTCCTCATTGGATTCGTAGATAAAGATCCGAGATCAGGTGATCCGATACTCGAGCCAGACTCAGACGTCTCGGCACTTTCAGGATCGAGTACGTCCGAGGTTTCTGAGGGAGGAGGGATTAATCTCAGCATTTGGAGGATGCCAGGGTTCAGTCGAGGCCCCAGGAGTATTCGACCGAGTTGCGCTTGGAAGGGGTCTGCAATGGGCATAGAAAGGGATGGAAGATGAGGCGAATGTGGTGTAGACTGGGCAGGCAATTGGTAGGGATAACTATCCCATGTCGAGATCCATCGTCCTCCGTGAGATCATCCGCCTTCGACCGCGCTCGCATCATATTGAGGCGAGCACCCAGGACTCTGGCACCTTTCCAAAATTCCGAGATCTCTATGTCCGCTGGTATCGGCCGCTGTCTCTCAGGTAGGTCAGTCCCTCTCTTTCACAACCCTCCTCTCTCTCTCCCTCTCTCCTCTTCCCATACTAATGGAGTCACAGGAGGCTGTACTGATACTACGTAGATAAACACAGCCTCCCTGAATGCTTCTCCCAGGTGGCATCATGGCAGGAGGGCATGCGCGCACAACATTCCCAGTCTCCCCAGCGACTAGCTAGATTTATTGGTGCCTGGGTGAACAAAATACGGAGTAATGTCTAACTGAATAAGTTTGGATATCCCCGATGGCCGCCAATGCCCAGGAACTACCAGACGCGCAGACGTCCATGGCGTGCTTGAGCTATCATGTACGAGTAACCGTTTGAAGTTCACCTCCATGGGGAAGGCCCCCCTCCTCAATTCCTATATACGAACTCTCAGGTCTATGGCCTTTACAACCTCACAGCCTTTTCAGCTGGAGTACTTACGGGTGTGGAGGCTTTCGTACAAAACAGTTTGATGAGCCTTTGTCAACTTAAGCGGCCCAGCTGATTAAGCAATTTCCCAATTTCCCACCCTCTCTGCTATGAAGGTCATTTATATCTGATCTCCTTGCCCGTAGCGTATCTTATCCAAAGGGTAACGTCTAGACCTTGTATCCTGTCCGAATCAATGTATGCTGATTCTTGCATTCTTCGGTCCTATGTAGCCCCTGCATTTTTCACTGCCGCAATAACAAGCCTCTGCTCTTCCCATCCGAAATCAGATAGTTGACGACCCAGACCGAGACAAACAGGATGACAATTTGGAATATGTCAAAACTCAGAGTCATATCATCATTTCCCATGCAACTTTAACTGCAGTTATACAGTATGTTCGACTGCATTACCAACGACCTTAATTCTCTCGTCATCGTGTACCAAAATATCGCGTTTGACGCTGTTGACCCAGCAACAAACCCTGTAAGTTGACAGCGTCACGCGACTTTCGAGAGACGACGCCTATTTCGACAACAAGTCATATTTTGCTACAACTATGCAATAAACGACCGTCTATTCGCGCCCATTGCAAACCAAATCTCCCCTCTTGTTATCGGCGGGCATAACGGGAGTGGTCGGAGCTATGCGATGTCGTCTTTGTTACACTGAGGAGAAGCTCGTGCTCTTCTTTAAGGCGGGTTCTGGCGGACGGCAATCCCCTCCAGCCGCTGCTGCGATCGACTGCCGTGAAGAAGCTATGGACTGTCCTGTGTCAACCTCGCCGAGTCTGCTGTCAAGGCTCTCATAAAACGCCTATGTCAAGAGCAGCAAGCTCTTGACCGCGCCAACTACAAGTACCACGGGGCGGACGGCGTCCCTCTCAATGTCTACCTGAAGAAGTTACTTTTCTCCCTGCTGTGGTTCGAATTTGCCGTACAAGGCAGTTCATTTTCTTCCGTTTTCTATGGACTACCTTTGAATATGTTCTAACTTCTACATCGACCCTCCTTTCCCTTGGATTCGATGGCCATCCGTTGCGCCTTGCGACGGCGCCAACCTTTGCCCACCCCCTTTCTCTTGCGTCAGCACTACCGGCACAGCAAGCCGTGAGTGCTGACACTCTTTTTCCGGTAGCCGAGGGCCTGTACTCACCGCAATCTACTCCACAAGGCCCGGACGGCTTTCTGCCTCCGGAGAAGGATTGTCGATGAGATTCAAGCCTTCATCGAGGTCAGCTCGTCTGCAAGACGAAGCTCTCTCCGACTGGGATGCTTGGAAGGCCACTGTCGGCCGGAATAAGAATTCGGGTGTGCCCAAAAAATGGAAAATATTTATTAAGCATCTGGAAGTAGTTTACGGAACATTCAAGACCTTTGGAGGCAAGAAGGAGACTCAGTCGATTGGCAAATCAGATGAGGAAGCCGTTGGCCACACCACCGCTAATTGTCATCGTCCAAAAACATGCCACCACTACTCCGAAATTGGCCA
>Ga0182030_10012861_pt1 | contig 16716 bp, 14 predicted proteins | sample 812S3MmetaG_FD_121299 | JGI IMG/M metagenome (GOLD analysis project Ga0182030, IMG submission 121299) | Permafrost microbial communities from Stordalen Mire, Sweden - 812S3M metaG (Illumina Assembly) | ecosystem: Environmental > Terrestrial > Soil > Wetlands > Permafrost | place: Sweden...
ACGGGGACGATGCACGTGTTGCCCAGGCGAATATAAGCCGGGACCGGGCCGGGCGTTATGTCAGCCTCGCAGGGATTGCCCGTGGTGGCGCTGGAGGAGGCGCCCTGCGGTAGAGGGAAGGCGGCCGGTTTGGGCATTGGATAAGCGGCCGACAGGGCAGCCGGAATCCCCGGATTCGGACGTGCAATCGCCGGAAGGATTGGAGTCGTGGAAGCCACTTGTCCGGAGTTGGCGAAATTTCCGTCAGCTCCGGCGGCTGGCTGCTGCGTCGCGAGGGCTTTTTCCAGCAGCTCCTGTTGCGACTTCATGGACTGCTGCAGCGCCTGCAGCTGTTTCTGCTGTTCGGCGAGAGTCGCCTTCAGCTGTGTAATTTCGTCGGCCTGACTGGCCCTGGCTGCAGGCGACGGTGTTACGGTGTTCGCGGAATCGTCCGCGGCGCTGAGGAGGCTGACTCCGGCCAGCAGCGATGTAAGTAAGAGCGTGGTCTTGCGACCGCGTTTATTGCCTGAATTCATTCAAATCTCCCTTAAGAAGTCCCAGGATGAAGCTCTGGGCGAAGCATGGGCGGCATCGTGACCGGCAGCGAAACATGCATAGCCCTTCGCGCCGGATCGCCACCGTGAGCTACTACTCTAGGGATGTTTCCTGGCAACAGGATGAATAACGTGTGAAGAAAATGTTACGGGAGTGTCCCACCTATTCCAGGTGGTGGTGGCGCACGTCGATGCCGCGGATCAGGAACAGCACATCTTCGGCGATATTTGTGGCGTGATCGGCAACGCGCTCAAGATTATGGGCGATAAAGATCAGATCGAATGCCGTGCCGGGGGGAGCGGTGCCGGATTCCAGCATGCCGAGCAGTTCGCGATACACAGAGTCCTTGAGTTCGTCAACTTCGTCATCGGAAAACAACACGCTGCGGGCCAGTGCTTCATCGCGCTGTACGAACGCGTCGAGACTCTTGCGCACCATGGACTCGACGGTTTTCGACATGTGGGGCACATCGATCAAAGGCTTGAGCTGCGGGCGGCCGAGCAGTGAGATGGACCGCTGCGCGATGTTGACGGCGAGGTCGCCCATGCGCTCGAGGTCGCTGTTGATCTTGATGGCGGCGGTAAGAAAGCGGAGATCCCGCGCCACCGGCTGATGCAGCGCGAGGAGTTTAGTGGCGAATTCGTCGATCTCTATATCAAGCTGGTTGATGCGTTCCTCGGACTCCCAGATGTTGATCATCAGGGCGTCATCGCGCTCCACCAGAGAACGAATGCTGTTGTGGATGGAGGTCTCGACGAGCCCGCCCATTTCCAGAATTTTATTCTGCAGTTCGTCGAGTTCGAGGACAAAAGGACGCATCGCCGGGCCGGAAAACGCTGTTAGAAAAACGATAGCAGTTCCGGACCCGCTTTGCGGAACATTGTTCAGTGAAGTGCGATTAAAGCGCTCAGCGAAGCGCGATTAAAGCAACGTATTGACGGAGCCCAGGCGCTGCGTCTCGAAGGCGGCGATCGCCGGCTCCTGTTTCAAAATCCAGCCAAGTTCATCGACACCTTCAAGCAGACAGGTTTTCGAGAATGCATCCACCGGAAACTCGACGCGCGCGCCGTCGGGCAGGGTAATGGTCTGGGATGCAAGATCCACCTGAACTTTGGCGTCGGCAGGAAGTGTAAACAGCTTCGCATGGACCTCGGGCGGGACGACGATCGGCAGCAGGGAGTTCTTCAGCGCGTTCCCCTTGAATATGTCGGCGAACGACGTGCTGATGACGGCGCGGAAGCCGAATTGGGTCAGAGCCCACGGCGCGTGCTCGCGGGAACTGCCGCAGCCGAAGTTGTCGCCCGCAAGCAGAATCGATGCATTTTGGCCGCGCGGCGTGTTCAGAATGAAATCCGGCTTCGGCTTGCCCTCGGCATCGTAGCGCCAGTCGCAGAAGAGCTGCTTGTCGAGACCTTCTTTGGATGTGGTCTTGAGGAAACGCGCGGGAATAATCTGATCGGTGTCGATGTTGTTCATCGGCATCGGCACCAGCCGCGATTCGAATGGAGTAAAGGCTTTCACAGAATAGTCCTCACGTCTGTTACGACGCCGGTAAGAGCGGTGGCAGCCGCGGTCTGCGGCGAGGCGAGGAAGGTGCGTCCGCCCTTGCCCTGCCGGCCTTCGAAGTTGCGATTGCTGGTGGAGACGCTGTACTGTCCCGGCTCCAGCTGATCGCCGTTCATGGCGATGCACATCGAGCAGCCCGGCTCACGGTAGTCGCATCCGGCGGCGCGGAAGATTTCGGGCAGCCCCTCGGCGATGGCCTGGCGTTTCACTTCCATCGAGCCCGGGACAACCATGACGCGGACCCTGGGGTTCACTTTGCGGCCTTTGAGAATGGCGGCGGCGCTGCGCAGGTCGGAGATGCGCGAATTGGTACAACTGCCGATGAAGACGACATCAACTGCGTGACCGGCGAGCGGCTTGCCCGGTTCGAGGTCCATGTACCTGAGGGCCTTTGACAGCGCGTCGCGCTCCAAAGGATCGGAAACGCTGGAGGGCTCGGGAACGGCGGCGTTGATCGAAATTCCCATGCCGGGGTTGGTGCCCCAGGTGATCATCGGCTCGAGAGCATCGCCGTTGATGGTGACCTCCCGATCGAATTTCGCGCCGGCGTCGGTGGGAAGCGTCCGCCAGCGGGCGACGGCGGCGTCCCAGTCCGCGCCTTTGGGAGCAAACCGGCGGCCGTGCAGATACTGGAACGTGGTGTCGTCGGGGGCGATCATGCCGGCGCGCGCGCCGCCTTCGATCGACATATTGCAAACCGTCATGCGGCCTTCCATGTCGAGCGCAGTGATGGCGGCGCCGGTGTACTCGAGAATCGTACCGGTGCCGCCGCCGATACCGATCTGGGCAATCAGCGCCAGAATAATGTCTTTCGCGGAGACGCCCGGCTTCAGCGAACCGGTTACGTTCACCCGGAACGTTTTCGACGGCCGCTGCAGCAGGCATTGCGTGGCGAGAACGTTCTCTACTTCGCTGGTTCCAATGCCAAATGCCAGCGCGCCCACGGCTCCATGTGTTGCCGTGTGGCTGTCACCACAGACGACGGTCATGCCGGGCTGCGTAAGGCCAAGCTCCGGACCAATCACATGCACGATGCCCTGGTCTTCGGAATGCACGCCGAAGTTGCGGATGCCGAATTCCTGGCAGTTCTTTTCCAGCTGCGCGACCTGATTGGCCGCGATCGGATCCAGGATGGGCAGCGAACGGTCGCTGGTCGGGATGCTGTGGTCGGTGGTCGCGATGGTCAAATCGGGGCGACGGACTTTGAGGCCGCGATCGCGCAGCCCCTGGAAGGCCTGCGGCGAGGTGACTTCGTGCACCAGATGCAGATCGATGTAAATAAGGCTGGGGGCGCCGGGCTCTTCATGGACGACGTGGGCGCCCCATACTTTTTGACTTAATGTTTTCGGATTGCCTGACAAACTGCTTCTCCTGTTTCCTGCGTGGTGGCCGGCGTGCCCTTGGGACGGAGGTCCGCCGTGACGCGGCCACTGTTCAGAACTTCTTCTATCGCGCGGTTGACGGCGGCGGCTTCTTCGCCCAGCCCGAAGCTGTACTCGAGCATCGCACCCACCGAGCCGATCGCGCCGAACGGATTCGCTTTGCCCTGCCCCGCTATGTCGGGCGCGGAACCGTGCACGGGCTCGTAGAGGCCAGTCCACGCGCCGGAAGCCTTCTTCGCGCCGATGGAGGCGGAGGGCAGCATACCGATCGAACCCGCCAGCACCGCGCCTTCGTCGCTCAGGATGTCACCGAACATGTTTTCCATCACGAGCACGTCGAACTGTTTCGGGTTGAGCACCAGTTGCATCGCAGTATTGTCGACCAGCAGGTGATCGAGTTTGACATCCGGATAATCCTTCGCAACTTCGACCACCACGCGGCGCCACAGCTGCGACGTGTCAAGCACGTTCGATTTATCCACCGACGTCAGTTTCTTCCGCCGCTTGCGCGCGAGTTCGAAGGCCATGCGCGCGATGCGGTCGATCTCACGGCGCGTATAGACCATGGTGTTGACGCCGCGCTCATCCATGCCTTCGCCCGAGATACCGCGCGGCGTACCGTAGTAAAGGCCGCCCGTGAGTTCGCGCACAATGATCATGTCGACGCCGTCGATGCGGTCGTTCTTGAGCGGCGAGGAATCGAGCAGCGCCTTATAGCTGCGCACGGGGCGCAGGTTGGCGAAGACGCCCATCGTCCTGCGGATGCCGAGCAGGCCGGTTTCCGGACGCTTGTCGGTCGGCGCGTTGTCGAATTCAGGAAGACCCACAGCGCCCATCAGGACGGCGTCGGCTTCGGCCGAAAGGCGCTCGGTCTCGGCGGGGAACGGGGTGCCGGTCTTGTGAATAGCGACGCCGCCCAGCAGACCTTCGCAGATGTTCAGGGTATGGCCCCATTTTTCGGCGACCACGCGCATCACGCGCACAGCTTCCCGTGTGACTTCGGTGCCGATGCCGTCTCCGGGCAGCACCAATACGTTGAGATTCAAGAATGCTCCTGTTTAACTAAAATCACCGGCGACCAGATCGCCGGCGTTAACTGGCTGCCACGGCGGCCCGCTGGCTGCGTCGCGCGAGTTCGGCGATCTCCTCATCCATCAGGCCTTTCTTGTTGTCCGCAAGCGCAGTGATTTCCGTGTACACCGTGTCGAGTTCTTCCTTCGTGAGGGTGAAGCCGAGGTCTTCCAGCCGCGCCTTCAAAGCGTGCCGGCCGCTGTGCTTACCCAGCACCAGTTTACTCTCGGGCACACCGACGGATTTCGGATCCATGATCTCGTACGTGGTGCGCTCCTTCAGATAACCGTCCTGATGAATGCCGGCCTCGTGCGCGAAGGCATTGCGACCCACGATGGCTTTGTTCGGCTGCGGACCGAAACTGATGACCGAACTCAGCATCTGGCTGGCCGGATAGAGATGTTCGGTGTGGATGCCGGTGGTGAAGGGGAAGCGGTCATGGCGCGTCTTCATCACCATGACGATCTCTTCGAGCGAGCAGTTCCCCGCCCTTTCGCCGATGCCGTTGATCGTGCATTCGATCTGCCGTGCACCCGCTTTCACCGCGGCCATGGAGTTCGCCACAGCGAGGCCAAGGTCGTCGTGGCAATGCACGCTGACGATGGCGGTGTCGCCGAGAGCCTTGACCACGCGGCCGATGATTTCGCCGTACTCGTCGGGCGTGGAGTAGCCCACGGTATCCGGAATGTTCACTGTGCGCGCGCCCGCGGCAACCACGGCGCGGGACACCTGTTCCAGATACTCGGGATCGGTACGGGCGCCGTCCTCCGCCGAAAACTCGACGTCATCGACAAACGTGCGCGCCAGTTCAACGGCCGCGACGGCGTTGTCGAGTACCTGCTGGCGCGACATCTTGAGTTTGTACTTCAGATGGATGTCGCTGGTGGCGAGGAAGGTGTGAATGCGCGGCCGCCGGGCTCTTTCAAGCGACGAGGCCGCGCGTTCGACGTCGAGACGAGTGCAGCGGGCAAGCGCCGCCACCTGCACCCAGGGGAATTCCCGGCTCACCGCGTCAACAGCTTCGAAATCGCCTTGTGAAGCGATCGGAAAACCGGCCTCGAGGATGTCTACCCCGAGTTCCACCAGCTTTCCCGCCATACGCAGCTTCTCGGGTACGGTCATGCTGCAGCCGGGCGACTGTTCGCCGTCCCGGAGGGTCGTGTCGAAGATCCAGACGCGATTGTTCATAGTTTGGAAGGTACTCCAAAGCCATTATGCGGAGCATCGGAACGATAAAGCAAATTTATTTCATTCGATGTTTGGATTTACGGATATTATAATGCATGCGTGGAGCTGAACACTCTCAGAGTCTTCATGACCGTCGCCGATGAGCGCAGTTTTTCGCGCGCGGCGGAGAAACTGGCGCGCACCCAGCCGGCCGTTTCGCTCGCACTGCAGCGTCTGGAAACGGAGCTTGGCGAGAAACTGCTGGATCGTTCGGCGAAGGAAGTGGTGCTCACCGACGCCGGCCGCGCTGTTCTGGAATACGCGCGCCGCTTTCAGAATCTCGAGCTCGAGCTGGAGAACTCGATGGCCGAGTTGCGCGATCACTCGGCCGGGCGGCTGGTGATAGGCGCGAATGAATCGACAGGCCTGTATCTGCTACGGCACATCGAACGTTACCGGCGCATGTATCCGAAAGTCAAAGTGCAGATCCGACGCAGCTTTTCCAGCCGGATTCCGGCGGACATCATGGATGGAAATCTGGAGCTCGGCGCGATCAGTTATCAGCCGCGCGATGAGAGACTCCGGTCGCGCGTCATCTTTACGGACTCGCTGGCATTTGTAGTGTCGCCGAAGCATCGGCTGGCGAAGCGCACGACTGTTCCGATATCCGATCTGGGGGAAGAAGTATTCGTGGCGCACAACGTCGTGTCGCCCTATCGCGATATCGTGCTGCGGACGTTTCAGAATCGTAACGTGCAGCTCCACATGGATATTGAAATGCCGACCATCGAGATGATTCGCTGGATGGTGGAAGAAAACCAGGGCGTGGCGTTTTTGCCGCGCATGTGCGTGGAGCAGGAGATTGCCGAGAAGCGTCTGGTCGCCGTGCGCGTGCCGGAAGTCGAGGTGGAGCGGAAGATCTATCTGGTGCAGCCGGCGCGACGCGCAGTCAGTTATGCAGCGGACGCCTTTCTGAAACTGGTGGCGCAGTAGCCGGATGCCTGTCGACGTTCTGCTGATCGGCGCGCATCCCGACGATGTGGAGTGGGGCGTGGGCGGTATCGCGCTGTTGCTGAGCGATCACGGCGTCTCGCTCGCGATCGTCGATCTGACTGAGGGTGAGATGGGGTCGCGCGGCACGGTCGAAGAAAGAAGAGTCGAAGCCAGCGCTGCGGCGGGAACCATGGGCGCCGAAGCGCGGGAGAATCTGCGTCTGCCGGATTGCGGCCTCATGGATTCGCCGGAAAGCCGGCGCGCGGTGGCGAGCGCGATCCGGCGTCACAGACCGCGCGTCGTGGTCGCGCCGCTTTGGGAGGACCGGCATCCGGATCATGCGGCAGCGGGACTGATCGTCCGGAATTCGCGACTGTTCTGCGGCCTCACGACGTTCGATGATGCGAATCCACCCCATCGGCCGGCGGCGTTCCTTTATTACCCGATTCACACCTACCATGCGCCGGCATACGTGGTCGATACTTCAGCCATCTTTGAACGAAAGCTGGCTCTGATGCGGACCTTTCGTTCGCAGTTCGTCGCGCCCACCGAGGATTTTCTCTACAGGCTCGAGTCACGCGATCGCTACTATGGTTCTTTGATCGGTGCGCGTCACGGTGAGCCGCTCGTCGCGGATCAGCCCGTGCGGCTCGGCAGTCTAGCCGACCTTTTCCCCATTCTGCGATGAAGAGAAACCTGATCCGGGCTCTGATCGCCTTCGTCCTGTTTGCCGCCGTCGCCTACGGGATCGACGATATTTATGTTCGAATCCGTCACGAACCCTGGGTGGACGTCCCGGTCAACCGCGTGCTCGTGGTGCAGGAAAACTTCAACAAGACCGAATACGACCGGACGGACCCGTCCACGGAACGCTGCGTTTATGCGTTGTTTCCGCATGCCGGCCACAATCCGTGCTGGTACGTGATGCGGCACGCGACGCAATTCGTCAAAGTGAACTGAGGGTCGCGTCTTGCATGCGCTCACTGGCAAGCCGTCAGGATAGCCATGTTGTAAACGTGCTCGGCAGTCGAGCCCCGCGAAAGATCATTCGCGGGTTTCGCCAGACCCTGCAGAATCGGGCCGATGGCGATGGCGCCACCAAGGCGCTCGGCCAGCTTGTAGCCAATGTTGCCCGCGACGAGATTTGGAAAGACCAGCGTGTTGGCGCGGCCGGCTACGGTCGAACCTGGCGCTTTCGAGGCACCAATCGCAGGAATCAGCGCGGCATCGAGCTGCATCTCGCCATCGATTTTCAGATCGGGCGCAAGCTGACGCACGAGGCGCAGTGCCTCGGTCACCTTGTCGATCTCCGGGTGGCGCGCGCTGCCTTTGGTGGAAAAAGAAAGCAGTGCGACGAGCGGCTCCGCCTCGAGAAACCGGCGCGTCGTCGATGCGGATGCGACAGCAATTGCCGCCAGCTGATCGGGAGACGGATCCACAATGACGCCGCAGTCAGCAAACGTCATGACGCCGTCGACGCCGAAGTCCTTGTGCGGATGCGCGATCAGGAAAGCCCCGGAGACGGTCGTGATACCGGGCGCCGTGCCAATCGCTGTAATCGCGGCCCGGACTGTATCGGCGGTTGTGCAGACGCAGCCGCCAACGCTGCCGTGTGCTTCGCCCAGAGCGACCATCAGATCTGCGAAATACAGTGGCTGACGCGCGATAACATCGGCGTCGGCTTCGGTGACACCTTTCGAAGCGCGGCGCCGGTGATAGTGCGCGGCGTAAGCAGCCAGCCGCGGTGAAGCGGCGGGGTCGATGGTCTCGATACCGGACACCGAACTCCCCGAGATGAGCACGGGTTCGGCAAGCGCCTCCGCTTTCAGTCGTTGTGCGGCGGCGACCACACGCGGGTCGTCGCCTTCGGCAAATACAATCCGATGGCGGGCCGCATGCGCGCGCTCGCGAAGCCGTTCGAGGAACGGATGCATGAGCTGTTATCAGTCTCCCAGAAACCGGCCGTAAGGCCGCAGTCCCGCCACGTTGTCGCAGACAGCCTTAACACCGGCGGTGATAGGGATAGCCAGCACCAGTCCCGCCGCCGACCACAGAAATCCCCAGAACATCAGCGAGAACGTAACCACCAGCGGATTGAGATGGACGCGCGCGCCGACGATTTTCGGATAAAGCACGTTCATCGCCGAGAGATGCAGGATGAGCACCACAACAATCGCGCCGAGGATGAGACTGCTCGGCTCGCCCCCTGCGAGAGCCGCGAGAACGGGAGGCAAAATCGCGAGAGGCATTCCGATATAAGGCACCAGGCTGAGAAAGCCGCTCATCAGGCCGATCAGAAACGGATACGGAATGTGAAGCAGGGCGAACGCGGTCCAGCTCAGGGCGGCAAGAAAAAGGCCGATCAGAAAGTTTCCGACCACAAAGGCGCGCGCCATCTCAGCGACACCTTCAAGACTGCGCGCGGCGGCCACGCGGTCGGGGCCGTCAAAGAAACGCAGGAAGCTGCGGTAAATGTGATCGCGCCAGCTCAGCATGAAATAAACGAGGAAGGGCACGAATGAAGCCATCAGGAGGAATTCGTAGAGCGTGCCGAGCTGCGGGTAGATGTACTCGGTAACGATGTTGCGATCCTCGTGTATCCGCACTTCGGGTATCGGCGCACTGACGCCGGGCGCGGTGGGCACAACGACGGTGGGAGCGATCACCGTCACATCCTGATCCTTCTTCTTTTTTCGCGACCGCGGAGGGGGCTGCGGCTCGGGCACCGGCTCGGCTTTGCGCGCGGGGATGACCAGTCGCGTGGCCGTGCTCTCGATATTCTCGATGCGGTCGGTGATGCCCGTGATAAAGCCTGTAAGATTTTCGCGGAACGCGGGGACGTCACTGGCAAGCCCCGAGAGCTGACTGTAGGCCGCCACGCCTCCGAAGTAGAGACCAAGCGTCGCCACCAGAAGAACCATCAGCGTCGCGACGGGCCGCGGCAGGCGCAGCCGAACGAGAAAGCCGACGAAAGGCTCGAGAATGAGCGCGAATATAACCGAAGTAAAAGCGGTAATGAATACGACGCGCGCCCAATAGAGCATGGCGATGACGACGCCCGCCGCGATGACGGGAAGCGCGTATCCGTGCACCTGCTGACCGATGGAAACCTGCGACCGTTCCTGGCTCGTGCGGATCAACCTGCCGTGCCCCGTTGTCACGAGACTAACATGCTGCGGTAACAGAAGCCCGGCCGATGTGCCGAATACAATCGAATCGTGGCCACCGCGGGGCGCATTCTGGCGCTGGATCTGGGAAAAAAACGTATCGGTCTCGCGCTCAGTGATGAGCTGGGCTTTACGGCGCAGGGGCTTGAAACGATGGAACGCGAGGGGCGGCGGGACGATATCGAAGTTCTCCGCCGTCTCGCCGTCGAGCACAATGTGAAGCTGATCCTCATGGGCGATCCCCTGCATATGAGCGGCGCGCCAAGTCGTCAGGGCGATTACACGCGCGAGTTTGCGCGTGAGCTCGAATACAAGACGGGCCTGCCGATCCGGTTCTGGGACGAACGCTGGACCAGCCGCGAAGCGGAGCGAACGCTGCGCGGATCGGGGATAGCGCACGGGGAACGAAAGGCGGCGATCGACCGGCTGTCCGCGGTCATCCTGTTGCAGAGCTATCTCGATTCTGCCGAGGCGCGGCAGTGAGGTTCCTGCTGCGTCTGGCGGCGCTCGTCGTAGTAGTGGCCGCGGCCACGGGCGCGTGGATCGTCTATCGGGTGAGTCAACCGTACAAGGGATTCACCGACCCGGTGTTTGTCGAGTTCGAGCGGGGGACTTCATCGCGTACGATCGCGACGATTCTTAAGGACAAGGGTGTTATCGAGGACCGTTGGCTGTTCCTTGCGGCACGGGGATTGCGCCGCAACGTCAACCTTCAGGCCGGTGAGTACAAATTCGATAAACCGGAGTCGCCGCTCGACATCCTCTCGCGTCTGGCGCGTGGCGACATCTATTACATGGAATTGCTGGTGCCTGAAGGCTTCAACATCTACGAAATCGCCGATGCCGTGGGGAAACTGGGCACGATGCGGCCGGAAACATTTCTGGCGGCGGCGAAGGATCCGGCCATGATTCGCGATCTCGATCCGGAAGCGCCGACGCTCGAAGGATATCTGTTTCCGAACAAATACCGCGTCTACCGGCACACCACGGCGCAGCAGATCTGCCGCATGATGACAGGGGAATTTCGCGAACGCTGGAAGGGGCTGAATGCGCGGGCTAAGGTGCACAACGTGGTCACGCTGGCATCGATGGTGGAGCGCGAAGCGAAGCGGCCCGAGGAGCGGCCGATGGTGGCGTCGGTGTTTCAGAATCGGCTCCGCATCGGGATGAAACTCGACTGCGATCCGACGACAGTATACGCGGCGCTGCTGGAGAACCGTTATCGCGGGACGATTTACAAATCGGATCTGGCGAACCCCAGCCCGTGGAATACGTACCAGCACCAGGGTCTGCCGCCGGGGCCGATTGCGAATCCGGGGATGAGTTCGATCGAAGCCGCGCTGGCTCCGGCGGCGACGCCTTATCTGTATTTCGTCGCAAAGGCGGATGGATCGGGCGGGCACAACTTTTCCGGGTCGCTCGGTGAGCATAACGCCAACGTGGCGCTGTATCAGCGTGCCAAAAGTCACTAAAACGCAAAGGGTGCGCGAGTTTGTGGCGGCGCGCGGATGGAAGGTAATCGGCGAATCGGAGTGGCAGGAACTGCGGGCGGCGCTGCCGGATGTCTCAGACGCAACCCTGCGCGCAGCCGGCATTCCGATTGATGCTCCATGGTGCGGCGTCAATGCGCATTCGTTGGACGAACTGGAGCAATGCCTGCGCGAATTTGCCCGCGTGTACGAGCAACGCGCCGATCTGCGGCGCTATTGCCGCGATCAGGTGATTGCGGCCAAGGATCGCGCCCGGTGGGCGTCGAAACGCGAAGCGAAACGCGTCATCAAAACCGAGATGGCCGAGTGGATGCTGATATGGCTGGATGATCCATCGCTGTTTCCGGCGTGGATCGGGCTGCGCCGACAGCATATGGGATAGACTGTTCGGCGTTATGAGGACTTTTTGTTACGCAGCTGCGACAGCGGCGCTGGCGGCCTTTGCGGCGCAGGCTCAGGTGCCGCCAGACATCGAAGCAGGACTGAAGAAGATCGGGCAGATCGTCGATCCGCCGTGCACGGCGAAGCTTTACCGGCCGCTGATGCCGTCGAACGATATCAACAGCAACGTGACACCGCTCTATCCCGGCATCACGATCGCGCGGGATGTTTCGTTCGGACCGAATCCGAAAGACGTGCTCGACGTGTTCACGGCGGATAAGGGTAAAGGCAACCGGCCGGTGCTGCTGTACGTCGCAGGGGGCGCGGGCAACAAAATCGAACAGCAGGACCGCGAAGCGAATGCGTTCTACGACAACATCATGCGCTGGGCGACGAAGAACGGGATGGTCGGCGTGAATATGCAGCGGCATGGCGGACCCGACTGGGACAGCGGCGGCAAAGATGTTTCGCTGATGATCCAGTGGGTCGAGGCAAACATTGCGAAGTACAAGGGCAATCCGGAGCGCATGTTTATCTGGGCGCAATCGGCGGGCAACGGACCGGTAGGGACTTACATCGGGCGACCGGAGTTGTGGGGTCCGAAGGGCGTCGGCGTGAAAGGCGCGATCTTCATGTCGGGACAGTTCAACATTCTTCCCCTGACAGCCGGCGCGTTCGGCAACGGTGGCGGACGCGGGGGGCCGGACATCCTCGGCAGTTCGGGGACGGCGTGCGGGCTGCCGGCGGGCGCGGCATTTTCGGATGCGGGCGCGGTTAACGGTCCGGGCCGCACCGATCCTCCGCCGGCCGGCGGGCGCGGGGGACGCGGCGGTGCACCACCGGCAGGACGCGGAGGGCCGCCGGATCCTGCGACGCAACTGGCGCGGTCGAGTCTGCCTGAGCTGAAGAAGACCAAAGTGAAGATCATGATCGCGACCGCCGAGCTTGATCCCGGCATCACCGGTGCCGACAGCCCGTTTGCGAAGGCGCTCCAGGACGAGCTTTGCAAAGAAGGGAAGGACCATTGCCCGACGCTGCTTTACATGAAGGGCGAGAGTCACATGTCGGAAGTGTTTTCGATTGGCACCCCCGACACCAGTGTTTCGGGTCCGATCCTGAAGTGGATGAAGAGTATTAAGTAATCAAGCGAGCTCGAAGGCGCGGAGCAATGCCTGCGCCTTCAGTTCCATTTCGTCCCATTCGGCTGCGGGGTCGGACTGCGCGACGATGGCGCCGCCCACTCCAAGAGTGACGTGGCCTTTGTGAAATACCGCAGTGCGGATGACGATGCTGAGATCCGCCGTGCCGTTGTCGCCGAGATAGCCGATCGCGCCCGAGTAAATGCCGCGCGCCGCCGGTTCGAGTTCGTCCAGCAACTCGACGCTGCGCTGCTTGGGAGCGCCCGTCATCGAACCGCCGGGGAAGAGAGCGCGGACGCAGTTCATCGTGGTGACGTCGGGGCGGAGGCGGCCGGCGATGGTGCTGACAAGCTGATGGACCGTCGGGTAGGTTTCGACCTCCATGAGACGCGGCACGTGGACGCTCCCGACTTCGCAGACGCGGGAAAGATCGTGGCGAACGAGGTCGACGATCATCAGATTTTCGGCGCGGAAACGGCGATCGTTGGCCAGACGCTCGCGGAGTTCGGCATCTTCTTTTTCATCGCGACCGCGGCGGATCGTGCCTTTGATGGGGCGCGACTCGGCGTGACGCTCGCTGTCTATGCGCAGGAAGCATTCGGGCGACGTCGAGGCGACCGAAATGTCGTCTAACTGAAGGAACGCCGAATAGGGCGCGGGGTTAATGCGGCGAAGAGTTTCGTAATAGTCGAGCGCCGGGATATCCGATTCGAGGCGGACCTGATTGGTAAGACAGAGCTCATAACTCTCGCCTTCGCGAATGAGTCTGAGACATTCGCGGATTTTGTCGAGATAGACTTCGCGCGGAATCCGGTATCGCGCAGAAGGAAGCGGGCGGTTCCACTTCAGAGTTTCGCGCGGCGTGATGCAGCGAATGCGGCATTCGATGTCATCGAGCCACTGGCGATCGCCGACCAGATAGAGCGTGTTGTCGCGATGGTCAATCGCCAGAAACCGATCGACACGGAGGAACGTGGCGTCCGGATAAGGCGATCCATGTTTGTGTGGCCGGTCCCATTCATAGCCGAAGTAACCGACGGAGCCTCCATGGAACGGGATCGGGAGGTCGATCGGCGGGGCCGGGCGGGCGACCGGCGGTTCATCGTGAACTTCGTCAGACGCACCCATGTAAGTGACCGGCGTCCGGTCGAGCCAGAACGCATAACGCTCGTGAGCAAACAGAGCGCGGAACAATGCGTCGGGCGGATGCGGGCACGGCATGGCGCGCCATCGCGTGCGCGGCGCGAGGAAGTTGCGCAGCAGCTGGATTCCGTATTCGGTCGAGATCGATTCCGGATGAAACTGCACACCCCAGATGGGCCGCGTGACGTGACGCAGGGCCATCAGCGTTCCGTCATCCGACCAGGCGATCTTCCGCAGCGCCGGCGGCAGAGGTTCCACCACAGCGAGCGAGTGGTAACGGATCGCAGTGAAGCGCTCCGGAATGCCGCGGAATAACTCGTCATGGGCATGGATGACTTCGCTCGGCTGGCCATGGACCGGCGGGACCTGGACAACCTGACCTCCGAAGAGCGAGGCGATGCCCTGATGTCCGAGGCATACGCCGAGCACAGGAACCTCGGCATGCAGGATAGCTTCGCGCGAGACGCCGAAGTCGCGCTCGCGATCCGGCCGGCCGGGGCCAGGCGAAATGATGACGCAGTCGAAGCTCAGCTGCTGCAGCGCCGGCCAGTCCAGTTCGTCGTTGCGTACGACGATCGGCATTTCACCTGTGATCCCGGCCACGGCATGAACCAGGTTGAAGGTGAACGAGTCGTAGTTATCGACGATTAAGACCGGCAATTAAAATTGTAACTTCAGTCCGAACTGTATCTGGCGCGATGAAGTCACCGTACTGGTGATCAATCCCGCGGAAGGACTGTAGGCCCCGCTCGAAAATACAACCGCGTTGGGCGCCGCGAAATTCGCGCGGTTCTGAATATTGAAACATTCGGCGCGGAACTGCAGGTTCGTGCGCTCAGTCAAGGCGAAGCGCTTGAACAGCGAGATATCGACGTCGGCGAGACCGGGTCCGTTGAACACGCCGCGCCCTACGTTGCCCCAGGTGCCGGGCGTTTCCAGGAGGAAAGCCGAAGGATTGAACCACTGATTCGGATTGCCGGTAATCACCGGTCCCGAGAACGAAGGGTTGAAATTCGGGCGATCGGGATTGCGCGTGTCTCCGTCGCCGGAGCGATTCGAGCCGTCCTGCGGCGTGAAGGGAAATCCGCTCAGCATGGTGGCGATGCCATTCAGCTGCCAGCCGCCGATGAGGCGCTCGGTCATACCGCTGGCGCCGCCGAAGAACATTTTGCCGTGTCCAAACGGCAGCTGATAAGTGGCCGAGATGCTTCCCTGCCCGCCCACATTGAGCGCCGAGGGGCCGTAGTCCATCGGAAGGTAATTGCGGTTTTCGACCATCTGCGCTTCGTTGCTGGCCTGGGCGCCGGTGGGCGCGGAGTTGACGTCGAGATTCTTCGACCAGGTAAAGTTACCGCGGATTTCGAGGCCGTGCGTGAGGCGGTGCGTGAGATCGATCTGCAGGGCGTTATAGCTGCTGTTGCCTTCGGTATACCAGAAGAAGCCGGCGCCGAGATACGGATTGGGGCGCGTCGATTGCACGGGAATATAGGTCGCGCCCTCGCTGACCGTGCCGCGTGCCGTGCCATTGCCGCCCGAGGTGCAGGTGGCAGAAGCGCAGACTTCGGCGGGGATGCTGTTGGCATCGATATTCAGCCATCCGTGATAGCCATGCGAGCCGACATAGCCGACGCGCAGCACCGTGCTGCCGCTCAGTTGCTGCTCGATGCGGAACGACCATTCCTGGACCGTGGGCGTCTGCGCGTTGGGGGAAACGCCCTGCGGCGCAAAGGTGGTGCAGGGCGCCGCCTGGCTCGGGCTGCACTGCGGCGGGGGCAGTACGCCGGGGGTGACCGGAAGCAGCGGGAGGAGCGCGCCTGAGTACGATGCCGAGCCGTTGGCGGGAGGCAGCGAGTTCATCAGAAAGCTGAGATCGTCGATGAGCGAATAGTAGGTGCCGAAACCGGCGCGGATGGCGGTTTTGCCGTTGCCAAAAACGTCCCAGGCAAGCCCGACGCGCGGCGAGAGAAGATGCGTGGCGTTGTTCTTCGTGAAGACCGAATTGCCGATGATGGGGTTGGTTTGGAGCACGCTCCCGCTCGTGACGTAGTTGGCGGCGCGCCCGGATTCTTCGTTCCAGCCGGTGGTCGCCTCATCGCGAAGGCCGAGGTTGACGGTGAGGTTGTGGCGCAGGCGGATGTTGTCCTGAAAGTAGACGCCGGCGAACAGGCTGCGCCAGCCGAGTTCGTTGGGGTCGGGCACAACCTGAAAAGTGGTCACCGTTCCCGCGAGGAAAGTGGCGAGAGAGGCGAAGGTGGCGGCGCCGGTAGTACGCGACGCGCCGTTTTCGTTGTCCTGCACGCGCTGAAACCAGACGCCGTAGCTGATCTGATGGCGGCCGACGATCCACTGGATGTCGTCGGAAAAGGTATAGAGATTGCGGTGATTATAAACATTAGCCGCGTTGTTCGGACCGGCGGCAGTGAGCGCGGCAGATCCTGTAGTGGTGTTGCCGCCGCCGATGGTGAATCCGCCGGGGCCCTGACCGGTTACAAACGAGAGATTCGCGGGGAACGAGGCGAGCGAAACCGGATCGAGGGCATAGCCGGCGCGCGAAAAGCCGGCGCGGAATGTGTTCAGGATCGACGGCGAAAAGATATGCGTTTCCTGGAGGCTTGCCACCTGCATGCGCAGCGGAGTGTACGAAGCAAACAGCGGATCGGCGTTTGGAATGGTGCTGGTGCCG